>JAEEGK010000028.1_pt1 | contig 307943 bp, 269 predicted proteins | sample 8958771 | NCBI WGS metagenome assembly JAEEGK01 (sample SAMN16246547, study PRJNA631951) | gut metagenome | biome: gut microbiome; feature: rumen; material: SC-attached | host: Bos | place: Iran: Karaj | collected 2018-10 | reverse complement strand
GAGGGCAAGAAGGACGGCACTACGGGCAAGATTACCCGCAACTGGCTGGAAGACCTGAAGGTGCAGAAGGCTACTGGCTTCATTAAGGCGTAACCACAGCCCCGCTCTTTTAGGAGAGCGGGGCAACTAAAACAACTAACGAATTATGGAAAACGAAAAATCAAAATCCACTTGGAAGTTTATACTTCAGATTGTATCCTATGTTTGCACCGCCATTGCAGGTGTGCTTGGTGGAACAGCATTGTAGGCCCCCACCAACTCCCCCCAAGGGGAGGGACGTAAACTTTAAATTAGCAAATTGGAAAATAGCAATACCATAAGTCAAGCCCCATCTTCGTCCCTCCCCCGAGGGGGAGCCGGAGGGGGCTTGATTGTTCGTTATTCATGCGCCGTTCTGCTCATTATCTCATCCATCGTGATGGTGTTTATAGAACTGTTTAGGATAGATGATGTCCCAGACGGCCTTATCTTCTACATCGCCCAGGCATTCCTCCTCGCAGGTTCTATCTTCGGGTTGGACTACTATATCAAGCGACTTACATCGATGAAAAGTGAAGAATAAAGTCACCGATACTGCTTGTGATGCGGTATCGGTGACTTTGTTATGACAGGGATGTCCCCTGACATCTAGAGAAAGAATGCGAATGTAGATGCAATAAATGAAACTACGAAGAAAACTACGGAGAAAACTACGGAGAAAACTACGGAGAAAACTACGGAGAAAACTACCATGCCAGAGGGACAGGTGAGTGACATCTTCGCTATCATCACCTAGTAGAACTAACCGATGCAATCTAAGTTTTGTAGTGTACTGAATAAGTTGACAAAATTTGATTTCAACTTATTCAGTACACTACAAACAGTTTATTGTTTCCATTTCTCCCATTCCTTCATGGCTTTCTGCCAATCAGCATTCTCGTCGTATGGCTCAGCTGCGGTCTTTTCGGCGGCATCGCGCTCTTTGTCGCGTGCACGCTTTGCTTTCATGTCGGCAATAGTGGCATCGTCAAGTATCTGTATGACACCTCTCTGCAATGCATCATCAAACGACACATCGCTGAAGGCCTGACCCGGAGTTCCGAAGTCAGATATATTGAATTCATATTTTGTGCGCAGCTCATGCCTGATGACTTTCTGCTTAAAGCGGTTTGCGCTGCATTTCATACGCAGAAGTTTCCTGATATCGTCTGCTTCGCTTTGTGAAAATTTGCTTCTGCCCATAGTGCTTTGTTTGTGAGAAGTTTTGAGTGTCTATTATTTAGCGTATTGACTTAACCCTAAAACGGTCATTAGACCAATATAATGGTTCTTTACGTTAGTGTTCATTATTTATTGCGGTGATAATATCCTCTGTTCTGGCATCTTTCCGCTTTTCGCTCAGTCACAATGCCCACATTGCTCCTTCGTTCAAAGCAAAAACCTACTCAAAACATAGGTTACTCTCACTGCAATTCTAATGACCGTTTTGGGTTAAAGACAGCACAAAACTAAGAAAAAACAATTGAAAATACAAGAAAACCGCACTTTCAACGGCAAAAATATAAGATTCTGCGACTGTTTTCAAGATTCTGCAAGTCGAACCGGACGTCAGCCATCACATCGGGAGGTAACAAAAACGTAAACGACGGCTATTCTTGCTGCTTCATCCACGACTTGACCGTCTGCCCATTGATCTGTTTGAAGGCCACGCTGAAGGTACTGTAGCTTTTGTATCCGCTTTCGTACGACAGTTCTGCGGCCGTGACATACTGCCTGGTCTTGATGGTTGTCTGGTAGAGACGCATGAAGTGCGCTATGCGCAGGGTATTAATATAGGTATTATAGGTGATGCCCTTATAGGCAAAATAGCGGCTGAGGTAGGTGTTGTTGGTACCAATGTGCCTGGCCAGATGAGTCAGCGACAGGTCGTGCTGCAGATAATACTGTGTGTCGATGCAGTTCTGCTGTAACATCAACTCGATTTTGGCAAACTGGGTGGTAGAGGCAGACTCGGCGGCACCATCTTCGAAAGGCTCTTCGACGGATTCTTCGAGGTCCTGCAGCGTCTCTACGCGCCACAGCAGGATGAAAAACAGCGGGATATTGACTACCTCCAACAGGAAATCGAAGACTCTATCGACATTGAGAAAGCTGTAGAAGAAGGTAGACGGCAGGAAGGCCAACATGACCAGATAGGTCTGCCACACCTCCTTATGCTCCAGGTCGGCATAGTTGTCGCGCAGCCAGCGACCGTACTGTCTGACACCTACTACCAGCGTTATAATGACATAGAGCACCATGACAACGGACAACAGGATGCTGAGCCACGACGCCTGGGGGCCAAGGAGATATTCCGACAGTAGCATTGCCAGGCCGAGTGCGACAAACACGACGGCGTACCATAGCGGGCGGCGGCGGTCCTGCAGCATGACCAGCATCGTGTAGAAGGTGACAGACCAGTTAAATAGGGCATCGAGAACCCTGCAGAGGAGAATACGACCGGCAGGGTCGCTACCGTCTGCCTGACCATAATATAACAGCATCCACCATACATGACTCACGGCCACCGAAGCGCAGGTCGCGGCCATCCAGCGGCGCAACCGCAGGGACGATGTAATATCCGTGGCAAAGACCTTGTTGCGCCTCAACAGCAAGTAGAGACAGCTCAAGAGCGCCCAGAACGTCATGGCCCCATAGCACATAAAAAACAATATCTCCGCTTCTATCATGTTTTCTTATCAATCTTTGACGATAAAGTAAAAATAGTCTTCATAAATATCCCCTCATTTTCATACAATGCAAAGATACTAATTTTTTGCAATTCATCATAATTTTACTTTCGTTGATAATTAATTAAGTAAGCACAAAAATACGGATTTTTTTGTTATTTCCAAATTATTTTTTAATAATTACATAATAAATAAAAGTGGGGGGCTTTAGGCTTTAGACCTTAGTCTAGCTGTTAGCTGTTGGCTGTTAGCCATTAGCCGTTAGCTGTTAGCCATTAGCCATTAGCCATTAGCCATTAGCAGAAATGGGGTACTGAGAGTAATTTGAGAAGAATACCAAAAATCTCAATCAATTATTTATTGAAAATTACTTTAATCTCCCCTAATAACATCTTTAGATCTTCTTTCGTAACCAACAACTCCTTCGCGGAAATATTGTTGATTCTCTTGAAGACTATCCACTGGTAAAGTATTGTGGCGAAATGGGTTATGGAGGCGGAGATACCGGCGCCGACCATTCCTAACGGTGGAATCAAGAGGTAAAGCGAGGGGACAGTGACCGCCAGACCGACCAATGCGCCGTAAAGGTTGTGCTTGGGTATGTTGACACCCGAGAAATAATGGCAAAAGACCATGTTTGCGGCCATAAAGACGACTCCGGGTGCCAGAGCTATCATCACAATGCGCATCTTGGCGAAATCGGCTGTAAAGAGCCAGGAATAGACGCTGGTGGGTATGATGCATACCACCAATAGGCAGAGGGCGGTCAAAACCACGGCTGTTTTCAGGAGTTGTGTGGTGATTTTTGCAGCCAACTCGTTATCGGTCAGGTTGCTGATTTTCGAAAACTGCACCATGGCAATGCTCTGTCCGATCATCTTCGGGGCTTCTGACACCTGAGTGGCGGCATTGTAAACACCGACCTTTGCATCACCCCAGAATCCTTTGATAATCAAGAAGCTTAGACGACGGTTGAGCATGGAAACCAGGGTTGAAAGCTGTATGATGGTGCCGAATTTGAACATTTCCTTGATTGTCTCGCGCATGGAATCGTTACCTTTTTCCTTCAGGTAAGGCCAAATCTGGGTCAAACCGCAGAGATAACCGACAGTGTAACCGGTGAGGAACGAATAGACGAAAGCGTTGGCGTTGCGTATGTCGAGTACGAAGATGTAGAACAGCATGGAACACATTTGTGTCATGAACTGTATGATAAACAATATGTTATTTGTGCCGACACGCTCTTTGCCAAGCAGGGTGGCGAGGTTGAAGTTGTGCAGACTGTAGATGAAAACCAGCAGCAGCACCAGGGTGTGATAGCCTTGGGGTATGAATTCGGCGCCTTCGCCGAAAAACTTGGTGAAATGTTGAGCAAAACCTGACGGTATGAACGAGCAGAGATAGAACAGCAGCGCATATATCGCCACTATGATGGCGCTCCAGATGTACGAAATCTTAAACAGGGTGCGGTACGACTTCCTGGGGGTGAAGTAGATGAGTCCGCTTCCGGCCAAGAATTCGACACCTATGAGCAGTAATGATACGTCGAGTATCACTATGCCGCCCACGCCCCAGGCCTCCGCGCCCAGATAATGGGTGCCGAACCACAACGTGATGAAGTTGCATACAGCGTTGAGGACGCGAGTGCCGAATGTGCCGAATATCTTTTTTATCATTTCTGTCTTACCTGTTGTAAAAATCCTTGCCAGGTGAACGTGAATTTTTTGGCGTCAAACACTGTCATGCAGCCATCGCTGTTGAGGGTGTGTATGCCTTGGTTGTACGTCCATTTCGGGTCGGGTTTTATCTCTTTTATTGATTCTTCAATATATTGATATTCATTTAATTGAATAATCTTATTTAAAGTAATGCTTTCACCATAGTGGCGGGTGCTGTTTTGGGCCGGCCGCACGAGTTCGTTGTCGATTTTAAGTACCTTCCCGGCCGGCCTGGAGTTGCCGCAGTCAACTTTTACGTAGTTGTTGAAGTGTGGTTTGTAAGGACCGCGCAAATCGTCGGCCACAAACACCATCAGGTGGGTATGGGGCTTGGACTGGGGGGTGGTGAACAGATACCATTTGCCGTCGGAATGCCGGTGTAAGGTTGAGTCGACAAAACAGCCCTGCAATAGGTCGCAATCAAATTGCAGATGCATGCCGCACTTGCTCTCTTTGTCGTCAATAAACCTGAACAAAGTCACCTTGTTTGTGCGGTTTGCCTCCGGAATACAATATATTTCCCCTTGATAATCAAATACAAAAGGGTAGGAGCGGTGCTCCTGAAAATCGGTAATCTTATGATAAATCTCAAAATTTTCCGATTTTTTGGCCACTGCCAAATCTGCCTTGCCGTTTTTATTGGAAAACCACTCGAAAAACAGATAAGTGTCCTTGTCGTTTGAAATCACAAAAGGATCGGCGAAATAATCCGATTTTGAGGGTTTAAGCCATTTTATTTCAAGTGAGTCTTTGTTGTCGCAATTGATGAAGTCGGCGGCCGGTTTCTTACAGTAACCCACATTCCAGTCTTCCTGACGGAAAAAGTATCTGAAATGGAACTTCATCTTGCGCCAGAAACAGAGCCAAAAGTATTTGAGCATCTGTAAGTTGCGTGGCGGATGCTGTATGGCAGCCTGCGACTGCGACAGTTGGGGCTCCAATTTACCGTTGACTATCAGGTCTTTAGCCACCTGAAGCGGTAAAAACTCAGATTCTACCAATAATCTGTTCAGATGATATTTGTATGAATACGAAACAGTGTCGAATTGTATCCGTTTGAGTATCAGTCCTTTGTCCAGCTCATCTGTCAGCTGCTGCAAGATTACGCCGTTGCCTGGTATGTCGCGCATGAACTCCCAAAATCCAGGAGGACCGCCACGAACCACCCTCTCGTCATCATGGTGGAACGACCATATTCCGTACTTGGCGCTCGTCAAAACATCTCCGCGGATTATGTCAAAGCCGAAGCGAAGTATGAAGTCGAGGCCGAATGAGCGGATTTTCTCAATATCCTCGTCGGGGAAATACGTGGAAATGCCTTTGTGAATTGGTGCAATTGTCATTTCGACCGGAGCGGAGTGTAGCGGAGAAATCTGCGTTGGTAATGGAACTGTCTGTTTCGCCTCCGGTTTAAACCAATAACGATGCCAAACTCTGAACAGAAAGCGGCTGTATGGATAATGTAACAGCTTGTCGCTTAACGACTTATAAGGCTTGGGCTCGTCGCCGTTGCGGATTATGAGCGCCAGCTCGAAACCGTTGTCGGTCAACAGTTTGACGGTGTCATGCTGCCATTTTTCGACAGTCATGCCATCGACCATTATTCCAAACCTTATTGTTCTGTTCAATTCTTGCATGTCTAATAAAGCGCAAAGATAACGAAATTATTTTATCAAATAAAAAATCGTCGCAATAATATTTTGCGTATCTTTGCCGTTCAATCTTCATGATGAAACTCTCAGTAGTCATAGTAAATTACAACGTAGAGCATTTCCTTGAACAGTGCCTGTATTCGGTGCGACGCGCCATGCAAGGCATTGAGGGTGAAGTGTATGTGGTTGACAACAATTCGGTCGACGGTTCGCTGAAGATGCTGGCGGCTAAGTTCCCGGAGGTGAAGGTTATAGCCAACAAGGACAATGTGGGCTTCGCAAAGGCTAATAATCAGGCGATTAGGATTTCGACAGGGGAGTATGTGTTGCTTTTGAACCCCGATACCGTGGTGGAAGACGACACTTTCAGCAAATGCATAGCTTTCATGGACTCGCATCCAGATGCAGGCGGCCTCGGAGTGAAGATGGTGGACGGCAAGGGACAGTTCCTGCCTGAGTCGAAGCGCGGACTGCCCACACCTATGACGGCCTTCTACAAGATTTTCGGGTTCTCGAAACTGTTCCCGCACTCCAAACGTTTTTCGAAGTATCATCTGGGCTATCTGCCTGAGGATGAGACCAATCCGGTAGACATTCTGGCTGGAGCCTATATGCTTATGCGTCGTGAAACCCTCGACAAATGCGGGCTTTTGGACGAGACCTTCTTCATGTATGGAGAAGACATAGACCTCTCATACCGCATCACTCTGGCTGGCTATAAAAACTACTATTTCCCTGAGACCCGCATCATACATTACAAGGGCGAAAGCACCAAGAAGACCACAGTCAACTACGTGCTTGTGTTCTACAAGGCGATGGAGATATTCGCAAAGAAACATTTTGCCAAAAAACGCGCCTGGTGGTTCTCGTTCTTTATCAACATGGCCATATATTTCAGGGCATTCCTGGCTTTGCTGTCACAATTCTTCAGCAAGGTATACATGCTGCTCACCGATGTGGTGCTGGGCTATGCCGGGCTGTCGGCCATCAGCTATTACTGGGGACATTACATGATTTACAACGAGGTCGGATCCTATCCGGTAACACCTTTGTTTACGATCATATTGCCGGTATACATTCTGATCTGGCTTACGACGGCTTATTTCACCGGCGGCTACGATAAGCCCTATCGTGTGGCGCCATCGGTGGGAGGTGTGCTTATGGGCAGTGTAGCTATTCTGGTGCTGTATGCTCTGCTGCCGACCAGCCTGCGTTTTTCAAGAGCTTTGATACTGTTGGGAACCATTTGGATGGCTCTTCAGATGACTTTAAGTAGAACTTTAGGTTATCTGCTTAAACTTTCTGATTTCCAATATGGTAGAAATGCCAAAAAACGCTTTATTGTCATAGGAAACGAGGATGAGACAAGGCGTGTTGAGCAGCTGTTGAAGAGCACTTCCATCAAGCCCGATTTCATAGGTTTGGTAACTCCGAACGGCAGCCGTGAGGTGCCGGAAAATTACTTGGGCAACATCACTCAGGTGCCCGACATCATCGGAATCTACAAGATAACCGAGATCATATTCTGCTCGAAGGATATCACTCATCAGGAAATCATCGACAAGATGGTGGAATGGCATGCCAGCGACCTAGATTACAAGATTGCCCCTGTCGACACTTTGTCGATAATCGGAAGCAACTCCATAAACACTCGCGGTGACCTATATACCGTTGATATTCGTACGATTAGCACAGTACAAAACAGAAGAAAGAAACGCCTTTTTGACTTCTCAGTGTCACTCTCAGGCATAGTTTTCTGGATATTCCTGGCTTGGTTCGTGAAAAAGCCATGGCAGTTCTTGGGTAACTGCTTCAGAGTGCTGTCCGGACGCTATTCCTGGGTGGGCTATTGTCCTACTGAATCCTCTGAAGGACAACGACTTCCGAAGATTAAGAAGGGTATTTACAACCCTGCTTCCATAGTTGATGATGAGATGGATGACGAGGCACGCGGACAGCTCAATGTAATGTATGCCCGTGATTATACCGTTCTGAAAGATTTTAATATCTTGTTCAGGATGCTTACGAATCGATAAATTTTGTATTTTTGCAGCCGAAAAGTGATTATTAATTTTTAACATCATGTTGAACAGAAGGTTTTTGAGAATCAAAGTGTTACAAGCTCTTTACGCCTACATAGAATCGGGCGAGGAGAATGTTTCTAACGGCATCAAGCATTTGCGCGAGAGTATCGACAAGCTGTACGAGCTCTTTATCTGGCAATTGTCGTTTCTCGTTGAGACCAAGCGTTTTGCTGAAAACAAGATTACTGAGAACAAACACAAATACATTCCGAAGTACGAGGATTTGCATCCGAATACAAAGTATGTAGACAACCGTCTGCTCAACACCTTGGAGAACAACGAGGATTTCAAGAAACACGAGTCTGCGTTTAAGATTTCGTGGGGCGAGAATGCTCAGGATGTGGTGAAAAACTACTACAACATCATGAAAGACTCGCCGGAGTACAAGAAATACATGGCCGACAAGGTCGACAACTTCCAGGCTGACAAGAAATTCATTGTCACCATGATAACCAATTACTTCGACGATTTGGATGTGCTGCAGGACTTTTATGAGGACAAGAGCATCTATTTCTGCGATGATTATCATCTGGTTACATCATTGCTTGTGGATTATTTGACCAAGCTCAAGAAGTTTGACGTCGATACAATGCTGCCGACCATCTACAAGTCGGACACAGTTGAGGCCAATGCCGACGAGAAGTTTATCTACGATTTGTTCCGTGATACCATTTCCCACTATGAGGAATTCGGCAAACTCATAGGCGATAACACCAACAACTGGGAGAAAGAGCGTATCTGCCTGATGGACATGATAATCCTGAAGATGGCTTTGACGGAGTTTGTCTGCTTCCCCGAGATCCCGGTGAAGGTGACCATGAACGAATATATCGAGATTTCGAAGTATTTCAGCACTCCTAAGAGCAAGATATTTGTGAACGGCATACTCGATAAACTGGCCAAAAAACTCACCGAAGCTGGGAAGATTGATAAAAAAGGACTGGGCTTGTTGGAGAAATAGCCATTAGCTATTAGCCATTAGCCATTAGCCATTAGCTGTTAGAGATGAAGAAATTATTAGTCATATTGTGCTTTTTGATGGCGTTTGTCGTTGAGATGAATGGACAAACGGCCAAAGGTACATATGCTTTTCTCGATGCCACAAATTCGGCAAGGGTGGCGGCTTTGGGCAACACTGTGCTATCGGTATACGACTCTGACATTCAGCTTGGAATATTCAACCCTTCGTTGATAAACTGCGACATGCACAATGCTTTGGCTTTGTCGTATGTCAACTATTATGCGGGAATCAACTACATGACCGCCCAGTACGGCCGCACTTTCAATAAACTCGGCAGTTTTGTGGCTACAGTTCAGTTTCACAGCTACGGCGATTTCAAATATGCCGACGAGCAGGGCAATGTGAGCGGCACTTTCAAGCCGTCTGACTACAACATCATGATAGGGTGGGGCCGTCAGCTGACTCCGCACTGGAGTATAGGCGCCAACATAAAGTTTGCCGGCATACAATACGACACTTTCAAGACATTTGCCATAGCTGTTGATGTGGCGGGACATTATCGCACCAACAACGGCTGGATGTTCACCGCCGCGGCCAGAAATATCGGCTACGAGCTGTATTCCAACTTCGAAGGCAACAGAAACGACTTGCCTTTCCAGCTTTCGGCAGGCATTTCAAAACGCCTTGAACATGTGCCTTTTCTGTTCAATATCACTTACGAAAATATCCAGAAATGGGATCTCACATACGACGACCCTCTTGATTTGGACGGCAATTACGACCCGATTACAGGTACCACACAGAGCAAAAGCGACGGTGCCCAATTTGCCGACAACCTCATGCGTCACATAGTGATTGGAGGCGAGATTTACATCGGCAAGAACCTTGTGTTGCGCGCCTCGTACAACTACGGCATGCGTCAGAATCTGCAGACTCCAACCAAGAAAGGCTTATGCGGCTTTGCATATGGTGTCGGAATCAATATCTGGAAGTTCAGCATCAACTATTCCCGCTCAGAAATGCATATCTACGGATCACCAAACTATATCACTGTTACGACTAATTTGGACCGTTTTGCAAAAAAGAGCAAGTAAATGTTTCTCAAGGAGTTAAAACTTACAAATTTCAAAAACTGCGAGTCGGCCGATCTGCTGTTCTCGGAGAAGATAAATTGTTTTGTCGGTCTTAACGGAGCCGGCAAAACCAACATCCTTGACGCCATTTACTATCTGGCTTTCTGTAAAAGCTATTTTACCACCACCGACAGGCAAAATATACGTCATGGCGAGGATTTCTTTGCCATCCACGGCGATTTTATCACCGATAACAACGAGACTGAAACCATATCGTGCGTGCAGAAAGAGGCAGCCAAAAAGTCGTTCAAATGCAACAAGAAGGAGTACGAACGTCTGGCCGACCATATCGGCAAGATTCCGTTGGTGATGATATCGCCTTACGACCGCGACCTCATAAACGGGGGCAGTGAGCTCAGACGTAAGTTCATTGACGGGGTGATAGCTCAGTTTGATTCGGTGTATCTCGATGATTTACTGCAATATAACAAAGTTTTGGCCCAGCGCAACCAACAGTTGCGGCAGTTCTGGGACAACCGCTATTTCGACTCCGGCCTGCTGTCGCTTTGGGATGAGCAGCTGGTGCGATACGGAGAGCCCATTTTTGAGAAGAGGAAGGCGTTTCTGAACGATTTCATGCCGATATTCCAGAAGTATTACGACATAGTTTCCGAAACGGCCGAAAAGGTCGATATACAGTATGAAAGCCTGATGAACGACAAGCCTTTGGCTGACTTGCTGAAAGACAGCCAGGAAAAAGACAGGCGTTCATCTTACACAAATGTCGGAATTCATAAGGACGATCTGACGTTTATCATTGACAATCACCCTGTTAAGAAGTTTGGGTCGCAGGGTCAGCAGAAGTCGTTTGTGGTGGCTGTGAAGCTGGCTCAGTTCGACTTCAACTACCACAAGGTGGGCTTCAAGCCAATACTGCTTTTGGACGATATTTTCGACAAATTGGACGACAACAGGGTGGCCCAGTTGGTGAAACTGGTTGGCAACGATTACTTCGGACAGGTGTTTATCACTGACACCCAGCGTCAGAGAATTCAATATCTGTTGGACAACATAGAGGGCAAACACAAGATTTTTGAAGTGGAACAGGGAAAAGTGAAAAGCGATGAGTGATCCGAATTTGACTACATTGGGCGAGATGATAAAAGCGTTTTATCATGACAATCAGAGAGATAGTGCTTTGGACGAGCAGAAGATACTCGACTCCTGGAAGGAAGTTGTGGGGGATTTTGTGGCGGCACATACTTTGAAGACAAACATTAAAAACGGCGTTTTGTATGTGAAAGTAGACGCCGATTCCTTGAAAAACGAGCTTTTATATTCTAAATCCATGCTTATCAGAAAACTCAATTCCAAGGTTGAGGGTGAAATTTTGAAAGATATTTTGATATTATAAAATAATTTTGTAATTTTGCAGCGACTTTTGAGCGGTGAATACGCTCATTTTATGTGTAAATAATTAAGTATCAATAAATTAGATTAAGAAATATGATTAACTCACAGGACATTAAGATCGGAAGCTGCATCAGAATGGATGGTAAACTCTATTTCTGCGTTGATTTCCAGCATGTTAAGCCAGGTAAGGGCAATACAATCATGCGTATTAAATTGAAAAGTGTAGTTGACGGCCGCACATTGGAGCGTCGTTTCGACATCGGTGAGAAGCTCGAGGACGTGCGTGTGGAGCATCGCCAGTACCAGTATCTTTACAAAGAAGGTGAAGATTACATTTTCATGAACCAGGAAGACTACGAGCAGATCCCTCTTATGAAAGACCTTATCACAGGTGTTGATTTCCTGAAAGAAAGCGATATTTGCGACGTTGTGTTCGATACATCAACCGACACAGTGCTTTTCGCTGAGCTTCCTGTGAAGACCGTTCTTGAGGTTACATACACAGAGCCGGGTGAAAAGGGTAACACAGCAACAAACGCCATGAAGGAAGCCACAGTTGAAACAGGCGCCATGGTTAGAGTGCCTCTGTTCATCAACACAGGCGATAAAATCAGAGTTGATACCCGTACAGGTGAGTACACAGAAAGAGTAAGAGAGTAATATGAGAATTGAACCAGCAACGACGGCAAAACTGATAGCCGATTTCATCGGAGCTAAAAAGGTGATGGGTGATGCCAACCGCGTCATCACAGGCCTCAACGAGCTTCATGAGGTTGAAAAAGGCGATATCACTTTTGTCGATCATCCGAAATACTATCAGAGAGTGCTGAGTTCAGCGGCAACCACCATCATCATCAATACAGACCAGGTGGAATGCCCTGAAGGCAAGACTCTGATAGTACATGAGTGCCCGTTCGACGCTTTCAACAAGATTATCCTGTCGTATCGTCGTTTCGAGCCGGCCACTGCAATGGTAAGTCCTAAGGCTGAGATTGGTGAAGGCACCATCATTCAACCGGGCGCATTTGTGGCAGAACATGTGAAAATTGGTAAGAACTGCATCATCCACGCCAACGTGACTATCAACAACCACACTGTTATCGGTGACAACGTCATCATCAACAGCGGTACAGTCATAGCTGCTGACGCTTGCTACTTCCAGCATCGCGGCCCTGACCGTCAGGTTAAGTTCGAGTCATGCGGACGCGTTGTCATTGAGGACGATGTCGAAATCGGAGCCTTGTGCGCCATCGATATCGGAGTGACAAGCGACACTATCATCGGCCGTGGCACCAAGACAGATAACCACGTACAGGTTGGTCATGACGCCAAGATTGGCAAGAACTGCTTCCTCGGCGCTCACACAGCTGTTGGTGGCGTAACCAAGATCAAAGACAATGTGTCAGTATGGTCCATGTCGGCCATCAACAAAGACCTTGTCATTGCAGAAGGTACTACAGTTTTGGCTTACACAGCTGTCGATAAGAACACCGAACCGGGTGTCACTTACTTCGGCCAGCCGGCTGACGAAGCTAGAAAGAAATGGAAAGAGATGGCCTGCGTACGCATGTTGCCGGATCTGATCAAGAAATTGCAATAAAAAAAAGCTCAGCGTTCGCTGAGCTTTTTTAATATCTGTCGATTTAGTATTTCATCATTTCGATGAGGTCGACCATGCGGTTTGAATAACCCCATTCATTGTCGTACCATGACATGACCTTAACCATCTTGCCCATAACCATGGTGCTGTCTGCATCAAAGATTGATGAGTGTGGGTTGTGGATGATGTCGCAGCTCACGATTGGGTCTTCTGTGTATTCGAGAACGCCTTTCATAGGGCCTTCGGCTGCTTCACGCATTGCAGCGTTGATCTGTTCCTTTGTGGCTTCTGTCTTGAGTGTGCAGACGAGGTCAACCAATGAACCTGTTGGAGTAGGGACGCGCACTGCTATGCCGTCGAGTTTGCCGTTAAGTTCAGGAATAACGATACCTACAGCCTTTGCAGCGCCTGTGGTTGTCGGGATTTGTGACATGGCGGCTGAACGGGCACGACGAAGGTCGCTGTGTGGACCGTCGAGAATGACCTGGTCGTTGGTGTAACTGTGGATGGTTGTGATATAACCCTGCTCAATGCCGAAACGGTCGTTCAGGACCTTTGCCACTGGAGCGAGGCAGTTGGTGGTGCATGATGCGTTGCTCACGCATTCAATCTCGTCGGTAAGCTCGTTGTTATTGACGCCGACGACGATAGTAGCGTCGATTTTATCTTTTGATGGAGCTGAAAGGATGACTTTCTTGGCGCCGTTCTTGAGATGGTCGCCGTAGCCGCCTTTTGCGCTTTCTTTTGAACGGAAGATACCTGTTGACTCTACAACCACGTCTGGAGTCTTGGACCATTTGATGTTGATAGGAGCACGCTCAGCTGTTACAGGGACGCGTACGCCGTTTACTATCAATGCTGTCTCGTCAAAGTCAACTGTGCCTGGGAACTTGCCCTGAGTTGAGTCATATTTCAGAAGATGTGCTAAAACTTTAGTGCTTGTGAGGTCGTTTATGCCCACCACTTCGAGGTTAGGGCGTTCGCAGCAGATACGAAAAACGTTGCGGCCGATACGACCGAAACCGTTAATACCAACTTTAATCTTTTCCATGTTAGTTGTGTTTAATGTGATTTAAGACGCAAATATACAAAACAAATTTGAATATAAAACCTCTTTTTTTGTTTTTTTTATTTGAATATATTATCTGCACACTATTGTCCACTCATGAACTATAGTGTAATCGTACTTCTCGTCGTATATGGTGGCGTAGGTGTCTTTCTCGCTTTTGTACTTTTTCTTTTCGCCGCGACGTATGGTGTCGACGTGGCTTTGATTGTCGTTGAAATATAGCTTGTCAATCTCGTATGTCAGACCCTCGTCTGTGATTTCCAAGACTTTTATCAGTGTCTTATCAGGATTGAAACGGTAGTCTTGTTTTAGGAGTATGGCGTCTCCGTTTTTGATGTCGCCGACTTTTGTCATCACAAGGAACGAGGCTCCCTGACTGTAGTCGAAGCCCTGGTCGTATGTGGTGATAACGCAGACGGGAGTTTCGGACTCCGGCTTGCATTGGAAATTGTCGTAATCCAGATTGTCGTAGTCCCAGTTGCCTTCGATAACTAGTCCGTCGGCGTAGGTATAGGTGCCGTGACCGTGTTTTCTGTTGCCGACAAATTCACCTTCGTAGAAATCGCCGTTGGCGTATTGGCATGTGCCTTGTCCGCACAGACCGCCGTTTTTGAACTCGCCTTCAAAACGGTTTGGTGCGCCGCTGTACTCGCCGTCGTAGCTGCTCTTGAGAAGCACGCCGTGGCCGTTTCCCTTGCCTTCGCGGAACTCACCGGTATAATTCTCGGTGATGGAGCTCAGATGTATGCCTTTCTCGTCGACATTTGTCGACATTCCCTGGCCGTGTTCTTTGTCGTCGAGCCATTCGCCTATGTATTCGTAAGAGTGACGTGCGCCTCCAGCTTTGTTGCACTGTGAGTATTTGCCTTGGCCACAACGTTTGCCGTCACGCCATTCTCCGTAATAGTCGCCCCAATAGCCGTTGAGCTTGTATTCCATGTGGCCGTTGCCGTGAGGCAGGCCGTCGGCGTTGAGGGATCCTGTATATTTGCCCTCTTTGAACTCTTTGGTTACGGCGTCCTTAGGTATCATCTCCTTCATATGCTCGCCATAAAGTCGGGCGCATTCTTTATTACCGTGCTCCATGCCGTATTGCCAATAATCCAAAGCCCCGTTGATGTCCGGTTTGCCGTCGGCTGAGTCGTAGCCTTGGTAGGTGAGCTCGCCCAGATGTGGAAGGGCGTCGAGCTCTCCGTTGTTGAACGCAGCGGCAAAATCGATGACTGCAAGGTAAGGCGCGCTTTTCTTGTTGATGAGACCTCTTAAGTAATAACCTGTTCCCAAGTATTGAGAGAATTCCTCTGGCTCACCGGCATCTTCAAACCATTCTATGGCCTTGTCGAGCCATTCCCTGGCTTTCTTGTCATCTTCTTTCTCCTCATGAAAATATATGGCCAGAGCCACTGCTGAAGGGATGTCCTTGTGGTTTGCAGCCAATGAGAAGTTTTTAACGGCAGCCACCTTGTCGGTGTCGTATAATTCGAAGCCTTTTTCGCGATATTCCGTTGTGTTCATAATAAAGATATAGATTATTCCAAAATGATTTTTTCTGTCATGCCATTACCTCTCACAAAATAGACTCCATTGTCAATGCCTTGCAAGTCCAAATTTACAATGCCGGCGTCAAATTGCTTGTTAAAAACTGTGTTTCCTTTAATATCAACGACTTCTATAGTAGTGGGAGAGTCCAGTTTGATATTAATCTGACCATTTGTAGGGTTGGGATAGATATTCAAGCTTCCAGTGGTGGGATTAGTGACCTTGTCGTACGATAGCTTTCCCGTGAAGAAGTCGTGAATGTAAGTTATATAGTCGATATCGTGTACATTGGCATTGCGATACCAGCTGTGGGTTCCGCCTATGGCCTTTAGAAAACGCAGTTCTTTTGTACCGGAATAAACGTACTCTACAAACCTCAAGCCGTCGTTATGGGTGTCTGGCAAAGTGTCTATGACAGGCTCGTCTGTGCAGCCGTTGGCGTTTTTCCAGTAGTCAAGGATGGCGTCGACGCCGAGTCCCAGATTTGATCCGAAATACTGTGAATATCCATCGTAGCCGACAACTACGTCGTTGGTGCCGTGAACATGCAGCATTCTCACCGGCGCCAATGGGGTGTGGTTAGCCATAGCGAAGGTTATAAGTCCGCTGACAGGTGCTGCGGCATTGATGCGGTCGCCGTGTTCTATGGCCATTCTATGCGACATAAAACCACCCATCGAAAAGCCAGTGAAAAACACACTGTCTTGATCTATGGGGTATTGCACTGCCAGACTGTCGAGCAGAGCCATCAGGAAGCCGGAGTCGTCAATGGTGCTGTTCATAAGTGCGGCATTCCACATTGAGCCACCGCCTTCGTTGATAGCCTGTGGAATTACTACCATCCAGTTGTATTTATTGGCAACCTGTTGGAAATTATGCTCGCTGTTGACATGGTTGATGTTGTCGCCTAAACCATGAAGGAAGAACAAAACCGGCAGCGATTCGTAGTTTTCCGGTGTCTTTACCAGATATTGTCTCTGTATGCCTTGCCATTCGATGGTTTGAATCTGAGCGAAGCAATTAGTACTTAAAAATAATGATAATAGCGTGATTATCAGTAAGTTGCGAATTTTCATAATGAATTAATTTAAATCGTTTTGCAAAAATACGAATTTTTTTCTAAATTTGCCGTTGTTAGTTAAACTATCTAAATAAAACTTTTAAATATGAAAAGAATCATCACATTGCTGGCTATGTCGATTTTGCTAGTCTTTTCAGGCTACAGCCAAAACCAGTCCTATTTGATGGGCATCATGAAAATTGGTGAAATCAATAAACTTTCAGCCGAAGGATTGCAGATAAAAGGGAAAGTGAAATCTATCAAAACGACGAATTATAAAGCAGAAGTCGTTAACGGCAAAATACAGAAAGGCGAGATGTCGCATCGAGCACTGAGAAGAGATTTTGACTACAATGATGATTTGGTTGATCCGGAGCCAGGAATTATTAGAATAAGGACATTTAATGAAGACGGGAAGGTGACTTCTTTTAAACAATATTATTGGAATATGACGATCCAAGATTCAGTAAACTATAAATGGCAAGGCAGTTTATTAATTGAATCATATAAGTATAACAAACGGTATTGTGATATTTGTGGATATGACGGATCGAAATCTGCATATAAAACTGAATATACATACGATGGAATAATGCTAAAAGAAGAATTGCGTATCACAGAGAGACTATTGCAAGAAATCATATATGATTATGATGATTCACCTGATAGTATATATAATGCGGGTTCTACCATTAAAACCATTTACAATACAGATGATAATGGTTTCGTTTTAGGTTTTACCACATATTATTCTGAAGATAACGTTAGTAATAGTGTTAATACTTATGAGAATAATCGTATAGTTCAAAAGGTGGATGGTGTTGGTAGAGAATACATCACTGAAACAATAGATTATAAGTATTTAAACGAAGGGACTGTGGTGGAAACATCTACTTTTAAAAATGTTCCAGAGCGATATACAATAAATAAATGTATTTATAAGAAAGGTCTGCTTCGGTGCTGGTGGTCTGCATTTTCAAAAACACCGGATGTCACTGATGATTATTTGGACAGCAAGTATAAATGTGAGTTATCGTATAACAAATACAACGATGTTATAAAAATCGAGGTGTTAGGTGAAAAATACACGTTTAAATACGAATATGACAAAAACCATAACTGGACAAAGCGAATTTCATACAAAAACGGCGAGCCTGTTTATATAGAAGAAAGGGATGTGGAGTATTATTAGCAAGCATTTCGATTTCCCTTGCGGGGAGATGATTCTCGGCTCGTTTGATGGAAAACTATGCCTCTGCGATTGGGCTGATGGTAAGCGGCGTGCTTCAGTTGACCAGCGTTTGCAAAGAATCTTGAATGCCAACTTTGTTGAGGGCTCTTCGGATGTTATAGAAAGGGCTAGCCAACAGCTAAACGAATATTTTTTGAATCAACGTCGTAATTTCGATATTCCTTTATTATTTGTCGGGACTGATTTTCAAAAGAAAGTTTGGAACGAATTATTGAAAATCCCGTACGGGAAGACCATTTCGTATGGTGAACTGGCTCAACGAATTGGCAAGCCGAATTCAGTCCGTGCTGTCGCTAACACCAACGCAGTCAATGCAATAAGCATCATAGCACCATGTCATCGCGTCATCGGCAGCGATGGCACTTTGACTGGCTACGGTGGAGGTTTGGAAAGGAAAAGATATTTATTGAATATGGAGAAAAAACATTATCTTTGCAAAAAATAAAATCATGAAATCAAGAATTTCGGAAGCAGTGGAGAAGAAAAACTGCGGCTATAACTGCGCGCAGGCTTTGCTTTGCACGTATTGTGACCTCGCTGGTCTTGACGAAGAGACGGCAAGAAACCTCGGTAGCGCGTTCGGTCTCGGAATGGGTAACATGGAAGGCACTTGCGGAGCTATCACAGGCGCTGGAATGGTGCTGAGTCTGGCGTCCGACGACAGAGTGAAGTCTATCCGTGGCATGAAACAGATTATGAATAAGTTTCAGCTTCGCAATGGTGCCACGCAATGTAAGATGCTGAAAGGCGTCGGTACTGGCAGGGTGCTTCGCGAATGCTCCGACTGCGTGGCCGATGCCGCCGAATTTCTTGAAGAGGAGTTGGAAAAATAGTTTATCATGAGCGAGACTTTCAAATCACAGGCTTTAGAGGCTAATTTGGCCCAGACTATGCGCTATAAGGATATCACTATTCCTGAGGAGCATCAGGCATTTATTGCGTTGAGTGCCAGTTACTTCGGCATTAACAAAAGGGCTAAGGAATGCATTACGGAATTTCATCATCCGCTTTCTAATCACACTTTTGTGACCGAGGAGCTGCGAAAAATGGTGATGGACGACTTCTGGTTCTACACCCGTGAGGATGTGCCGGCCGGCACCCTGAGGATACCGCTTGAGATGATGCGTAGTCTGTTAAAGCCGGAGGTGGCTCGGAAACTGCGTCTCAATGTGGTGAAGACCTTGCTGGAATTCATCGACAAAGAGGCTTGCTGCCCTAAGCCGGAGCCTGCTATGATAGAACTGGTGTTTGACATTTTGAAAGATAAGTTCGAGACCAATAAAGACTGTTATATACTGGCTACAAAACATGCCGAGAGATATCTCGACAAGATAGCAAAGAATGAGGCTTTTACAGAGGCGGCATGCGCTCTGATGAGGATGATGCTGGAGGAGAACTACCGTTATTGGCGTGAGAGCTCGCAGGTGGAGGAATGGATAAAGGCTAAGAAAAATCTGCTGTCAGACAAGGAGAAAACTTCAGTGATAAATGAGATAGGAGAGCCTTATTTCAAGACTTTGAACGAGAGCTTGAAGCAAGCCACGACTTGGGAGGCTTTGTCCGGGATGCCGCATTTCGACCAGCTGGCCAAGCGTTTCAGCGAATCGGACAGCATATTCAGCCATTTCATCACCAGGTTCCACTATGTGTTCTTCCTGTTGCATCTGCCTGGTATGGAAAGCCAGCGCGAGCGCTTGATATGGAACATGGACCGCATGATGCGCGATGCCATAGACGAGATGGGCTGGGACGAGATGATGCCGTTTATAGACACCATATTCGAGATTGCAGAGGAACTGAGACAGAATTATACTTCGGCAGTGCTCGATTTCCAACTGACATTGGGTAAAAAGATAATAGATATAGACCAGACGGACACCAAGGAGTTGGTCAACCATTTTGAGAAACGTCTCATAGAGTTCGGCTTTGTCACTCCAGGCAATGTGTTTGTGGATGAAGACTGGCAGCTGTCGGTCAACAAGGATCATATCAAGTGCATACGTGTATGGCTTGAGCTTATAGAATACTCGAAGACTCCTATGGACAAACTGCTGTCGTCGCTCATAGTCAACCTCAAGTTGGGAGGTATATTCCTCAGCGACACCGATTTGTTCCAGCGTGAGATTACCAAGATTTTGAACTCAAACATTTCGCCTTATTATAAAAAGGTGAAACAGCTGTCGAGGATATTCCCGGTGTATTTCAACGAGATAGGAGCGGAGGGTGAGATTCGTAACGTCACCACTAACATGGACGAGATATCGGCCCGACAGGACAAGCTGGTGCATTTCCTGCGCAAGCAGGTGCATACCGAGAGTAACAACACTCTTATCGACCTGACTTTGGAAGTGTTCAAGTTCTGGAGTGACGGTAACCTTGAGGAACTTAAGTCGATATTGCCGAACAACGTATACGAAAGCATCGACAAGGGAAGCGAGTGGTTCATACATGTCCACAACCTGGTGCAGATGATGTGCGAGATATCAAATCTGAAGCCGGAAGACTTGCTGATGATGCAGCGCGACGACTACGAGAGTCTGGTGCGCAAGGCAGCCACACGCATTGAGCTTGACGAGGAATTCTACCAGCGCGAGAGCGCCAGACTGATGAACATACGCGACCTTTACGCATACTTGCGCGAGAAGTACAGCTTTGAGTCGGTCAATATTTTCGCCTATCTGCGTAATTTCCCGTTCATTCCGGACAAAGACATAGACGATTTCGAGAAAGTCTACAAGGAAAAGAATTTCGGCAAGTCGCTGAGCATGATATATGCCTTCATGGACAAGCTGAAAGAGATAATTTTCAATCCGGAGGTGAGCGAAGGTTGGGAGAACATCTATCACAAACGCCATATAGCCATAGGCATTCCGTCCATGTACGGCACTTACCGTGAGAACAAGTTTGAGGCCATGGGCTTGACCTTCAGACTGGAGCGAGTGGCGACACAGCTGATGGAACAGGTGGTGCAAGGCATCAACCTCGAGTATATTTCAGAGAGGACTCTCAATCAGATTTATATTATTTTGCGGTATTTCCGCGACGGTTTGGCCTTGGACGGCATCACCAACCAGAGCTTCAACTCAAAATTGGACATGCTGCGTTACAGTTTGACCTCACGAAGCTTCTCGTTCGGTCAGTACATCAACATCTTCCAGTTTATAGCCGAAGACGTGCGCAGAATCATCATCAAGTATTTCCTCAAGTCGTACGAGTATCCGCTGAAGGTGGTCATTCCGCAGCTTTTTGACCCAGAGGGCAAGCTGAGCGAACGCGACACCATGGCTATGATAACCAAGAAATCGGAGGAATTCCACCGTGATATGCTTTCGGATGCCTTCCTGATGCAGCCTCTCGACAATTTCATAGGCCGTATACTCAACTCGTTGAGAACTATGGAGTCGACTCTCGATCCTAAGCTTATCGGCGATATCATGACGTATAATTCCGACATGCTGATAAGTCCGTTCTGGCTGTCGACGCCAAAAATTGACAACCAGGTGTTTATCGGCAATAAGGCAAACAACCTGAAAACCCTGTATCTGAAGGGTATGCCGGTGCCTCCGGGCTTTGTCATCACGACTGAGGCTTTCCGTCGGAACGAGACCATCAACACCATACCTGAGCTGCAGACCGAGATTCACGGTATGATTAAGAAATACATAGCGGAGCTGGAACAGATTTCGGGTCGTAAGTTTAACAATCCGGAGGCACCGCTACTGGTGTCGGTGCGTTCGGGCACAGCCATCTCCATGCCTGGCGCCATGGACACCTTCCTCAACGTGGGCTTGAACGATCAAGTGGTGGAAAAGATAGCTCAAGACAGCACTAAGGCCTGGGCCATCTGGGATTCATACCGCCGCTTCCTGCAGAGCTGGGGTATGGCCAAAGGCATACACCGCGATATATTTGACGAGGAGATAAACAAGTTCAAATCGAAGTACAATGTCAAGCAGAAAGTCGACTTCAAGGTCGAGGAGATGCGAGAGATGGCGTATTCGTACGAGAAAATACTGAATGAGAACGGAGTGGCTTTGGAACAGGATCCGTTCAAGCAGATTATAGAATGCGTGAATATGGTATTCGATTCGTGGAATTCAGAGCGCGCTTTGGCTTACCGCCGTCACCTGGGCATCAGTGAGAACTGGGGAACTGCCGTGATAGTGCAGCAGATGATATTCGGTAACATCAGCGATATGTCTGGCACAGGAGTGGTGTTCACGCAGAACCCGCATCGTGAGCGTGCAGGAGTGCATCTGTACGGCGACTTTACCATGCGCAGCCAGGGTGAGGACATAGTGGGCGGTCTGGTCAAGCCTTTGCCGATAAGCGAGACACAGCGTAAGGCCGGCAATCTGGAAGGCCCGTCTATGCAGATGATGCTGCCTGAGATTTACAAGAAGATTTATTCGGTGGCAGTCACCTTGACCGAAGATTTGGGTTATGCTCCTCAGGAGATGGAGTTCACCTTCGAGTCGGACAAGGCTGAAGACTTCCACATTTTGCAGATACGCGACCAAGACCTGAAGTTGGAAGACACCATGAATGCCTTTGTGCAGGCGCCGACGGAGATGAAGCAGATAGGGCGGGGCATGGGCATCGGAGGAGGCGCCATGAACGGTCTGGTGGCATTCAACGAGGACGACATCAAGGCGCTGCGCCGTGAGCATCCCGACGACAACGTCATCCTGGTGCGTCCCGACACCGTGCCCGACGACATCGGCCTCATTTTCGACTGCGACGGACTGCTCACGGCGCGTGGAGGTGCAACCTCACACGCCGCTGTCACGGCGGTGCGCCTTGGTAAGGTTTGTGTGGTGAGCTGTGTTGAGATGATGGTCAACGACGAGCGTCACTGCGCCGAACTCAACGGCCACATACTGCATGCCGGCGACCAAATCGCCATAGACGGCAACCTGGGACTGGTCTATCTCGGCCATTATCCTACGGAGAAAATGAAAGTCGGCAGCGGTTATAACTATTGATAGGTTTTTAGATTTAATCGGGAGTATTAAATCGTCCGATTAATAAACTGGGAGGCGCACGAAGTGCGCCTCTCTCTTTTTGTTAACTGTTAACTATTTGAAGTACCTGTTATACAGTCCTTCGAAGCCTTTGCCATGGCGGGCCTCGTCCTTAGCCATCTCGTGAACGGTGTCGTGGATGGCGTCGAGGTTGCGTTCTTTTGCAACGCGGGCTATGCGCATCTTCTCTTCGCAGGCGCCGCATTCAGCCACCATACGTTTGTAAAGGTTAGTCTTAGTGTCCCATACAACTTCACCGAGCAATTCAGCGAAACGGGCGCAGTGGTCAGCCTCTTCAAATGCATAGCGTTTGAAAGCCTCGGCAATCTCCGGGTAACCCTCGCGGTCGGCCTGGCGGCTCATGGCCAGATACATGCCTACCTCAGTAGCTTCTCCCATAAACTGGGCGTTTAAATCTTTGATCATCTCGTCACCGGTGCCTTTGGCAATACCGACGACATGTTCAGTCACAAAGTTAAGGGCTGCGCTCTCATCGAGAACTTTCCATTCAACAATCTGTTTGCACTGTGGGCATCTTTCAGGAGCTTCTTCTCCTTCATAAACGAAGCCGCAAATTGGACATACGAATTTCTTTTTCATGATAAATTATTTTTAGTTTAGAATGCTTGTTTTTTATCTTTTTCTAATGGCTAATAGCTAATGGCTAATGGCTTATTTAACTGCATGTTTGTAGCCATTAACCTTATTCCAGTCGCCGCGGGTGAAGTCCGGCATTTTCACCGGCAGGCCGTGGTTCTCGATTGAGGCTGCTGACAATTCGCCTATGCAGGACCATTCCGCTGCGTCGTAAACGTCCTCGTCCAGCGGTAGACCGTTCTGCAGGCAGTAAATCAGACGGTAATCCATGATGAAGTCCATGCCTCCGTGTCCGCCGACCTTCTTTGCCAACTCCTCTATATCTTTAGCAATAGGGTGGGTGTATTCCTTCATGATTTTTTCGCGTACGTCTTTAGGAACGAAACCGTGCACGTTGAGGTGCTGTCCTTCGGCAAGGAATCCTTCCGGCAGGTTTTTATCCATCAGAGTGAAGCCTTCTATAGGATATTTGTTGGCGAAGCCTTCGGTTCCGGTTAACTGGTATAGTCTGTTGTACGGACGGTAGGTGTATACATTGTGTTCAATCAAAATAGTCTTGCCGTTGTGAGTCTCAATCATGGTGGTAGTCATGTCGCCGTTAGCAAACTCATCGGTACCCATCATCTCTTTGGCGATTTTCTTGCCGTTGTATGAGGGGGTGCTCATAGACACCAGATAATCCATCTTGTCGCCGCGGTGTATGTCAAGCACTTGGCAAACCGGTCCAAGACCGTGGGTGGCGTAGACGTCGCCGCTGTGTTTTTGGTTGAAATCCAAGCGCCAGTTGCCCTGATATTCATGCCAGTAAGGCTCGAGATTGTGGATGTAGGCGCCTTCAGCGTGAATCACCTCGCCGAACATACCTTGCTTGGCCATGTTGAGAGCTGTCATCTCAAAGAAATCGTAGGTGCAGTTTTCGAGCATCATGCAGTGACGGCGGGTCTGTTCCGACACATCGACCAACTTCCAACAATCCTCAACGGATGTAGCCGCAGGCACTTCCACGGCCACGTGTTTGCCGTGTTGCATGGCATAAACAGCCATGGGCACATGAGTCTGCCAGTTGGTGCAGATGTACACCAAGTCGATATCGTCACGCTCACAGAGCTGCTGATAGGCTGTCTCGCCTACATATTCAGCTGCACGTGGCAAGCCTTTGGCTTCCAGTATTTCTTTCTGGACCTTCTCCACATTCTCAGGAAGCAGGTCGCACAAGGCCACAACCTCCACGCCGTCTATAAATGTCATGCGGTAAACAGCGTCAGGGCCGCGCATGCCCAAACCTATGAAACCTATGCGCACCACAGGCATAGGCTCTGCTGCAAACTGCAGCATAGTGGTCTGACCGGCAATACGCTGCGGCTCGTCAAAGACAATGACATTATCTTTAATCTGATAATTTTTTCCGTTTTTGCTGTCGCCTTTGCAACCGCCCATGGCGATGACCGCAAGGGCCATCATCAGTATGAAGGTGAGTTTTTTCATTGTAGAATGTTAGTATGTTTTAGTTTGTAAAATTAAAAAAAAAATTAAAACATCCCCAAATAATTTCTATTTTTACAAAAAATTTTATTATGGACAAGCTTATAGGGATAGCACAAAAGTTCAAGGTTTCTGAGGAAATAACGTCGGTCAAGCCTATGGGTGAGGGGCTGATCAATGACACTTACAAGGTCTTTGTGAAAGGTGCTGACGCTCCGAAATATGTGCTTCAGCGCATCAATAATGCCATTTTTCAGGATGTTGACATGCTGATGGACAATATCAACAAGGTGACAGCCCATCTGCAAGCCAAAAATATCAAGACTCTTCAGTTCCTCGACACCAAAGACGGAAAGAGTTATTATTTCGACGGTGAAAATTACTGGCGTCTGATGGTTTTTGTACCTGATTCTTTGACTTATCAGACCATAAATGCCCAGTTTTCACGCATTGCAGGCAAGTCGTTCGGCGAGTTTGAGTCTGCCTTGGCTGATATGAAAGAGCCTCTCGGCGAGATTATCCCTGATTTCCATAACATAGAATTCCGTTTGAAACAGTTGAGCGATGCAGTGGCCGAAGACCGTGTTGGCCGTGTGAAAGAGGTGCAGTATTATCTGGACGAGATTTTCAAACGTGAAGAGAAAATGACCCTGGGCGAGAGACTTTTTCGTGAAGGCAAGCTGCCTAAACGTGTGTGTCATTGCGATACCAAGGTCAACAATATGCTTTTCGACAAGGATGGCAATGTGCTGTGCATAATCGACCTGGATACTGTGATGCCCAGCTTCGTATTCTCCGATTACGGCGATTTCTTGCGTACTGCCGCCAACACTGGAATGGAAGACGACCCGAATCTCGACAATATCGATTTCAATATGGAGATTTTTGAGGCATTTACCAAGGGTTATCTGGAAGGAACGAAAGCTTTCCTGCTTCCAATTGAAAAAGAGAATCTGCCATACGCCGCCATGCTGTTTCCATACATGCAAACCGTAAGATTCTTAGCCGATTACATCAATGGTGATACCTATTATAAAATAAAATATCCGGAACACAACCTCATCCGCACCAAGGCACAATGGCGGCTGTTCGAGAGGGCAGAGGCTAAGGAGATTGAAATGATGAAGTTTTTGTTCAAATAATCTTGATTAAATAATAATCATTATATTTGCATCAAATTTAAATTCACTAACTATGAAAAGATTGATTTTAACTGTGTTCATGGCAATCACATTTTGCCTGACAGCATGCGCTGACGGAAGACCTATCACTTTCGAACAGCTTCCAGCCAACGCTCAAGCGGTAATTACCCAGAATTTTGTTAAGGAAAGCATTCTGTTCATCACTATGGATTCAGAACTTTTCGGTACAGAGTACGAAGTCAGATTCAACGACGGAAAAGAACTCGATTTCGACGGCAAGGGTAACGTCATCAAAATCGACTACAAGTATGAACGCATTCCGGACGCACTTCTTCCGGCCGAGGTTGTGGCCCAGGTCCAAGCACACTATCCGACAGCTTTTATTGTTGAATGGAAACGCGATGACGGCCAGTGGAAAGCCGAGCTCAGCAACGAACTTGAGCTTGTCTTCAACAAAAAATACCAGCTCGTCGGAATTGATGACTGATTTATTTAAAGGCTAAAAAAAGAAAAGGATAAGAGCAAACTCTTATCCTTTTTTATTAAAGTTGATTTGTAATTATTCAGTAGGAATGTCTTTGTTTACATTCTTCGATCCCACAAGGGCGTAGAACAGCAGGTAAGCCAATCCGGCCACTATCACCCAGTAGCTCTGCATGTAGCCTGTGCCGCCGCAGCCGTCTACTATGGCGTTCATGAGCAGAGGCAGTATGCCGCCGCCGCACACCAGAGTCATAAAGATACCAGAAGCCCTTTCGGTGTATTTGCCCAAGCCCTCGACTGCAAGGTTGAAGATGCCGCCCCACATCACTGAGGTGCAGAGTCCTATCAGCATCAGGAATGCAGCGTTTAAAGGAATGAGTTCCAGACCGAAACCGTTAGAACCGTTGAAGGCAGGTACATGCACCATTTTAGAAGGTCCGAACATACCAAGCAAGGTCAGGATTATGCCCAGGCATGACACTGCTGTCAACATGGTTTTGGCCGAGACTTTGTTGCCTATGATACCGCCAATCAAACGGCCGATGAGCATGAGGAACCAATAGGTCGCTGCCACCGAAGCCGCAACGTCGTCGGCCTGCACATTCGCTCCGAAAATATTCATTTCGGGGTTCTGCAACCATTTGTGCAAGACGTTAGGAACGCCGACTTCCACGCCCACATAGATGAAGATGCCGATTGCGCCCAGCACGAAGTGACGGAAGGCCATAGGACCTTTGCCATCGTTGGTGTTTTGAACCACCGTGCGTTGCTCGTTTTCAGGAATGTCGGTTCTCTTAATCACTATGTAAGCTATGGCGAAGATAGCCAAAGCGGTGTACATCAACGGGAAAACGTCGCTGATTTTAGCTTCCACTATGCTTGGGATAAGCAATCCGGTGATGACGATAACAGCTGTTCCCATCAAGGAATTAAAGCTTCCTCCAATCTGGATAAGCTGGTTGCCTCGGTTGCCGCCGCCACCAAGTTTGTTAAGCATAGGATTGACCACTGTGTTGAGCAGGCACATGCTGAAACCTGCGATAAACGCACCGATCAGGTAGACGAAGAAACTCTCGAAAACACCTGAGAGTGTCTGTATGCCGACGCCTATGAAGCCTACTGTCACAGCTATGAGAGCTGTCTTTTTGTAACCTCTCTTCTGCAGGAGGTTACCGGACGGTATGCCCATCACGGCGTATGCGATGAAGTTGGCAAAAACACCGAGAGTGCCTTGCCAGTTCGGGATGTGGAACTGGTTTTTCAGAATGTCACCCATTGGTGAGGCCAAGTTGGTCACAAACGAAATCATTCCGAAGAGCAAGAACATCACTATGATCGGAATGGTGTAGTTTTTTTTGTTTTCTAATTTTTCTGCCATTTTTCCTTATTTTAGAATGTTGAGAATTTGAATATTATTGTCTGTCGGTATTCTTCACCGGGACGAAGCACTGCGCTTGGGAAATTCGGCTTGTTTGGTGAGTCGGGTAGAGCCTGGCATTCCAAAGCCACGCCTTCGTAGTCACCGTAACTTTTGCCGCACTTGCCTGTTGGACATCCGCTGAGCCAGTTGCCTGTGTACACCTGAATGCCCGGCTGGGTGGAGAACATTTCCACTTTACGTCCTGAAGTCTCCTCTGAAAGCACTGCCGCCGGATGCAACTCGCCCTGCTTGTAGCCGTCAATGACCCAGCAGCTGTCGTAACCCTTGCCGTTCACCAGAGCGTCGAAATTGGCTTTGATGTCTTGACCAATGGGTTTAGGCTCGGTGAAGTCCATTGGAGTGCCTTGTACTGTGGCTATCTCGCCAGTGGTGATGAGCTCTGCGGTGGCCGGCAGGTAGTTGTGTGCAAACAACTTCAGCTTGTGGTCGAGAATGTCGCCATTGCCTTCGCCTTTCAGGTTGAAATAGCTGTGATTGGTGAGGTTGACAACAGTGGGAGCGTCGGTGGTGGCCGAAAGCTCGAGAATTATCTCATTGTTGTCGGTGAGAGTGTAACGGGCCTTAGCCTTGAGCTCACCGGGATAGCCGGCTTCGCCGTTTTTTGAGATGTAAGTAAACTCGACGCCTCCATCAATTTCACGTCCTTCCCAGTATTGGTTGGCGAATCCCTCAGGGCCGCCATGCAGATGATGCTTGCCGTCGCCAGTGTTGATTACGAGCTGGTACTCTTTGCCGTCTATGGTAAAGCGTCCGTTGGCTATGCGGTTGGCGTAGCGTCCGGGCACCTTGCCGGCACAGGGACCGTCGCCAATGTAGTCGGCCAGGTCTTTGTAGCCCAACACCACGTCGGCCATCACACCGTTGCGGTCGGGCACAATCACGGAGGTGATGCCTGCGCCTATGTTGCACAGGCTCACCTTCATGCCTTTGACGTTGGTCAGATTGTAGGTTTGAATATTTTTCATAAATTGTTAATTACCACAATACTTTCGGGTAGACACCCTTGTCGATGAGGTTCTGAATCTTCTTCACCACATCCGGTTTGTCTTCCTTGTATGTCACACCGAACCAAACTGCATCGCTTGACAACACTTTGAGTTTGGCCTTTTTGTCGTTGATAAGGTTGTTGACCATCAGAGGGATGTAGAACTCCGCCTTGATGTTGGTCTGTGCCGGACCGTCGAGGAAGGTCTTGAAACCGTCTTCCAGATAGCCGAGGAAATCGGGCGTAAATCCGAAGAAGTTCATGGATACCAGGGTGTCGAGTGGGAGAGGATGCTCACCTGTCTCATCGGTGTATGCGGCACCTCCGGCTGTCTTGGCTATGGATGTGCGCTCCACTATGGTCTGCAGGTAGTTGCATCTGTTGGAGGTGCACACACCGCGCGACACTGTGCCGAAGTCTGACAGGGTGTTCTGCAACTTGTAGGCCACCATTGAATAGGCGCCTTTCTTGCCTTCGCATTCCATGAGGTATTTTGCCATCACTTCGAAGGCTTCCTTGCCATAAAAGTCGTCGGCATTGATCACTGCGAACGGCTCCTTGATGACGTTGGCGGCCATCAGTACGGCGTGACCTGTACCCCAAGGTTTAACACGGCCTTCCGGCACGGTGTAACCCTTAGGCAGGCATTCCAGACCCTGGTAGACATATTCCACCGGCATGCCGAACTTGGCGCTGCTGTTCACTTTCTCGAATGCTTCAGCAAAATCTTTTCTGATTACGAAGACTACTTTTCCGAATCCGGCGCGCTTGGCGTCGAAGATTGAATAATCCAGAATGGCTTCGTTGTTGGGACCTACTCCGTCCATCTGCTTGAGGGCTCCGTATCTGGAACCCATTCCTGCTGCTAATACTAATAATGTTGGCTTCATATTATTATACTTTAATTTTAAACTTCAAACTAATCTATCCTACGTGCTCCATCGGAAATGACCACGTCGTAAACCTTGGGCTCGTAGCCGAATTTCTTGGAGAACTGTTCCTTGGCTGTAGCTATGAACTTGTCGTAAAGACCTTCTTTCACAAGATTGATGGTGCAGCCTCCGAAGCCGCCGCCCATAACGCGTGAGCCTGTTACTCCGCACTGCTTGGCTAAGTCGTTGAGGAAGTCGAGCTCGTCGCAACTTACCTCGTATTCCTTGCTCATGCCGTAGTGAGTGCCGTACATACGCTCGCCCACTGTGGCATAGTCGCCTTTGCCCAGGGCGTCGCATACGTCCAGAACACGTTGCTTCTCGCCAATCACATATTTGGCGCGCATGTAGTCTTCCTCAGGGATTTCGTTCTTCACTTCTTCAAGCATGGCCATGCTGGCGTCGCTGAGATATTTAACCTCTGGGTGACGCTTGGCTATGTGCGCGCAGGCGTTCTCGCAGGACTCGCGGCGTTTGTTGTATGCCGACGATGCCAGTTCGTGTTTAACTATGGTATCCAGCAACACCAACTTATAGCCTTTGGGGTCGAAGGGGAAATATTCAAACTCCATGGTGGCGCAGTTGAGGCGCATCAGATGGCCTTTCTTGCCGAACAATGAGGCGAACTGATCCATTATGCCGCATTTCACACCTACGTAGTTGTGTTCGGTCATCTGTCCGATGCGGGCCAGTTCGAACTTGTCTATACCCAAATGGAACAAGTCATTGAGAGCAAAGGCGTATGTGCTCTCCAGAGCCGCCGACGAAGACATTCCCGCTCCAATCGGCACATCACCGGCAAACACTGTGTCGAAGCCGCCTATAGTATAGCCGCGCTTCTGTATCTCACGGCATACGCCGAAGATGTATTTCGACCAATGCTGTTCTCCCTCCAAATCCTCCTGGTCTATTCTAAACTCCCTGAGGTTTTCCTTGTCGATGGAGTAGGCTCGCACTGTGTTTGTGCCATTCAGATGTATGCAAGCCACAACGCTTTTGTCTATGGCACCCGGGAACACAAAGCCTCCGTTGTAGTCGGTGTGTTCGCCAATCAGATTGATGCGGCCCGGCGAGGCATATACGCTATAGTTGTCGCCAAACAGCGTCTTGAACTTGTTTTTGATTTGATTTATATCCATAATTACTTCTTAATCAATGATTTAACGCTTGTGCCGTTTTCGCCTTTCATTTCGATGAAATACATGCCTTCCTCCAGTTGTGAAAGGTCAATGACGGCCTCCTTATTATTAATGGTCATCTCCATCACTTTCACTGAAAGCAGGTTGTAGACGCTGATGTGACTGATGGTCTCCTCAGACTTGACTGTCAGCAGGTCGCTGACAGGGTTAGGATAGATCTCGGAGGCCAAAGGCATCTCGTTGACCACATCCAGAGTGTCGGTGACCACCACCTTTACATTGTCGATGAACCAAGAATATGACAAAACGTCCATGGCCTCGTTGTATCCGCGGAATCTGAGACGGATGTTGCCTCCTTGGTATTGTGACAGGTTGATGCTGACCGGTTCCTGATAGTTGTTGAGGTATTGCGGTTGGTTGACTGCATCCCAAAGGGTTGTCCAAGTGCCGGTGTTGGTGTTGAGCACGTCCACCTGATAGTGGTCGTGATATTCGGCTACGCCGTATTGGCAGGAAGTTTCGAATGTCAACACTGTAGGACGGTTGATAGGCATCAAAGGAGTTACCAAAGCCTCGTCCTGCGGGCCCCATTCCTCGCTTGAATCCCATTCAAGAGCGGCCTGTTTGGTGCCTTGCGGAGGTGTGACATAGTATTCGTTGCCCCACCAGTCTGAAGCCCAGACAGCGCTGCTTTTGAACCATGTGAACCAGCTCATGTTGATAGACTCAACGCTCCAGCCTGTAGGCGGGAAGTGGTCGCCCTCGAAGCCTTCGAGAAGTATAGGAGCCTGCCAATCCCAATGGATAGGCATAGGATCTGAATCGGCTGAGTTGCCGAGATCGTCGACCAGATGGAATACTATTGAACCTGCTGTGTGGTTCGGCTTTGCGGGCAGGGTGGCCTCGTAGTTGTAGCTAGCTTTTGCCACCTTGTAGAATGTAACATCTGTATCCTGTCCGTTGATGGTGTATGTAGCCTGAATATGAATTGGCATGCCTGACTCGTCGTAGACTTTCAGTCTCAGTGGCATTTCGGTGTCGGCATAGGTCTGAGTTCCATCCAATGAAACCACTGTAGGCGGGTTGTTGTCGACCGATGAGTTGTTGATGAAGATGTCGTCTATGCAGAGGTTCCAGCCGTAGCCGCTGACACCTTCTATGATGATGAAGCCGTAGCCTTCAGGGCTGTTGAAGGTGTAGTCATACTCGTACCAGTCGCTTACGTCGCCAACCACAGGCTCCAGCATGGTGTTGCGGTGTACTGTTCCGAGCAGGGTGCCGTCGGCTGTGTTGGTGGTAGGTGAGTAGTAAACGTTGATCCTGTCAGGACCCATGATATTGTTGTTGTAGTTACGGTAAATCCAGTAACGCACGGTGTTGCCTGTAGGGCTGAGCTGCATCTTCGGAGAAACCAGTTTGCAGGTGCCGCCTGCCGGGTTGGTGTAGCAGTAATAACGTGCCATGGCGGCTCCGTCGTTATGAGGAGTGCATGCAGGCCAGTCGTTGGAAGTGCGGCGGTCGAAGACGTAAGTGCCGACAGTAGCCACGTTCTGCCATCCCGTTGGAGGGAAGGTAGTGCTTTCGAAGCTTTCCATATATGGGAAACTGTTAATAGGCTCTATGGCTGTGATAGTGAAGTCGGCCGACTGTGTCGGGGCTGAGTGGGACGAAGTCACGTCAAAGGTGGCGTGCAAGGTCTGGTTGTTGGTCAGGTTCATAGGCAGAGTGGCTTTGGCTACCAACTCAACCGAAGTGTTGTAAGGCAATGACACCTGGCTTACCTGTGAGCCGTTTTGGTAAAACTCTATAGGCAGTGAGCTGGTGTTGCTGAACTGGTATGTGTCCTGCTGCTCGCCTGTGTTGCTGAGCAAGAAGCGCAGATAAGCCGATTCTCCGAAGTAAACCGTTGTGTCGGCGGTAAGCTGTTCCACATTGAAGTAGTACTGGGCTGTCTGTTCGATAATGACATCGTCAATCGACAGATACCAAGGAGAGTTGGTTGCCACGCTGTGGAATCCCACGTAGAAGTTGCCAGTGCTTGTGGCCTGAAATACAGCCGAGGTCTGCTCGTATTCTTCGTTGTCAACAATGAAATCAGGCACCACTGTGACGGTCATGGCTGAAGGGTTGGCGCTGGCACCGGCTTTCACTTCGAGGTTGAAGTGGTCGACATGCCAGGTTGAATACCAGAACGAAACACGGTAGTAGTTGCCTGCTGTAACGTTGATTTGCTTGTAAATCCAAACGTCGGTGTTATAAGTGGCATACATGTACCAGTCGCCTGTGTGAGGCTTCCTGCCACGGGCTTCGTTGTCGTCGGGTATGGTGATTCCGGCTTTCCAGCCATTGTCACTGCAAATCCAGCCGACAGGAGCCTGGCCGACAGTGTTGCCTGTCTCAAATCCTTCTTCCACAATGACTTGCGAAAACGCCATAGTGGTCAAAACCAATGCTAAAATCGTCAAGTAAAACTTTTTCATATTTCTAATTTTTTAAATTAATTTCATTATTTATTCAGTTCTTTGAGTCTTCTGTTTGCATACTGGTTGCCTTGTCCCGCCGCTTTCCTATACCATTTTATGGCCTCTTGCTTGTTTCTCTTGACTCCAATACCATTTTCGTAGCATTTCCCAACATTAGCTATACCGTAGTCACTGCCCAATTCGGCTGATTTCATATAATACTCAAATGCCTTTTTCTTGTCTTTCTTTACACCTGTGCCTTTCTCATAAAACGATCCTAAGTTGTTGTAAGATGGTGCAAAATCCTGTTCCGCCGCCTTCATATAAAATTCGTATGCTTTTTTATAGTCGCGTTGAACACCGTTGCCATTATCGTAGCAATATCCCAACATGTGTAAACCTCTTGCGTTATTTTGGCGGACCGCTTTTTCATACCACTTAACGGCTTCTTCATAACTATGATTTATGCCATAATTAAAGCCATAATAAAGGTCTCCGATACTTGCATCAGCTTCAGCATAGCCCATGTCAGAAGCTTTTAAATACCAATTGAGTGCTTCTTTTTTATCTTGTTCTACACCCTTTCCGTAATCATAATGATAGCCAATATTATAACAGGCGACCATATTACCCTGATCCGCGGCCATTTTATCCCATTTAAACGCTTCTTTTACGTCTTTTTTCACTCCCAAACCTTCTGCATAACAATAACCCAAATGATGTTGCGATTCGGCATAACCTCTTTCGGCGGCATAACGGTATAGTTTTACGGCCTCTTCTTTGTCCTCATTGACACATTGTCCATAGAAATACCAGCCGCCCAACGTGTTTTTGGCAGGCAAGAATCCTTGGTCGGCGGCTTTTTTCAACCAAGTCAGCGCTTCGTCGCATTTTCCCATTTCTTTATATGACGTGGCTAAATTCAGCATCGCGACCTCACTGTTTTGGTCGGCGGCTCTCTGGTACCATTCTATTTTTTCGTTGCCTTTGCAGAAAACTGCTCCGTATAGGTTTTGAGCTCCGGCCAATCCCTGATCCATAGCCAATTGGCACCATCTCAGACTCTCCAGTGAGTCCTTTTGCACGCCCTGCCCGTAATAATAACAATGTGAAAGGTTGATCTGGCCCGTGGCGTTACCTTGCTCAGCCGATGCTCTGAACCATTGGACGGCCTTCTCATAGTCTTGCTCAACGCCTTTGCCTGTGTAATAACAGGCTCCGAGGTTGTTCTGCGCTGCAGCGTCGCTGTCTTTTACCGCCTCTTGAAACACTGTGATTGACTCGCCGAAATCAACTGTGGTCTGATATTCAATGGCAGTGGCTTCTGTAAGTGGATACAAGCCTACATATTGTCCGTAATAATAAAGTTCCTCATAGTCCTTGGCAATGCGGACGGTGAGTCCCAGCTTGTCTTTCACGTCGCCTTGACCGTATTTGTTTGTCAATGTGAGTTCATATCCTTTTTTGCCTTTCATGGAAATCGGGAAATAAAACTCCGTAGAGCTGAAATCGGGATGAGAAATCTTCAGGTAAGAGGCGTAATAACTGATATAAAGCCAAACTTCACCAACCTTATTTTCAACCAGAATATAAGTCTGCGCGTCTCCTTGGAAGAGCAGTCTGGCACGTTGCTGTTCGTTGATGTTTTCAGTCTTAATCTTTATAACAGAGAATGGCTTGTCGTTGTCATCATATTGATAATCAGGATCGTCGTTGATGTTTACAAAGCCGACGACCTCCTTGAACGAGCCCGGTTTCACTTCAAGTTGCGACAATGCCGGAATCGTCAAAAGCAATGCTGTGATGAGGATAAAGACCTTTTTCAAAATATATTTTGTGTTTTAACATCGCAAAGATATAAAATAGTTTGTAATTTTGTATCATGAAATATAATATTTTAACAATAATAACATTGGCTTTGTTTTCATGCACAAAAGCCCCCGAACCGCTGTATCCCTTGCCCACAGCCGAGCAGTTGGAGTGGCAGAAACTGGAGACATACGCTTTCATACATTTCGGCCTGAACACCTTCAACGACATGGAATGGGGTTATGGCGACAGTCAGGCCGTCACTTTCAATCCGACCGACCTTGACTGCGACCAATGGGCTGCAACGCTTAAGAAAGCAGGCATGAAAGGCGTGATTCTCACCGCCAAACATCACGACGGATTTTGCCTTTGGCCAACAAAATCAACGGATTACAATATCTCTAAATCACCTTATAAAAATGGGGAAGGGGACCTGGTTAAAGAGCTTTCCGACGCTTGCCGCAAATATGGTTTGAAATTCGGCATATATTGTTCGCCATGGGATAGAAACAACGCCCGCTATGCTTATCCGGAGTATGTTGAAACCTATCATCAACAGATTCAGGAACTGACAAGCAATTATGGTCCATTGTTTGAGTTCTGGTTTGATGGCGCCAACGGTGGCAACGGCTACTATGGCGGCGCAAACGAGACGCGCTCTATCGACCCGGACAACTACTATGATTATCAGCGTGCTAAAGACACTGTGCTGGCCCGTAACCCTCGAGCCATGATATTCGGCGGACCTTACCAGACCGTACGCTGGATAGGCAACGAGAAAGGCTGGGCTGGAGAGACCGACTGGTGCAATGCACCTCAGATTACAAGTGAGACAAACTGGAAGGTCAACACTTACGGTTGTGAGAATGGCACTGAATGGTTGCCGGCTGAGGTTGATGTTTCGATACGTCCGGGTTGGTTCTATCACAAAAGCGAAGACTCGAAAGTGAAAACCGTTGATGAGCTTTGCGACATATATTATAAAAGTGTGGGCCGCAACGCCAATCTGCTGCTGAATTTCCCGGTTGCCCTCAACGGCAGGATACATCCGATTGACTCGGCAAATGCCGTGGGCTTTTATCAGAAGATTTCCAATGAATTGAGCTGCAATGTGTTGGCTGGCTCCAAGGTGAAAGCCGACAACGAGCGCGGCAGCCGCTATTCGGCTGAAAAAACCATAGACGGCAATCCTGAGACTTATTGGGCCACAGCCGACGACTATCCTTACGGAACCATTTCATTCACAATGGAAAAGCCTGTAACTGTCTCCCGGGTGATGATACAGGAATATGTTAAGCTTGGCCAGAGGGTAAAGGAATTTTATTTGGAAGGTGAGAGAGACGGCAACTGGTTTAGGATTAGACCTGATGACACTTTGACAACCGTGGGCTACAAGCGCATAGTGCGTTTCAATCCTGTTGAATTGGATAAGCTTATAGTTTATTTTGAAGAAAGTCGCGGGCCTTTGTGTATCAGCAATATAGAAGCTTATTGATGGCTTCAACCTGTGGTCTTACCTCTTTGATTCCGTCGTTGTAAATCACGAAGTCGGCTTTGGAAATCTTGGTTTCTTCGCCCATTTGAAGCCGCATTCTCGATCTGACATTCTCCTCGCTACAGTCGTCACGCTGCATTGTGCGTTTTAAGCGCACTTCTTCCGGAGCGGAAACGAAGATGATTTTGTCGAAATATTTGATGTAACTCTTCTCGAAAAGTATGGCCGACTCGTATAGCACGTAAGGCGACTGCTGCTGATCGCACCATTGGTCAAAACGTCGGTTCAAGGCAGGGTAGAGCACCGATTCAATGAATTGCATGGCCTCCTCGTTCTTGAACAGATGATAGGAGAGGAGCTTGCGGTTCAAACTGCCGTCCTCAAAATAAACCTCTTGACCGAAACGCTTGATTATCAAATCTTTTACAGAGGGAATCAAATAAAGTTTCTTGGTTTCATCGTCCGAATAGAATACCGGTATGCCCAGGCTTTCGAACATTTTGCATACATAGCTCTTGCCGCTGCCAATGTTGCCGGTGATTCCGATTCTTTTCATTACTGAACTACTATGTATTCAACCTCGTCGGGCTCTATTCCCAAAATTTGGGTGTTGTTCGGCGCAAGTTCGAGTATGACTGGCAACTTGTCGCTGCTGTATATGTCGTCGGGGTCGATGGTAGCTTTGAACGACATCTCGTTGATGATGGCATAGTCTTTCAAGGCCACTATGTATTTGATTTTAACCTTGTTCGGATATAGATGCATTTTTATGCCGCTTGGCAGGCTGATGGGCATCTCTATCTCTGCTTCGGTGAATTTTTCGACATTTACAAGTACTTGAACTTCGCTTATATCGCATTGTATGTCGCCCTTGAGCTCGATTTTTGCTTTGGTTTCAATGTTTTGGCGTACGTTCTTGCGGGTTATCATCTCGGTGTGAAGCACATTGACGTTCTCAATGTCTACTGCGGCACCGTATATGGTGGCTGAGTCGGGGAATGACACCGGCTCACCGTAGTAGTTGTACTGCCTATCGAACAATATGCTTGTCTGCGGCACTATCTTGACCCGCTTGGCAGCCAGCTTGCTCATTACGAAATACAGATTCTCGTCACCCAGGCTTACTTCGTTTATGTTGCAAACAAAAAAGTCGGCTATGGCTTCCTGAAGGTACCTGCTGTTGTATGAGAATGTTTCAAAATTTGACTTTTTGTAATTGATGTCGTTGAGCGAAATGTCTACCTTCCGCTGCTCTTTGCCCCTGAAATAGTATGGGAGCAGTTTAAATCCCGTCGTAGTAACTGTGGCATCCACGCTGTAGTTGGAGTTGGGGATGATGTGGTCGGCGGGAACGTTGATGTAATGAATGGCAAAAGGCTCTGTCACGGTGTAGGTATTGGACAATTTTATGATAAACCATAAAAAAGCCGCTATCACGGTGAATATAATCACACCGCTAAAAACCCTGATACCATGTGATTTTGAGTCTTCTGCCATTCGATTAAGGTTTTGCTTTTAAGTAAAATTACCTAGCCGCTGCCGGATTGGCTACCACTGCCGATTTCTCGATCTCGATTTTCACGTTGCTGTCGACTGAAATGATGAGAGTGGTTTCTTTCACTTCTTCAATCTTGCCGTGAATTCCGCCTATGGTGACGACCTTGTCGCCCTTCTGAAGAGCCTCGCGGAATTTCTGTTCCTCTTTCTGTTTCTTGTTCTGAGGACGGATGAAGAACAGCCAGAATACGACGAAAATCAAAACGATCATAATGATTCCCGAGTAACCGCCGCCTTGCTGCTGACCTTGAGCGGCCTGAAGTAAAAACATGTTTAATGCGTTCATATTAAAGTATTTAATGATTTAAAAATTGTCGACTGTTTGCACTAGGGCTTTGAATTTGAGAATGGTCTCCGAAGGGTTGGTGTTGGCCTTCACTATGACGCGCTTGTACTGGAAGCCTTTGTGGCCTTTGCTGTCGTAGGTGATGCTGATGCCGCCTTCACCGCCCGGTTCGATGGGTTTTCTGGGGAACTTGATGTCGGTGCAGCCGCAGGTTTTCTCCACTGCCGAGATGATGAGGTCGGCGTCGCCTGTGTTCTTGAATTTGTATGTGTAAGACACCTGCTCGCCCTGTATCATCTTGCCGAAATCGTGTTCCAAAGTGTTGAACTCAATCTTGGGTTCAGTCTGATTGCTGCCTTTGGTGGCCGAAGCCGGATTGTTCACCAGTCCGGTATTTAGCTTGCTGTCGTTGCTGCCGCAAGACACCATCAAAAATGCAATCAATAATGGTAAAAATATCTTTTTCATTTTCAATTAACTTTCAACTATTAATTTTCAACAACTCAAAACTATCTCCCTGAGTTCCAAATCATCACCGATCCCTGATACCTGTAATTGTTAGTGTATCCCTTGCAATCCAAAACATAGAAATATGTTCCGTCGGGGAGTTTGCCTCCGTCCCAGTCGTTCTTGTAGTCGCTCGATTCATATACAGTGCGTCCCCATCTGTTGAACACCGTCAACTTGGCGCTGAGGAAATACTTGCTCAAATCATTGATAGGCTCGCCAGTGTCGTAACCAATCTGGAAATAATCGTTATGTCCGTCGCCGTTTGGTGTGAAGATGTTCGGTATCTTAAGCTTTACCGGCAATACCTGTATAGCCTTGGTGTATGTGCTGTCGCAACCCTGGTCGCTGGTGGCTATGAGCTTGGTGACGGGGTGTTCGTTTTCGGTCTCTTCGTAAATAATTCTTGGAGTGGCTTCGGTGTAAGTCTCCTCGTGGTTTTCAAACTCCCAGTAGAAATTGGATATTTCGATCAAGGTGTCGTGGCCGTCGTACACTGTGTCGTTGTTGGTGAACGACCAGGTCACGTATGGGTTGTCCAGATAAACAGTGTCGGCCGGGTCAGAGTATAACAGAATGTTTGGGTTTGGATAAGCTTTCAGACGGGCTGTTGCTGTCTGTGAGCAGCCGTACTCGTTGGTGACCGTTATGTTGTAATCTGTATAAGCGCAGAGGTTGGTGGCCAGCTGAGGGTCGGCATAATACTGACTGTATGGGGTGTCCCACTCGTAAACGAAGTTGGTGTAGCCGCCTCCTGAAGCTGTGGCTTTCATCTTGCCTGTCTTGCCATTGTCGGCCGATCTGTCGGAGCAAGTCAGGGCGATTTGCTGGCAGGTGATGTCGAAAGCCGGTCTCATGGTGATTGTGATGGTCGGGTCGGGACTGCAAATCACGGCGCCTGTCTCGGTGTTAGTTACGTGGAGGCTGTAAAGGGCGTTGTTTTCGGTAATCTCCACTATGACGTAAACTTCGTTGTGCTGGTAGTCGTAGTAGTGCTCAACGACCTGGTTGTTGTGCTTCCACTCGTAGGTATAGTTGGTGTTAAGGTCTGCCGACAGGCGGATGTTGTCCTTGTAGCATACGGGCATTACGAGACCTTCTTCCGGACGAATCTCACATTGGGCTTTTATCTCGTTGAGCGAGAATAAGATAAAGATTGCTAAAGCAATAAACTTATATGAGTTTTTCAAAACTTTCATTTTCTGAACTTTAAACCGCAAAAATAATAAAATTCTTTTAATTAATGTGGAAATATTGAAAATATTGTGCATTTTAGCCCAAAACCATTGTATGACAAAATGGCGGTATATATGTCAAAATGACCGATTAAGGCCTTTGGATTGGTTTTTGATTTCGCTTGGACAAACGAAAGAAAGGAGTAACAAATATATGGGAAACAATCAATTTAACAATCAACAGAACGGACAGCAGGACAGGGCTTTGGACCGTTTCGCCCGAAACCTCAACGAGTTGGCCGAAAAAGGCAAGCTCGACCCGGTAATCGGCCGTGATGAGGAGATACGCCGTGTGCTTCAGATTCTGTCGAGACGTACCAAGAACAATCCTATCCTGATAGGTGAGCCTGGTGTGGGTAAGACAGCTATAGCTGAAGGTCTGGCGCAGCGTATCGTTAGCGGCGACGTGCCTGAGAACCTGAAGTCGCGTAAGGTTTACTCGCTCGACATGGGTGCCCTTATCGCAGGCGCAATGTATAAAGGTGAGTTTGAGGAACGTCTGAAATCGGTTATCAAGGAGGTGGTGGAGAGCAACGGCGAGGTGATACTGTTCATAGACGAGATTCACACTCTGGTGGGCGCTGGCGGTGGCGAGGGTGCTATGGACGCGGCTAACATACTCAAGCCGGCTTTGGCTCGTGGTGAACTGCGTGCCATAGGCGCAACCACACTCAACGAATACCAGAAGTATTTCGAGAAGGATAAGGCTTTGGAGCGTAGGTTCCAGATAGTGATGATAGACGAGCCTGACGAGCAGTCGGCAATATCCATCTTGAGAGGTTTGAAGGAAAAATACGAAACTCACCATCAGGTTCGTATACTCGACGAGGCTATCATAGCCGCTGTCGACCTCTCTATACGTTACATCTCCGACAGGTTCCTGCCAGATAAGGCTATTGACTTGATAGATGAGGCTGCTTCACGTCTGCGTCTGCAGATAAACTCGGTGCCTGAGGAGCTTGAGGATGTGCAGCGTAAGATTCGTCAGCTGGAAATCGAGCGCGAGGCCATCAAGCGCGAGAACGACAAGAAGAAGGTTGAAGAGCTTACCAAGACCATCAACGAGTTAGACAAGCAACGCCAGGATATTCGCATGCGTTGGGAGACAGAGCGTGGCTTTGTGGAGAAGATTCAGAAAGAGAAACAGAACATCGAGAACTACAAATACCAGGCTTCGGTGGCCGAGCGCGAAGGCAACTACGGCAAGGTGGCCGAGCTGCGTTACGGTAAGATAACCGAGGCTGAGGCAGCCATTGCAAAAGCCAAGGAACAGCTTATCAAGGTGCAGGGCGACAAACCTCTGGTCGACGAGGAGGTCTCAGCCGACGATGTGGCTGAAATCGTATCACGTTGGACAGGCATACCGGTGCACAAGATGATGCAGAGCGAACGCGACAAGCTGCTCAACCTCGAGACCGAGCTGCACAAACGTGTGGTGGGGCAGGAGGAAGCAATAGCCGCTGTGTCTGACGCTATCAGACGGAGCCGTGCAGGTTTGCAGGATGCCAAACGTCCTATAGGCTCGTTCATCTTCCTGGGTACCACAGGCGTGGGTAAGACCGAGCTGGCAAAGGCTTTGGCCGAGTTCCTGTTCGACAACGAGAACAATATGGTGCGTATCGACATGTCGGAATATCAGGAGCGTCATACAGTGTCGCGTCTGATAGGAGCGCCTCCAGGATATGTGGGCTACGAAGAGAGCGGCCAGCTCACTGAGGCTGTGCGTCGTAAGCCATATTCGGTGGTGCTTCTCGACGAGATCGAAAAGGCTCATCCTGACGTGTTCAACATCCTGTTGCAGGTGCTCGACGATGGCCGTCTGACCGACAACAAGGGCCGTCTGGTCGACTTCAAGAACACCATAATTATAATGACGTCCAATGTGCCGGAGGAAGACCTGCGGAGTCATTTCCGTCCGGAGTTCCTGAACCGTATTGACGACATTATAGTGTTCAAGCAGCTCACCGAAGACCAGATTGTCAAGGTGGTGGCAATGCAGTTCAACCATGTCAAGGATATGCTTAAGGCTAACGGCATAGACATCGACATGACCGACAAGGCAATGCAATACATTGGCAAGATAAGCTACGACCCACAATACGGCGCCCGTCCTGTCAAACGTATGATGCAGCGTGAAATGCTCAACGAGCTCTCGCGCATGATCATCGCCGACAAGGTCAACAAGGATAAGCCGATTACGGTCGATTACGACGGAAACGGTTTGGTGTTTAGAAATTAGCCATTAGCCGTTAGGGACGGACTGCGTCCGTCTGAATTTAAAAACATCCATGGTTTTTAATAAGCTGTGGATGTTTTTTTATAAAAAATTATCAAAAAAATGTTGATTATTAAAAATTTATGTATTTTTGCAGTGAATAAACCGCAAATTTTGCGGTTAATAAGCCGCATGAATTATGTATATATATGAATCACAAACATGGCCAAACTTCGTTTGGGATAAAGATAAGATAAACGCATTGTTGAACGAGGTGTGCAAGGCTGCCGGATTTTTATCTGGCCGCTTAAGTAGTTTTGGCTTTGACAAACAACAGCTTGCAGTAGTAGAAACATTGACTCGCGATGTTGTGGATTCGTCCGAAATTGAGGGCGTTGTTCTGAATACTGATCAGGTTCGCTCATCTGTGGCGCGCCGTTTGGGCGTTCAGATAACAAAAGAGGCTGAGCCGTCGCATTATATCGAAGGTGTTGTTGAGATGATGCTCGACGCTACTGTAAATTTTTCAAGACCTTTGAATGATGAACGATTGTTTGGATGGCATGCAGCGTTATTTCCAACTGGGCATAGTGGTCATCAGCCTATTGATGTCGCTCAGTATCGAAAAGGTGGAATGTCTGTGATTTCAGGGATGTTAGGACGCGAGAAAGTGCATTATCGTGCACCGGAAGCTGAACTTGTACCCCAAATGATGGCTGAATTTATAGAATGGTATAATTCAAAAGATACTCCCAATAACTATTTGAAATCGGCTATCGCGCATCTTTGGTTTGTGTGCATACATCCTTTTGACGACGGCAACGGTCGAATTGCTCGGGCTATCTCTGATATGGCATTGTCGCAGGCTGATAACAGTCAGATGCGGTATTTCAGCATGTCACGCCAGATAAATCTTGAAAAGAAGAAGTACTATGCCGCTTTGGAGCATATTCAGAATAGTGATGGTGATATTACAGATTGGCTCGAGTGGTATTTTGGATGCATGAAACGCTCTGTTGAATCGTCAGATAAAGCGGTGTCGTTGGTTCTGGCAAAAGCTATATTCTGGCAAAGACATGCTGATGTTCCGTTAAATGACAGACAAGTTAAGGTTTTAAACTTATATCTTGACGGATACGATGGCAAGCTAACAGCTAAAAACTGGAGCAAAGAGGCAAACGTATCGCTCGACACGGCAGCTCGTGACATCCAAGATCTTGTTGAAAAAGGTCTGATTGAGGCTGTAGAAGGCAAGGTGAGAAACGTGGAGTATGTGATGAAATAGAGAAGTTATACAATCACTCCCGTCATTTCGACCGAAGCCGTTAGGCGTAGCGGAGACCTGAGCGAAGCGAAAGCATTAACCGCAGGTTAATAAATCTCAAACATTAAACATCCATGGTTTAAAACTGTGGATGTTTTTTTTATGAAATCTCTAGACATTTTGGAAAAAATGTTGTATATTTGCACCATGTTTTCTAACACTAAAAATTTAAATTTATGAAAGAAGATAAGATTGTTATTTATCAGACTGAAGACGGGCAAACACAGATTGATGTTCGCTTGGAGAAAGAGACTGTATGGTTGACAACTGCACAAATGTCTTTGCTTTTTGACCGAGAAGAGTCAAATATTAGACGTCATGTAATTAATGTTTTTAAAGAAGGAGAATTGGAGAGGGATAATAACGTGCAAAAAATACACGTTAATGGTGTGAAAAAGCCTGTTCCTATATATAACCTTGATGTGATAATATCTGTTGGCTACAGAGTAAAGAGCAAAAGCGGCACAGCTTTCCGTATTTGGGCTAGAAATGTCATAAAAGATTATTTATTGAAAGGATATGCTGTCAATCAGCGATTACATAGCAAACAAATTGCCGAATTGCGTCAACTTGTTCAGATGGTTGGTCGCATTTCTTTGGTTCCTCAACAACAATGGCATTCTTTATCGCGAAGACGGCTCAAAGCGTCTTGCCGATAACACTCTTGTAGCGCTAACTCTCATGATTGCAGAAAGCAAACCAGAGGAAAAGGATGTTATGGTGAAAGTGGTGGTGAATCTGATAAATCAGAAGAACTGATATTCTATTTATAAGTGAGAGATTTATTTGCTATTTTTGCGCAAAAATAATGTTAAACTTCGCTGCGATAGATTTCGAAACCGCCAACTGCGAGCCTACAAGTGTCTGCAGCGTGGGAATCGTCGTGGTTCGTGACGGAGTGTTCACTGACAGCTTTTATTCACTGATTCAGCCGGAGCCGAATTACTATAATTATTGGAACACTCAAGTACATGGATTAACTCAGAGAGATACCGAGGATGCTTTGGTATTTCCTTATGTTTGGGAGAAGATAGAGCCTCTCATTGAGGGCTTGCCGCTAGTTGCGCATAACAGTCCGTTTGACGAGGGCTGCCTGAAAGCTGTTTTCCGTTGTTATCAGATGGATTACCCTGATTATCAGTTCTTTTGCACTTGCCGCGCTTCGCGAAAACATTTCGGTAAACTGCTTCCAAACCATCAGCTTCATACTGTGGCCGAAGCCTGCGGTTATCATTTAGAAAACCATCATCATGCTTTAGCAGATGCAGAAGCTTGCGCTTGGATAGCGAGGGAAATTTTATAATTTTTTTAAAAAAAGTTTTAGGTATCAAAAATAATTCCTATATTTGCATCGGAATTATAAAATTGAAATTTATGCCTGAAATTTTTAGATTTTATGGGTTCTCGTTCTTCTTTTATTCAAGAGAACACGAACCAATTCACGTTCACGTTGAAGGTAACGGCGGTTTTGCAAAATTTGATTGGGATGGTCAGAATTTTGTTTTAAAAGAACAACACTGCATCAAGGCAAGAGATTTGAAGAGAATAACAGAGGTGATAGATGCAAACAAAGACTTGATAGTCAAGTTCTGGAATGAAAAATTCGGTAACGAAGATGAAAATAACGAAGATCTGGTTCGATGATGAGCATCTCGTCGGAGAAGATGAAGATGGTAATGTGTACAAGCAATCGCTTCTGTGGTATCAGAAACTGAAAGATGCCTCAGATGAGAAGAGAAAAGCGTTCTCTTTCGGTTTCGATGGTATCCATTGGCGAAATCTCGATGTTGATGTCAGCTTCGAGAGCTTCCTATATGAAGATGCTGAACCATCAACATTTCAAAGGTTTTTCCTTATTCATAAAGAAATTAATGTTACAGAATTTGCGAAAATTGCAGGAATTAATGCGACTTTGCTAAGAAACTATATTAATGGTTTCAAAAAACCGTCAAAAGAACGCGAAAAAGAGATTTTGGAGAAAATCCATGAAATAGGGAAACAATTCACGGAAACAACTTTCTAACTTTCAACTTTCCAACTACTCTAAACTCTACACTCTCAACTCTAAACTAAAAAAGCACCGCTCTCACGGTGCTTTTTTGTTGTTAACGACTATAGCCTAAAGTCTAACGACTAGAGACTAAAGACTAATTAAGCTTCTGTTGCTGGGGCTTCTTCAGCTGCTGGAGCCTCTTCTGCTGGGGCTTCCTCTGCGTTTTCAGCATTCTCAGCTGCTGCCTCTGCTGCTGCGGCTGCTGCCTGAGCTGCGAGTTCAGCTTTCTTCTTGGCGATCTCTTCAGCGCGAGCTGCGTTGATCTTGCTTTCAGCTTCGATTCTAGCCTTGTTTTCAGCTCTGTTCTTGTCGGCTTTAGCCTTGATTTCGCTAGCTAACTTGGCTTCTTTTTCTTTCATCCATGTCTGGAATTTGACCTCAGCCTGTTCAGCTGTCATAGCGCCCTTCTGAACACCGATCATGAGGTGCTTCTTGAGCATGACACCCTTCTTTGAAAGGATTGAACGAACTGTGTCGGTTGGCTGAGCACCCTTGTTGACCCATTCAAGAGCCTTGTCGAAGTTAAGGTTGATCTCAGCAGGAACTGTTACAGGATTGTAAGTTCCGATTTTTTCAATAAATCTACCATCACGAGGTGCACGACCGTCTGCAATTACAATGTGATAGAAAGGCTGACCCTTTTTACCATGTCTCTGTAATCTGATTTTTGCTGGCATAAAAGTACTTTTTTAATTGATTTATAATAATTTAACTTAAACCTACCCGAGGTTTGCGGGTGCAAAAGTACAAAAAATTTCAACATCAAAAACATTTTGGTAAAAATATTTATATAAATCTTTGATTCTCAAATCATTTAAAAATTTTCAAAATCAATGACAATTTTTCCAAAAAACTCCTTATCTTTGAGATTCGATTTCTTGGCAAAACGAGCCTTGATTTTCAATCAATTTTAAATAAATTAATCCATGACAGCTAATGGCTAATGGCTATTAGCTAATGGCTAAAGACAAAAAGTATGTTCTTGATATTCGACACCGAGACCACCGGACTGCCACTGCTTAAAAACGCCCCGCTGACCAACTTCGACAATTGGCCGCGTATGGTCCAGATTGCATGGCAGTTGCACGACGAGCTCGGTAACTTTGTCGAAGCTCAGAACCATATAGTGCGTCCCGAAGGCTTTGAAATTCCTATCAATGCCAAGATGGTGCACGGTATTTCGACGGAGTATGCCCTCGAGCACGGCGAACCGCTAACCGAGGTGTTGAATATGTTCCTGGAGGCTGCCAAGAAAGCCAAATATCTGGTCGGACATAACATCAATTTCGACTTGAGCATAGTTGGATGCGAGTTCTTGCGCGACCGTGGCGAAAACCCGTTGCCGGATTGGAAGGTGGTGGACACCTGCACCGAGAAGACAGCTGAGTTCTGCCAGTTCCCGGGTGGCGGTCACGGACGTTTCAAGCTTCCCAAACTCATAGACTTCCACAAACTGTTGTTCGGAGAGGATTTCAGCTCGGCACACAACGCCTCGGCCGACGTTGAGGCTACGGCCCGTGTGTTTTTGGAATGTGTACGTCGCGGCGTGCTTGATAACAATGACATCCCTGAAGGAGAGGAGTTCTTCCAAAAGTTCCGTGAGGCGAATCCTGATGTGATGAAAGCTGCCGGAATTGAGATAAAGCCGAACTTCGAGGAGGTTAAAGCTGAAGAGCCAAAGGAGGAGAAGGCTGTTAAAGCCACGAAAGCTGAAGCCCAGAAAGCTGAAGCTCCAGCCGACCCTGAGACAGTGCAGTTTACCCATCTTCATGTGCACTCGCATTTTTCAATCCTTGACGGAATGTCGAAGATTCCGGACTTGGTTGACAAATGTCTGAAGTATAAAATGTATGCCATGGCTCTCACGGATCATGGCAATATGTTCGGTATCAAGGAATTGGCTGATTATTCCGACAAGGTTAACGGCAAAGTCAAAGATAAGATTAAGGAGCAGGAGGCCATTCTGAAGAAAGAAGACTCGACAGAAGAGGAGAAAGCCGCTGCCAATCAGGAGATTGAGAAGCTGAAAGGTCAGTTTTTCAAGCCTATTTTCGGTACTGAGGCTTACTGCGCTCCGGTGAATATAGCCAAACGTGATGGCCGTACCGACCGTGGTTGGCACCTTATTCTATTGGCCAAAAACAAGACTGGCTACAAAAATCTTTGTAAGCTGGCATCAATAGCATACACTGACGGTTTCTACTACAATCCCCGTATTGACCATTCGCTTTTGGAGAAATATCACGAGGGAATAATCGCGAGTTCGGCCTGCCTGGGTGGCGAGGTGCCTCAAAAGATAATGAACGGCGACCTCAAAGGTGCGGAAGAGACGATAATGTGGTTCAAATCTTTGTTTGGTGACGATTATTATCTTGAGATTCAACGACATAAGACTGACAAACCTGGAGGCGACCAAGAGGTTTACGCCCGTCAGGTGGAAGTCAACAAGGTGATTATGGAGTTGGCAAAGAAGACCAATACCAAGGTCATCTGCACCAACGACGCACATTTTGTGGAAGAGGAACACGGTGAGGCCCACGACCGCCTGATTTGCTTGAGCACAGGCAAGGACCTTGACGACCCGACACGAATGCATTACACCAAGCAGGAGTGGCTCAAGACACCTGAGGAGATGTACAAGATTTTCTCCGATGTGCCGGAAGCTCTTGCCAACACTATGGAAATCGCCGAAAAGGTTGAGACGTATTCCATCAACTCCGACCCGATAATGCCGGAGTTCGACATTCCGAAGGAGTTCGGAACTGTGGAGGAATACAAGCAGAAATTCACCGAGGAAGACCTGTTCAACGAGTTTACCCGCAACGAACGTGGCGAGGTGGTGATGAGTCAGGAGGCGGCAGAGAAGAAGATCAAGAAAATGGGCGGCTACGAGAAACTGTACCGCATCAAGCTTGAGGCTGATTACCTGGCAAAACTGGCTTGGGAAGGCGCCAAAATGCGCTACGGCGAGAATCTCACCGAAGAGCAGAAGGAACGCATCAACTTTGAGCTGCATACCATGAAGTCGATGGGATTCCCCGGTTACTTCTTGATTGTGGCTGATTATATACGTGGCGCTCGTGAAGAACTTGGCGTTTCTGTCGGCCCTGGACGTGGTTCGGCGGCAGGATCTGTGGTGGCCTACTGCTTGAAAATCACCGATGTAGATCCTTTGAAATACGACTTGCTGTTTGAGCGTTTCCTTAACCCAGACCGTATCTCTCTGCCTGATATAGACGTCGACTTCGACGATGACGGACGTGGCAAGGTGCTCGACTGGATCACTCAGAAATACGGTAAGGAGAAGGTGGCGCATATCATCACTTACGGTACCATGGCTGCCAAGTCGGCCATACAGGACGTGAGCCGTGTTCAGAAGATACCGTTGCCCGAGGTGGCGACTATCAAGAGTTTCATCCCAGACCGCAGTTTCCCTGACAATATCAAGGATGAGAAGGGCAAGTCGCCTAAGGTTAACCTCAAAAACTGCTACAAATACGTTCCGGAGCTAAAGAACATGCTCAATGGCGAGGACGAGAATGTGTCGTCCATGCTGACGTATGCCAGCGAGCTAGAGGATACCAACCGTCAGGTAGGCATACATGCCTGCGGCGTCATCATAGGCGCTGACGATCTGACAAAATTTGCTCCGGTTTGTACCATTAAAGATAAGGATACAGGCGAGGATGTGCTTGTTACTCAATACGACGGACATGTCGTTGAAACCGTGGGCCTCATCAAGATGGACTTCCTGGGTTTGAAGACCTTGACGCAAATCAAGGACGCTTTGGCCAATATCAAGAAAACTCATGGCATAGATCTCGACATAGACCATATCCCGATTGACGACAAGCAGACTTTCGAACTGTTCAGCTCTGGTAACACCATTGGCACCTTCCAGTTTGAATCGGCCGGCATGCAGAAATATCTGCGCGAGCTGCAGCCGACGGTGTTTGAGGACCTTATCGCAATGAACGCCCTCTACCGTCCGGGTCCTATGGATTATATTCCGAAGTTCATCGCCCGTAAACAGGGCAGGGAGCCTATAGAATACGACTTCCCGGAAATGGAGAAATATCTGAAGGACACTTATGGCGTGACAGTCTATCAGGAGCAGGTGATGCTTTTGTCGAGACAGCTGGCCAACTTCACCCGTGGCGAGTCGGACACCCTGCGTAAGGCAATGGGTAAGAAGCAGATAGCCAAGATGATGGAGCTCAAGGACAAGTTTATGAAACAGGGTCAGGAGCTCGGTCATGACGAGAAGACACTTGAGAAGATTTGGAACGACTGGGAGAAGTTCGCTTCGTACGCTTTCAACAAGTCGCATGCCACCTGTTATTCCTGGATTGCATATCAGACTGCATACCTGAAGGCCCATTACCCGGCAGAATTTATGGCTGCTGTGCTCAACTCAAGCATTCGCGACGCCGAAGAGGTGGTGTTTATGCTTGATGAGTGCAAGAGAATGAAAATCAACGTGTTGCCGCCTAATGTCAATAAGTCGGAATATAAGTTTACTGTTGATGAGAATGGTAATATTTACTATGGTTTTGGCGGAATCAAAGGCATAGGCGAGATAGCCGACGCGATAAAAGAGGAACGTGAGGCTAACGGACGCTATACCAGTTTTGCCGACTTCATGGCAAGGGTGGGAGCGAGGAACCTCAACCGCAAGGTGCTGGAACAGCTGGCCAGAGCTGGCGCTTTCAGTGACTTCAACGAGCTGCACCGCGCCACATATTTTTATATAGCTCCAGGCGAGAAACTGACGTTTATCGAGAAGTCGATAAAACAGGTCAACGCCAGCATAGAGCGCAAGAACAATGCCCAGATAGACCTGTTCGGCGAGATGGAGGCGGCAGGAGGCGAGGATACTTTCAAGTTGGAGATCCCTCAATGCGAGCCTTGGTCGAACATCAAGATGCTTGAAGAGGAAAAGGATGCCATAGGCTTCTTCCTCAGCGCTCATCCGCTCGACGCTTACGAATACACAATCAAGTATTTTGTCGACACCAAGATTGAGAATCTGAAATATATAATTCAGAATAAGAAAGGTGTAACAGTCCATTTGGCGGGCATAGTCACTTCGGCAGAAGAGCTTACGAGCAAGGCCGGCAACCAGTTCGGAAAATACACCATAGAGGATCAGACCGGAAGCTACAGTTTCGCTCTCTTTGGCGAGACTTATATGAAGTTCAACTACAAGCACCTGTTCGTCATAGGTACTCCTTTATATATTACAGGTACAGTTCAGGAGCCTTACGGCAACAAGCATCTGCCCGACGATAAGAAGCGTCCGAACGAGTTGAGAATCAGCGAAGTGCATTTGTTGGACACAGTGTTCCCAGAGTCTAACCGCAAAGCTCAGATTAGCATTGATGTCAGCAAGCTGGATTCAAAGAACGTTAAGGAAATCATCGATATCATTAAGGAAACCAAGGGCAACCAGCCTTATATGATAGTGCTTGTCGACAAGCAGAAAAACTGGAAATGCTGCATGCATCCCGACAAGGGCAGAATCGATGCCGAGGCGGTTTTCAAAAAACTCAATGCTTATAGTGACTTTATCGAATACGACTTACTCAAGAAAAATTAATCACTGTTCGATAAGCCAAGCCTAGAAAACCTTTAGTTTTCTCGAGATTGGCGTTTGAATAGTGATTAATCCGAAATGTTATCTATAGATTAATTACTATGCGATAAGCCAAGCCTAGAAAACCTTTAGTTTTCTCGAGATTGGCGTTTGAATAGTAATTAATCATTAATTAAGTTGTAACGACGAAATTTTTGCTATCTTTGCAACGATAAAAATTTGTTAAACAATTTAAATAAATTATTATGGCAGTACATATTACAGAACAGAACTTCGAAGAAGAAGTCTTGAAGTCAGAACTTCCGGTAATGGTTGACTTTGGCGCAACATGGTGCGGTCCATGCCGCATGATCGCCCCATTCATGGATCAGCTTTCAGACGAATATGCCGGCAAGGCAAAGGTGGCAAAAGTCGACGTCGACGAATGCCCTGGCATCTCAGCAAAATATGGCATCAGAAACGTTCCTACAGTGTTGTTCTTCAAGAACGGCGAAGTTGCTGAGAAACACGTCGGTGGAGCTCCAAAGAATGTGTTTGAAGACAAACTGAAGAAGTTTATCTAAAATTGGATCAAAAAAACATAGCGCAACTTGGAAGCCTCGAGTTCCATGCCCGCCAGATAGTGGAGGGTTTCATCACGGGGCTTCACAAGAGTCCGTTTCACGGGTTTTCAGTCGAGTTTGCGGAACACCGCCTTTATAACACTGGCGAGCCAATCCGCAATATCGACTGGAAACTTTTTGGGCGGACCGAAAAACTGTTTGTGAAACGTTACGAGGAGGAGACCAACCTCCGTTGCCAGCTGGTGGTGGATGCCAGTTCGAGCATGTATTTCCCTGTAAAACAAAATTTGGATTTCCAGAATCCAAACAAGCTATGGTTCTCGGTTTACAGCGCGGCGGCTCTTGCCGAGCTGATGCGTCGTCAGCGTGACGCGGTGGGCTTGGATGTATTTGACGATGATATCCGAATCCATACCGAGGCTAAGTTGGCTCCTGTGCATATCAATATGATATACAGTGAGTTGGAGAAGCTGACTCAGCCTTACAACAAAAACGCCAAGAAAACTACCAAAGCCACCGACTGTCTGCACAAGATAGCCGAAATGACGCACAAACGCTCGCTTGTGGTCATTTTCAGCGACATGATAGACAGCCTGGAGTCGAACGAGCAGCTGTTTGCCGCCTTGGAGCATCTGCGCTACAACAAACACGAGGTGGTGCTGTTCCATGTGTACGACGGTCTGCTCGAGCAGAAGCTGGAGTTTGAAAACCGTCCGTACCGTTTTGTCGACCTTGAGTCGGGGGATGTGGTGAAGCTCAATCCAACTGAGGTTCAAAAGCGTTACGAAGAAATCATGAAGGCGCGCAAAGACGAGTTGCTGCGCCATTGCTACCAATACCAAATCGATTACGTTGAAGCCGATATCAACAAACTGTACGACCAGGTGCTGACAGCCTATCTCATCAAAAGACAGAAGCTGTATTAGATTTTCCAGATCAGCTGTAGCTTGGCGTCAGTTTTCACATTGCCTTCTATCAGTTCAAGACCGCTGCCAATTTCGTCTATGTCGCTGTAGACCGTGGTTCCGATTTTGGCGTTTACCGACAGCTTTTTGAGAATCTTGGCTTTCACTAGAAGATAAATCCTGATTCCTTTGTGTGACAGCCCTCCTGTGGAGAAAGCGTCGAGTATGTCGTTTTCGTAAGCGTAAATCATGCCTTCAGGGCTGTCGAACAGAGTGTATCGGAAGGCGAGGCTGAATGGTCCGCCGTCCGGCTTGTACTGAATATCCTGATAAATCAGATAGGAGAGTGAGAAGTCATATTCCACGCTGTTTTTAAGCAGGAAGGCTTCGCCTACAGGATAAGTGATGTGGAACCGCAGCGACCACTTGCGTTCGTGAATCAGCTGGCGCATGTAGACGTTGTCGCCCGGGCCGTTTTTCTCCTTGTCTTTGTAGCGCAGGTTGAGCACAAACAGCGACTTGTCGTTTATCTGATGGGTTAGCCTGATGCTGTAGCTTTGTGAGCGGCTGGGAGCGTAAGCCGTTGTCTTTATCCAGTCGTATTGCGGGAAGTCGGCCGTTGCGATCAACTGCCAACGGGGTGCGAAAGTCATGGAGGTCGAGAGATAGAGCCCTCTCTCGTTTCGGGTGCCGGAGCCCGCCGCGAATGCGTTGCTGTAGAAGTTCTGATATTTTTTGTCGTAATATCTGTAAAGCACGGTGAAGTCTATATATCCCGCCGGCTGAATTGTGGCCCCCACCAACGCGGCGGGCGCTCCGTTGCCGCTAATCGCAGCCTCGCCGTACACAGCCAGCTTTTTCATTACATAGTAAAAGTCGACTCCTTGGTTTACAAGGCTGTTGCCACGGAAATAGAAGGTGTTGTACAGCCTGGGGTCGGGTATGAGCTCGCAGCTCAGCTGGCTCTGGTGAACTGTGTAGCCGATTTGGAAATTCGACAGCCTGAAACTCAGGTTGCCGCCTATCAGCCGCAGTCGTATGGCATGACGGTCTATAAGCTCGCCATAAGTGCGGTGCAGACCTGTCTGCTGCAGTGAGGTGACGCTTAGCGGCTCGCCCAAGCTGTCCTGCACGCTGACGTTGGCATCGACTGCCTTGTCGGAATAAAAAACGGTCAGGTCAAACCATTTGTAATTGAAGGTGGCGGCTGCGCCTCGCAGGTAGCGAGTCTCGTTGGCCGACTTCGATGCCCGCAGTTTCTTGCCTTTGCGCATCAGCGAGCCGCCTTCGGCCGTGAACGCCGCCCCGGAGCCCATGGTCACGCCCTGCCCGAAGGCCAGCTGATAGTCGCCCAGAGCCAGGGTCTTTACGAACCTCCAGTCGCGTATCAGAAAATGAAACGACACAAAATCGAGCATATCTTTTTCTCCGGCATCCTTTTCCATCACAAAACCTGCTTCAATCCGGTCGCCGTACTTGAAGTTGTAGCGAAACAGCAGTTTCTCTGGGCTGCCCAAATACTTCTTGTTCGGATTGGCCAGCAAAACCGAATCGTCCACCGGGCTGTAGCCTGCTTTCTCGTTCAGGCAGCGTTCCGCCTGAAACCACAGCTGATTCCTGCCGCGTTTGGCTACATCCTTGAACTTGATTTTGCCTTTTCTGTCAGGTCGGTCAAAGCAAATCAAAGGCTTGAGAATGCTCAGCGTCATCTCGTCCATTCCTTCTACAAAAGCCACTTCCTCAAACATCTGGAAGTTGCCGAATTCCTTGCGGTATTCGCTGATTTTCTCAACTGTAAAAACGCTGATAAGGTGTAACTCAATAAGTTGTGAAAGCTCGTCCTCGTCGTTTATGTTGACCTTGTTTTCGCAAACAGCCCAATAGCTTTCAATGAGTTCGGTGTAGTCGACCTCCTCTTCGCTGTCTTCCATTATCCTCTCAATCTGGTCGATAATAAGCTCGTCGGTGATGGTGTTTTGGGCAGAAAGGGGTAGAGGCAACATAACTGCTAGAGGCAGCACTATTAATAAAGGTATCAGAATGCGTTTCATGGTTCAAGGCTTTTGATGTTGAAAATCAGGCTTGTTTGGAAAGAAACACCTGTGTATTGGTTCATGCTGACCGCTACGTCTATAATAACCCGGTTGAGGGTGTAGCCGGCCCCCACACTGGCTGTGGCTGGGTTGGTGTGAATGCCGGCCCGTATGTAAAACTCGCGGGTGGTGAGGTATTCCAGCCCGAAACGGTAATCGAGCCGCCTCTCGCTGCTGTATTCTATTTCGGTCGAGGCCTTGAAGTCGTCGGTTATCCTATAGGTGAGGCCGAACCTGAAAACTACGGGGATGTGCTGTTTGTGAACGGCTTTCAGCTTAACGTTGATGGGGTTGAAGACGTATACTCCGAGGCAGAGATTCTCAGTGATGTCCGTCTGAAGCCCGAGCTCGAAGGTGGCTGTCCGTCTGGTGGAGTAATCGCCTGAGAACTTCAGGGCAAGATAGTCGATTTGCAGGCCCAGCCTCAGATGCGTACCGAGAGCTCGGGCGTAGGCGAGACCGATTTTGTTTTCGTTGTAATCCGAAAAACCGAAACGACTGAATGAAAGGCCGAAAGTGCCTATGTTTACAGGCATCACCACGGCTCCGTTGTAATAACTCAGCTCCTTCATCAGGAAGCGGTTCTCGTACGACAAGCCTGCGCTGAAACTTCGCCAGCCGGCCATACCTGCCGGGTTGTTCTGAATGCTCCAAAAATCACAAGCAGCCACAGTGCAACGACCCATGGCAGAGCCGCGACCGCCAGCGTTTCCTGACAAATCCCATGAATAAGCGGGGATGCAAAATAGGAATAATCCTATTGCTAAAAGGTTCCTTTTCATCATTTTAGTTTTTAAGTCCTTAAAATTTTTGCAAAGTTAATGTCAATTAATGCATTTGTCAAGAAAAAACATTAACTTTGTGCAAAAATTTTTCACTATGGATTATTTATTGTTTGTTGCAGCTATTATAGTGCTTATCATAGGTTTTATAGGTGATATAATTCCTGGAATTCCGGGTACCCCGGTGTCATATTTGGCATTATTGCTGGTTCATTGGACCGAGCGTTTCAGTTTTTCGTCGGAGTTTCTGGTAATAACAGGTCTGATATGCGTGGCCATAACCGTGCTTGACTATGTGGTACCTGTTTGGGGAACCAAAAAGTTCGGAGGCACTAAGGCCGGAGTCAGAGGAAGCACCATCGGCCTGGTGGTCGGCATTCTGGTGCTCCCCATGCTGGGCATAGTGCTTGGACCTTTCGGTTTACTCGGAATACTTGGCGGACCTTTCGTCGGAGCGTATCTTGGCGAGAAGATGGGCGGCACCCCTGACGACAAAGCCTGGCGTTCAGCTGTTGGCTCTTTTATCGGCTTTATCTCAGGTACACTGATGAAGCTGGCATATACGGGAGTCGTAGGTTATTATGTGATTAAGGCAATCTTTTTTTAGTCAAAATTAAAAATTACAATATGAGATACTTAAGATTATTGATAATGACAGTGTTGGTGGGCGTGGCCGGTTCAGCTATGGCTTGCACCAACTTTTTGGTTACCAGAGGAGCCTCGGTTGACGGTTCCAATTTCATAACCTATGCCGCCGATTCGCATATACGTTACGGCGAGCTGTATTACACCCCGGCAGCCGACTGGGCTGAGGGAAGTCTGCGTACCATTTACGACCGCAGCACCAACGCCATACGCGGCTATGTGCCACAGCCGGCTCATACCTATCAGGTGGTTGGCTATATCAATGAGAATCAGGTGGCTTTGGGCGAGACAACCTTTGGCGGACGCCATGAACTCATAGATCCGAACGGCCTTATCGATTACGGCAGCCTGATGTTTATGGCTCTGGAACGCAGCCGCTCGGCCCGTGAAGCCATTAAGGTGATAGCCGACCTGGTTGAACAATACGGCTACGGCAGTGACGGAGAGTCGTTTTCTATTTCCGACAAGGATGAGGTCTGGTATTTTGAAATCATCGGAAAAGGCGAGGAGAAAGGCGCTGTTTGGGTAGCCATCCGCATACCTGACGGCTACATCTCGGGTCATGCCAATGCCGCGCGTATTCAGACATTCCCGCTGAGAGACGGCAAAAAATCCATCACCGACAAAGACTGGAAGAAGCTTTATAAACCAGAGGTTGAAGTCATTTACAAGCACGATGTTATAAGCTTTGCCAAGAAGAAAGGCTATTTCGACGGCAAGGACAAGGATTTCGACTTCAGTGCCGCTTACGCTCCTTTGGAGTTTTCGGACGCCCGCATCTGCGATTTGAGAGTATGGGCTATGTTTAATGAGGTTTGCGACGGCATGGACCAATATTGGGACTATGTCACAGGCAAGGATTTGGAGCACGGCCGTATGCCGCTGTATGTCAAGCCAAACCGCAAGATCTCGCTTAGCGACATGATGTCGTTCATGCGCAACCACTATCAGGGTACCGAACTCGACAAGACCCAGGGCGTGGGCGCAGGTTCATTCGGTTCGCCATACCGTTGCAACCCTTTGTATTGGGAATATGATGGCGTCAAATACTTCAACGAGCGCAGCACCGAGACTGTGCAGACCGGTTTTTCTTTCATAGCACAGTCGCGCAACTTTTTGCCCGACGAAGTGGGAGGCATAATCTGGTTCGGTGTGGACGACACAGGATCAACGGTTTACACTCCTTTCTACTGCTCGATTTCGGAAGTGCCTGTTGAGTTCCGTGTGGGCAACGGCGACATACTGACCTATTCAGACAACGCCGCTTTCTGGGTGTTCAACCGTCTGGCACATTTCAAATATCTCTTCTACAACAGGGTGATAGGCGACATTCAGAGAGTGCAGAACGAGCTTGAGACCGGCTATCAGGAACAGGTTAAGGAAATAGACGCTGAGGCTTTGGAAATGTTATACAATGGCGAAAAGGATGAGGCAATAGCCCTGCTGACCGGTTTTTCATCCAAGGCTGGAGCCAACACAGTCAGACGCTGGAAAGAGTTGGATAACTATCTGTTAGTCAAATATTTGGATAGCAATGTCAAACAGGAGGAGAACGGCGAGTTCAAGCGCAACGGCCATGGCTATCCGGCCAAACCTCAGCAGCCTGGCTATCCGGATTCATGGAAAAAACAGGTCATCGAAGAGTCCGGCGACCGTTTCCAACGCCCAAATTAATTTTTTGAGATTATGAAATCGATGACCCCTTTGGCGGAACGCCTTCGTCCCACATCGCTTGACGGCTACATTGGCCAGGAGCACCTCATTGGCAAGAATGCAGTGCTGCGCCGGGCCATTGAAAGCGGACACATACCCTCCATGATATTCTGGGGACCTCCCGGAGTGGGTAAGACGACTCTGGCATATATCATCTCCAAGCAGGTGCAGAGGCAGTTTTTTGTGCTGAGTGCCGTGAGCAGCGGAGTGAAGGACGTGCGCGAGGTCTACGACCGAGCGCGCATGGCTCCCGAACCTCCGATACTGTTCATTGATGAAATTCACCGTTTTTCGAAGGCACAGCAGGATTCGCTGCTGGGAGCCGTCGAACGCGGTCTGGTCACCTTGATAGGCGCCACCACCGAGAACCCCAGCTTTGAAGTGATATCGCCATTGCTTTCCAGGTGTCAGGTCTACATTCTCAAAGAACTTGAGAAAGATGATCTTAAAAAGCTGATAGTCAATGCAATAAACACTCTTAAAGAAGATTATAAGAAGGATATAGTTGTCGAGGAGGACGAAGCCTTGATGCAGATAAGCGGAGGCGACGCCCGCAAGCTTTTAAACGCCATCGACCTGGTGGTGGGCATGCTCGACGACGCCCAGCCAAACGCCAAGAAACTTGTTGTTAACAATGAGGTTACAACCAGTTATATACAGAGTAATCTGCTCAAATACGACCGTCTGGGCGAGATGCATTACGACATCATCTCGGCCTTCATCAAGTCGTTGCGAGGCAGCGACCCAAATGCGGCAGTCTACTATCTGGCCAGAATGATAGAGGCAGGCGAGGACCCTCTGTTCATTGCCCGCCGCATGCTGATTCTGGCATCCGAAGACATAGGAAACGCCAATCCCAACGCGCTTTTGCTGGCCAACGCCTGCTTTGACGCCGTCAACAAGATCGGTTGGCCTGAAAGCAGGATAATACTCTCACAGACAGCCACTTATCTGGCTTCGTCGGCCAAGAGCAACGCCGCTGTGGTGGCCATAGACACAGCCCAGGCTCTGGTGCGCAAGACAGGCAACCTCAGTGTGCCTCTGCATCTGCGCAATGCTCCGACAAAACTGATGAAAGACATAGGCTATTCTGATGGTTACAAGTACGCACACAGCTATCCGGGCAACTTTGTCGAACAGGAATTTCTGCCTGAGGAGATATCCGGGACACGCATCTACTCACCTCAGGATAACCCCAAGGAAATTGAGATCAGACGCTCGTTGAAAGCCAAATGGAAGGATAAATATGGCTATTGAGAAAGAGAATATAGCATTGATGTTCAATGATATAGCACCAACTTACGACAAGTTGAACCACTTGCTGTCGCTTAATGTCGACAAATCATGGAGGCGCAAGGCCGTGAGACTTATGAAGAAGGCTGTGTCCTGTGTCGCCAAGCCCAAAATTCTCGATGTAGCCTGCGGCACTGCCGACTCTACGGTGCAGATTGCCCGCAGCCTCCCCAAAGCACGCATAGATGCCATTGACGTGTCGGACGGAATGCTGGAGGTGGGAAAGCAGAAGGTAGAACGCCTGAAACTGGCCGAAAGGATAAGCTTTTATAACTCCCGAGCCGAGCATATAGTTTGTCAGAACGACGTTTACGATGCTGCTATGGTAGCTTTTGGAGTGCGCAATTTCGCCGACCGAGAGCAGGGTTTGAAAGAGATGCTGAGGGTTTTAAAACCTTCGGGAACCCTTTTGGTGGTTGAGCTTTCAGAGCCTCAAAACAGGCTGATAAGATGGTTTTACAACCTCTATTTTGAAAATATGTTGCCAAGGATAGGCAAACGGGTGTCGGGCAATGCTGAGGCCTACCGCTATCTGCAGCAGAGCGTGGCCCGTTTCCCCATGCCCAAGGAGTTTATGGCCATGCTGGAATCTTGCGGCTATGCTGATGTAAGGCATAAGGCCTTGAGTTTCGGATTATGTAGGATTTATCAAGCAAAAAAAGTATAAAATGGGTAAAGTGGAGGTGAAATATTGGTTTAAGGCAGCCCGTCCGAAGACCTTGCCGGTGTCGATGGCGCCTGTGGTGATGGCTGTGGCGTTTTCGGCCTTGTATACCAGCGTCAGCTGGCTGCCGGCTGCTATATGCCTTGCATTTGCCGTGATGGCGCAAGTGCTGTCGAACCTAGTAAATGACTATGCTGACGGGCTGAAAGGCTCCGACAACGACCGTCTCGGACCGCAAAGAATGGTGGCCTCAGGCTTGATTCCTGAAAAAACCATGCTACGCGGAATAATAGTATGGAGCATTCTTACCTTTATAGTCGGCTGCACCTTGTTGCTGTGGGGAGGATGGATACTGCTTCCGTTTGGCCTAGTCATCATGCTGTGCGCCTTGGCCTATTCCTCGGGACCTTATCCTTTGTCGAGACATGCATTGGGCGACTTGGCGGTGGTTCTGTTTTATGGCATAGCTCCAGTGGTTCTCACGTTTTTCATCCAAACCGGATTAGTCAATCATAAGATAATAATTGCAGGACTGGCGGTCGGTCTTGTGGCCGACAAACTGCTGATTGTCAATAATTACCGTGATGTGGATCAGGACTTGTCCAATGGGAAGAAGACTACTGTGGGCATCTTCGGCAAGCAGGTCATGGGGACGGCTTATTGCCTCATCACAGCCATGGCAGTAGCGCTTGGTTTCATCTTCATGCATGGCATAATAAGCGCTTGGATATGGCTGATATCCGTTGTCCCATATTTAATCTACGCGCTGAGGGTGAATAGCAAGTTTATGTCACTGAAAGACAAAGGCACCGGCATCAACAAACTGATAGGGCTCTCGTCGCTGGAGGCTATAATATTCGCGTTGACAGTAACCATAGTAATAATATTGAAGATATGTCTGAAAATTTAATCATAAAAGGAGATTCCAAGAAGGAATTGTATGAAAATCTGCTTCCGCAGATTAAGTCGCTGGTTGAAGGCGAAACAGACCTTATCGCCAATATGGCCAACGTATCGGCTTGCCTGAAGGATACTTTCAACTTCTGGTGGGTGGGATTTTACCGTGTGGAAGGCGAGGAACTGGTTTTAGGACCTTTCCAAGGCCCTTTGGCCTGTACCCGCATACGCAAAGGCAAAGGAGTGTGCGGCACTGCCTGGCAGGAGGCTAAAACCATGATAGTGCCCGATGTGGACGCTTTTCCGGGCCACATAGCCTGCAGCAGTCTGTCCAGATCGGAAATAGTGGTGCCGATAGTCAAAGACGGTAAAGTGACAGCTGTGCTTGATATAGACAGCGAAAAGCTGGCTACCTTCGACCAAACAGATCAAAAGTATCTCGAACAGCTGGCTGAAGCTTTGGCTTAAACTTAATAAACTTCAATTTCATCCACGAAAATCCAGGCCGGATAACCATAGCCGGTATGGCCTTTAGGGCAGTCGTAAGGTGTTGCGACCACTTCCACGTAACGTGTTGTCACAGGTTCGAACTCAAGCTCGACAGGGTAGAGGTCGGGGATGTAGTCGGCTGGCACCATATCGTAGTCTTTGCTGGCAATCTCCTTGAAATCAATGCCGTCGTCCGACACCAGAACCTTCACCGATTTGGCGTTGAAAATCCAGTCTTTCATGTTGACGTTTAGATTGAACTTAACCTGACTGATTTCAGTCGGTTCGTTCAGGTCGATGGTGGCGTCTAGATCGGTTCCGTACCAGCCGAGCCAACGTCCGCTGCGGTAGTTGGTGTGTCCGTGCAGACCGTCAATCAACACTTGGGCTCCGTCGTAGGCATATTGCTTGTTAGGCTGATTCTTCAGTGTGATAGGCTTCATTGAGGCTTTGCTGAAGCGGAATTCGCTTTTGATCAGTTTGCCGCGGGTGCCGTCGGAGCGGGAGATGTAACATGACAGTGTGCAGTCGCTGTTGATGTGCAAAGGCTCGGTATACCTCAAAGGTGCTTTATCGTCAATCACATACACTATGTCGCCGTCCACCAGCTTCGAAATGTTGACATTGATGAAACCCTCTTCAACCACAGGGGTTATCTTGACTTCCAAGTCGAAAATGTGCTTGGCGTAGTTCCAGTCGTAAAGGTCGTAAAGCTTGGTCATACGGTATTCGCGCAGCACCCAGTTTTCGTAATCCTTCTGCTCGGGCAGGCACCACTGCATCTCGGCAAGGGCTCCAATGCGAGGAATCATGCGGTAAAGCACCAGATTGAATGTGCTGGTGTATTCTGTCCAAATGTTAGCCTGAGGGCCAAGTATATACTGCTGTTCCTCTTCGGTGAGCCCGTCAGGAATAGGCTCATAGAGATAGACCTTCTTAACCGGGTTGTAGCCTCCTATTGAAATAGGCTCGCTGTCTGTGTCAAGGCTTTGATAATAATCGAAATAGAGTACATCGTTAGGAGTCATTATGACATTGTGGTGCATCTTGACGGCTTTGTAGCCTCCGCTGCTGCCACGCCAGCTCATCACTGTGGCGTTAGGCGCCAGTTCGCCGTCTAATATCTCGTCCCAGCCTATTACGTGGCGTCCGTGGCTTTCAACAAAGCGTTCCATGCGTGCCATCACGTAGCTCTGCAGATAGTCCTCGGCTGAATGCTGCTGATCGCCCTTTATGCCCAATTCCTTAATCTTTGCTTGGCATTTGGGGCATTCCTTCCAGCGGTCGCGAGGCACTTCGTCTCCTCCAATGTGAATGTATTCGCTAGGGAACACCTCCATCACCTCCAGCAGCACATCCTCAAGGAATTGCATGGCTTTCTCGTTGCCGGCGCAAATTACGTCCTCAGAGACTCCCCATTGCTTCCAAACTTCGTAAGGCCCTCCAGTGCATCCGAGCTCGGGATAGGCCGCCAGAGCGGCTAACTGGTGCCCTGGGAGGTCAATCTCCGGGATGATGGTGATATGACGGTCGGCTGCATACTTTACAAGGCCTTTAAGCTCTTCCTGAGTGTAGTAGCCGCCGTGGCGTATAGTATCGAAGGCCATGGTCTTGCCGATAAGTGTACCGTTGCGCCATGCTCCGATCTCGGTAAGCTTGGGGTATTTCTTCACTTCAAAGCGCCATCCCTGGTCGTCGGTGAGGTGGATGTGGAAGCGGTTGAGGTTATGCAAGGCCATGACGTCCAGGTAAACCTTCAACGAATCGAGAGGGAAGAAGTGACGGCTCACGTCCAGGTGCATGCCACGGTATCCGAAGCGAGGCCAGTCTGTGATAGTGCCGGCTGGCATCTCTGCCGACCTGATTCTCCAGTTCACTGGAAGGCTTTTACGCAGGGTTTGGATGCCGTAAAATATACCTGAAGTATTACTTGAAATAATCTTTATAAATTTATCATTTACAATTATTTGATAAGCTTCTTCATTGTCGTTTTCAATGGTCTCCAGCCTCAGGTTGATAGCACCCTTCTGGTCTTTTTCGGTAGCCTTGACCTCCGGACGGTAGCCCATGATGTCATCAATGTAACCCGCCAGCAAATCGGCCTCGTTTTTCAGTTCGGTCTGGTCGGTGGGATAGGTGATTTGGGTGGTATTGTGGATGACGAAGGGCTTTCCTCCGTTCAAACAAATCTGTTTTGGCAGAGGAATAACCTGATAATCAGCTATCTCGGTATTCAAGTTGCATGATGTGGCCACTAATGCCAGTATAATCCCAATGATTGCGTAATGAAGTTTTTTCATAAAACAAAAATATTAACGGTACAAAGATAAGAATTTTTTGTATTTTTACACTCTAAAATTTTTTAAATGAAGGTTTTGCACACAGCTGACTGGCATATAGGCCAGATATTCCACAACTACAGTCGGGAGGAAGAGCATAAGTTCTTCTTTGAACAGCTTAAGGCTATCATTATCAAGGAAAAACCAGATGTGTTGGTGGTCTCGGGCGATGTTTTCCACACCGCCATTCCGACTATAGTGTCGCAACGCCTTTACTACAATTTCATAGTTGATCTGTCCCGTATTGACGAGGATTTGCAGATAGTCATTACCAGCGGCAACCACGATTCGCCTTCAAGGCTGGAGGCCCCGCGTCCGCTTTGGGAAGCATTCAATGTGACTGTGGTCGGAATGCTTGATTATCATACAGATACAGACGATTCAGGGCTGATGTTCGACGCCTCGAAAATTGAGGTCCCGGTTACCAAGAAGGGGAAGGTCATAGGATGGGTGCTGGCTGTGCCTTACATGAACGCCGGCAATTACCCTCCAATCAAGGACAGCGACAGCGTTTCCAAGCGAATAGCGGCTTTTTACGACTCCCTGCTGAAGCATTTGAAAAACCGTCCTGATTATGATGCGGGGCAAAGCATAGTGGCAACAGGGCATCTGGCTGTGGGCAATGCCGACATCCGCGGACATAGCGCCGACATTATCGGCAAGCTTGAAACGCTTGACATTCAAGATTTTAAAGATGTCAAAGGAGTGGATTACTGGGCATTCGGACATATTCACTACGCCCAAGCCATCAAGGGCATAGACAATATGCGCTACGCTGGCTCGCCATTCCCGATTTCGTTCAACGAGAACTATCAGCATTCGGTGGTGTCGGTGAGCATAGCCGATGGCAAGACCGAAACCGCTGTCATTCCGCTGAAAACCCTGATTCCGATAGTGGATTTCCCTTCAAAACCAAGCGGTTATGAGGATGCTTTGCCATACGAAACCGTGATGATGAAGCTGATGGAGATAGTGGGCGACAGGGCCTACGTAAGACTGCATGTGAAGGCCGACCGTCCTCTGACTCAGGCAGACACCATGGCCATGATACAGGCTTTCGACGGACAGAATGCCATGTTCTGCGGCATACAGTCGTACTTCCCCGAGAAGAAAGAAGGCGATGATATTCAGAATGTTAAGACTTTGAGCGAGCTGAAGGCTCTGAGTCCGTTCGAGCTGGGATGTTCGGTCTATCAGAAGAAAAACGGAGAGGAAATGCCCGAGGAAATGAAGGAAATGTTCAAAAAAGTGTGCGAGGAGGCTGAAATTCGACCATGAGAATCGAAAAAATCATCATAGAGAACATAAATTCCATCGAGAAGGCCGAAATTAGCTTCTCTGAGGGCATTTTAGCCAATGAGCCGTTATTCCTTATCACCGGAGAGACAGGAAGCGGTAAAACGACTATTTTGGACGCAATTACCTTGGCTTTGTACGACAAATCGCCCCGATATGAGCTGACAGGCAACAAGGAGAAGACCGAAAACGGCCAGGCTACCATGAAAAGCACCGCCAACGCTTTGCGCAAGGGCACTACGGACGGCAAGGCGGAAGTATGGTTTGCGGTGGGAAGCGAGCATTACATAGCCACTTGGCAGCTGCACAAGACCCGTAACGGCAAATATGATATGAACAACCGCCGCAAGCTGGAGGTGGTGAGAGGCGGTGACAGAATAGTGCTTGAAACCAGAATTGACGCTGTAAATCCGGAGATTGCAAGGCTTGTCGGGCTTAGCTACGACCAGTTTGTACGTTCGGTTATGCTGGCTCAGGGACAGTTCAACACTTTCCTGACTTCCGACAAAGCCAATCAGACTGCAATTCTCGAGATGCTGACAGGCACCGAGATTTATTCCACCATAGCCGATATGGTCGGACGCCGCAAGAACGATGTCCGCAACGAGGTGGAAAAACTTCAGGGACAATATAACACATTGACAAGCAATATCTTGTCTGAGGATGAAATGGCTTCTTTGAAGGAAGAAGTTGCCAAAAATGAAAAGCTTCTGGCCGAAAACGAGAGGGAGGTCAAAGCTGCCGAGTCGAAACTAAGGAATCTGGATAAGCTGGAAACGCTTTCAAAAGACATAGATGCTTCCGAAGCTCAACTTGCTGATTTACAGGCGTCTTACGACAGGATGTTGGAAGACAGACAGGCGTTGGCGGCCAAGGTCGAGCTGCTGAGTAAACAAGTTGAGGTACAAAGCGTACGCAAGGAGATGTTTGAGCAAACTGCCTTGATTGTCAGCTTGTTAAAGGAAGTGGAGGCTGCTGAAAGAAAGATTGTCGACTATTCGAACGAAGTGAAAACGCTGGAAGGGCTTAAGGAGCGAAAAGCAAAGGAGTTGTCGGAGCTGTCGACCCAAGTTGAGACTGCCTCGAACGCCCAGAAAACGGCTACTTCAGCCTACGAAAAATGCCATCAGGAGTTGGAAAAGGCCAACCTCAACCAGTTGATGTCCGACTACGAAGTCCACAAAAACAGCCTGAACTTTAATGAGGGCCGAAAGACCCGTTATCAGCGTGTCGGACAGATATTGGAAGAGTATGAAGACAAAAAGAAATTTATTGAAACACAAAATAATAAGTTATCTGAATTAAAGCAACACTTTAATAAGTGTGAGACCGATTTGGAAGCCTCAAAATCGGCTTTTGAAGCCAAAGATGCCGACTATCTGGCCCAGAAAAACATGGTGGACGGCTATATAAAATCGCTTCGTGCCAAGCTGAAGGAGGGCGAGCCTTGTCCTTTGTGCGGAAGCACCACCCACCAATACCACGATGAGAAACTGGTCGACTCACTGTTCGCCTCGGTCGAGAAATCGTGGAAAGAGGCCAAGACCGCCTTCGAAAACGCCAAGGATGCCAAAAACAAGGCTGCCAGCGACATCAAATCGTTGACCGACAACATTCAGAATGAGAATGCCCGCCTGCAAAAGATAGTGGACGATTTGAACAAAGTGTGCGAGGGCAAGCCTTTCTACGACCGTCAGATAGTTCAAAACGGCATAGCCGACTGCGAGCAGAAGATAGCCGAAGAGCAAAAAGTCTTGAAGGAGATAGACGCCAAAATCAAGGAGGCTCAGCGGATTCAGGCCGAGCTGCAAAAACTGCTCAAGATTAAAAACGAGGCAGACAATACGCTGAAAACCATTGAAAACAAGAGCAATGAGCTCAAAAATGAGATTTCGGAGACCGAGGGCCGTATCAAAAACCAGCAGTCGCTGTCGGAAAACGCGTCGGGCTTGTTAAAGGACAAAATGAAGTCGGCCGCCAAGTTGATTGCCGTCGAAAACTGGGAAAAGACCTGGCGGGAGGGACAGTCCGCATTCTACGACAGTCTCCACCAAATGGCGGCCGACTGGAAATCTCTCAACGAGGAACACGACAAAACCTTGGCCGACATAGTTAAAACCGACGAAATCGTCAGTGGAATAAAGAAAATTGAAGGAATTGACCGCATTGCAGAGTTCAAGGGCAAGGTGGCCGTGCGCAACAACATAGACCGTGGAGAGATACTGATTGGGTTCAGCCGGGTGCTCACCAACCTCATAGCCAAGAGCGACGAGAGAAAACAGATAGAGAAAGAGCTTGGCAGTATTGAAAACCAGCAGTTTAGACAAGAAATCCAATACAAGCTGACCGAGTTGGAGACTCAAAAGAAAGCTTTGGGTGACACTCTCACCGAACTGCGTGCAAAACTTTCGCTTAACAACCAGAACACAGCTTCGGCACAGGCTGCCAAGGAAGAATTGGAGGCCAAAAACGCCCAGTTGTCGCTCTGGAACCGTCTGGCCGACGCCATCGGCACCACAGCCACCAACAATTTCCGGGATGTGGCTCAGGCTTACACCATGCGAATACTGCTGGAGCAAGCCAACTATTTTCTGCGCAAACTGAGCGGACGCTACGAACTGACATGTTATACCGATTCACTGGCTATAATGGTGGCGGACAAGGAGATGGGAGGGGAACTGCGCAGCGCCAGCTCGCTCTCGGGCGGTGAAACCTTCCTCGTCTCGCTGGCGCTGGCCTTAGGCCTGGCTTCGTTGAACGACGAGCATCTCAACATCGACATGCTGTTCATCGACGAAGGTTTCGGTACCCTTGACGGCGAAAGCCTTGAGATGGCAGTAAACGCCCTCGGCAATATGCAGAAATTCGGCCGTAAAGTGGGTATAATCTCACACGTTGAAAGCCTCAAGGAGCGCATTCCCGCTCAGATTGTGGTGACCAAACGCGGCAAGGCGGCAAGTACAGTTGAAATCAAATAAAACTTTCATTATATGAGAAAAATCTTATTTGCACTATTGGCGGTTTTTCTATCGATTGACGTCTTCGCCCAGCTTGCGGTGAAAGACGGCTCTTTCAGGGAAATCCCAGGCTTTGTCAACGACAACCCAGATCCCGACTATCAAACCGACGACAACGACAAACCTTATGCTGTGGTGATAATGCATACCGTCAACATAACCGACGAGCAGATGCATTCATTGCGTTTTGAAGGCAATCTGGCCACTTTCATCATGCTAGATTACAAACAGGATGACATTTGGGTGTATCTGACCTCTAAAGTGGCTGATTATGTGAAGATTTCACATCCTGACTTGAGTAGTCTTGAGTATAATTTCCCAGAGGATTTGAAGCCGAACAAAGGCTATGAAATGACTTTGGTCAACAGCATGGCCATGGCGGCCGGCTCGGGCGGACTGACGGTGACCACTAAGCCTGAAGTCAATGCCACAGTTAGTCTGAACGGCTTTAAAATGGCCCAAACAACGCCTTACAACAACGGAATGATAGCCGCCGGCCGATATGAGGTAACCCTGTCAAAAGACGGCTACAATCCCGTAAAACGCATTGTGGAGGTCAAAGCTGGCGAGACCACCGCTATCGAAGTGGAAATATCTGTGCTTTACGGCAAGATACAGGTGACGACAGAGCCTGTTGGGGCCACAGTTTCGCTTGACGATGAGGTAATTGGCACAACGCCGCTGGCTCCGACAAACATTCCGATTGGCACTCATACAATGAAAATTGAAAAGCCCGGTTATGCTTACATAATCAGAGAAATCAACGTTTCAGAAAACGATGCGGTGAGTTTCAATGAAAAGTTGTCCGACAAACGTAGGGTAACCATATCAACCGATAGGGAGGGCGATAAAATATCCGTAGACGGACGTTATGTGGGCCAAAGCCCTTTGAAAACCGAGCTGACATACGGTGAACACAATATAGCTGCTGAACGTCACGAGGGCTATGACAGAATAGGATATAAAACCATAGTTGTAAAACAGGAAGACGACCCTCTGATAAATCTGGATTTTTATGACAGAATTTATTTTAAGGTGAAAGGCGCTGAGTTTGAGATGATAGGCGTTGACGGAGGCACCTTCTGGATGGGTTGCACTTATGAGCAGACCGACTGTGCTCATGATGAATTGCCTATACATGAGGTGACTCTTAGCGACTACTATATTGGTAAATATGAGGTGACACAGGCATTGTGGAAGGCTGTGATGAGTAATAACCCTTCGTCGTTTAAGGGTGACAATCTGCCTGTAGAGAAAGTCAGTTGGAACGATTGCCAGGAGTTTATAGCCAAACTGAATCAGATAACGGGTATGCAGTTTTGTCTGCCAACCGAAGCTCAATGGGAGTTTGCAGCAAGAGGCGGCAATAAGAGCAAAGGCTACAAATACAGTGGCGGTAACAATCCAGACGATGTGATGTGGTATCGTAGAAACAGCGGCAACAAATATTTGAAATACTATCAAAAATCGAATGGCGACAGAAGCGGCTATAAAGAGCCGAAGAATAATGACTGTAGAACTCATGCCGTAGGGACAAAGGCGCCCAATGAGTTGGGAATATATGATATGTGCGGCAATGTGAGTGAGGTGTGCTCCGATTGGTATGGCGATTACGATAGCCAAAGCCAGACAGACCCTACCGGACCTTCAGAAGGAACAAGGCATGTCAGCCGTGGTGGAAACTATTCTGGAAACGCCTACTTAAGCCACATAACAAGAAGGTCGGGAGCTACAGCCTTTGATGGTCTCCGTCTGTCTATTAAAAAATAATGTATTATCGCAAATTATTGAGTTATGAAAAAGAGCATTTTGTTTATAATATCTTTGCTTTTCACAACAGTGGCAATGGCCCAGCTGGAGGTTAAGGAAGGCTCCTTCAGGGAGGTTGCCGGTTTTGTTAACATCAACTCCGACCCTTATTACCAATATGACGATAATAATCAGATGTTTGCCGTTGTCAAAGTTAGAACTGAAAACATTACCGACAAACAGCGTCGCGACCTGAGTTTTGAGGGAAATCACGGCACTTCGGTCATGTTGGAATATAAAGTCGGAGAGGTGTGGGTGTATCAGACCGCCATCTATTCTGATTATCTGAAGATTTCACATCCGGAATTCAATACGGTGACATTCAACTATACTGAGGAATTGCAGCCTAAAAAAGGATATGAGATAACTTTGGTCAACAAGACCAATGCCTTTGCCGGTTCGGGTATGCTTACGGTGACTACCACGCCTGAAGCTGACGCAACTGTCATTTTGAACGGGCAGACTATGGAACAGCTGACGCCTTACCACAACGATATGATTCCGGTTGGAAAATATGAGATTGCGGTTTCCAAAGCGGGTTTTCAAACTGTTGTACGCAACATTGAAATCGAGCCTGATCAAAAATTGGAGGTGGCCATAGAGATGAACTATCTCTATGGAAAGATGAACATTACATCGGAGCCTGAGGGTGCCGATATTTTGATTGACGGCAAGAATTTTGGCGTTACTCCGGCCACTTTGGACAATGTGGTGGTGGGTTTCCATGAACTTATCCTCGATAAAAAAGGATATGCGCTTTTAAAAACATCTTTTATTCTTGATGAGAATACAGTGTTGAGTTATAATGAGAAACTTACTCCGGCGCTTTCAATCATTCCAATGTCATGTAAGGCAGGCGACAAAATCTATATAGATGACGAGTATGTCGGCGACATCCCTCTGATTCTCAGATTGACCTACGGTGAGCATATCATTAAATCGGTAAGGGGTGAAAATGAAAAGCAAATTGGTATAAAAAAGGTGGATATTACGCCTGAAACCAATCCTTTTATGAGATTGACACACTTCGACAAGATGATTTTCAATGTAAACGGTGCTTCGTTTGAGATGCTGGCTGTGGAAGGCGGTACATATACACGTGCCTGTCTGAGCGGGGATTGTCCCAAAGATAAAGACGGAATGGTTAAAGAAGTAACATTGGGCGACTACTACATGGGTGAGTTTGAGGTGACACAGGAACTATGGGAAGCTGTGATGGGTTTCAATCCTTCAACCTGGGTGGGCAAAAATATGCCGGTCGACAGTGTGTCGTGGAATGCGTGCAGTGATTTCTGCAGCAGACTGAGTGCAATTACCGGTCAGAAGTTTCGTCTGCCGACAGAGGATGAATGGGAGTTCGCGGCCAGAGGGGGCAACTATAGCCATGGTTATAAACATAGCGGCAGTGACAATCCTGACGAGGTGATGTGGTATTTTAGAAATAGCGGCGACAGCTATCTGACATGGAAAAATGAAACTCAACTGATTAAAAAACTTAAGAAAGCAGGGTGCAAGACACATGTTGTAGGGCAGAAGTCTCCCAATGAATTGGGCTTGTACGATATGAGCGGAAATGTCAGTGAATGGTGCCTGGATAATGTTAAATACGGACAAAGCAAAAATAATTACAGATCTGAACAGGTGAATCGAGGCGGAAACTGTTTCAGCTCGGCGGCATCAAGCACTATATTGCGACGTCAAAGCCGTTTTATATGGAAAAAATTCCCTTATGTCGGGTTGCGTTTGCTCTTGGAACCGGCGAAGTTTTAGACTTTAGACCTTAGCAATAAAAAAAGCTGACGTCACTGTCAGCTTTTTTTTGTGAACTAGGCGGGAGTCGAACCCACAACCGCCTGATCCGTAGTCAGGGACTCTATCCAATTGAGCTACTAGTCCATTGCGTTTAGCGCTGCAAAATTACAACATTTTTTTATTGGTTATCCAAAAAATGTGAAATTTTTTGTGGGGGAGGGTGGACTCGAACCACCGAACTCATCCGAGGACAGATTTACAGTCTGTTGCAATTGCCGCTATGCGACTCCCCCTTGCTTTTGCGCTGCAAAAATACTAAAAAATCATTTGCAAACAGCAAAAAAATCAAGTTTTTTCAAATATTTTGCAAGCTTATAGAAATCAATAAATTACAGAACAACTTCGCTTCGAGGAGGCGTGGAACATACCCACGGCCTTGTCTTCAGGCTGTATGTTAGTGCGCACATTTGAAGGCGTTCCCATCATTGGGTTGGTGCCTGAGTTGGTGGCTATTTCAGCAATGTAGTGGGCATAGTCGCGAGGAATTGACCACAGATCCATGGTGACGGTGTCGCCACGGTGCACCACCTCGAGACTGTCGCGCTGGTCCAGACCGTAGACCGGGAATTCACCTCCCAGAAGCACCATAAGCGGTCCGTTGAAGTAGATGCCGGCATAACCCATGGTCTCGAATATCTCGCATTTTGTAAGAGTGTCGCCTCCGATGTCCTCGTGGTTGATGCTGACGCGCACCATGTAGTAGGTCTTAGGATCGTCGGTGGTTTGGAAATACGGATAAACACCCAGATAATGCTCCAGTTCCAAGGCGTTGAACTTCCAGTCTTTCACTTTGATTGAGTCGATTTGCTCCACATTCTCCTTCATGGTCGTCTCAGAATAGAAGTGCTGATGTCCTTCCTCATCGTAAAAATCAACCGACAGACGGTAGGTGTGGTTAGGCTCACCGGCCATAGGCTCCAAAGTGAGATAACGGCCAGCCTCTTCGCTTTCCTGATAATGTATGGTGTCGTTGCCGTCAAGCACAAACACAGTGGCTCCGGATATCCTTTCCGGCAGTTCGTCAGTATAGAAAGGAGTGGTGCGGCTGACTATAACTTCCTGATACTTAAACTCGTCTGTAATGGAGCCGCTTATGCCTACCAGCATCACGCCTTCCTGCATATCGATCTTCATAGGCTCGCGGCAGGATGTGGCCAAAAGCGTCATTACTATTATTACTATCGGAAATATTTTTTTCATAATGCTTAAAATTTGAAATTGTATGAGACTGACGGAATTATTGAGAATAGATACATTCTTTCAGTCTTAATGGTATTGTTTTCGCCGGGCACAAAGGTTACAGCCCAGGTGTTGTGACGTCCGTAGACGTTGTAGATCGAAACGTTCCATTCGCCCTGCCAGCGTATGTGCTTCTTGCATTTGAAGGTGGCCGAAAGGTCGAGACGATGGTAGTCGGGATAGCGGCTGCGGTTGCGGTATCCGTTGTAGATGGCGTAAGTTGAGCCGTGGTCGCTGTATTTACCGTAAGGGTAGGTGACAGGCTGACCGGTGTTGTAAATCCAGTTGGCCGACACATCTATCCTGTCGTTTATTTCGTAGTTGAGCACTATGCTGATGCAGTGCGGACGGTCGTAAGGAGAGTTGTACTCCTCGTCGTGGCTAATGCCTTTAACCTTGCGGAAAGCGCGGCTGTAGGTGTACGAGATCCAACCGGTGAACTTGCCGTAGTTTTTCCTCACGAGCAACTCCACTCCATAAGCGCGTCCGTGACCCACTCTCACCTCGCCGTCTATCCTGGCGTTGCCGTAAAGTTGGGCATCGTCTATGAAGTCGATTACATTTTGCATGTTCTTGTAGAAAACCTCCACTGAAGTCTCAATGTCGTTGCCACGGAAGTTGCGGAAGTAGCCGGCGGCCACCTGGTCGCAGATCTGAGGTTTGATGTTGGGGCTTGAAGGGAACCAAACGTCGAAAGGCAGACCGCCTGTGGCGTTGGTTGCTATCTGGGAATACTGAGTGGTCCTTGCATATGAAGTCTTAATTGACGAAAATGCGTCAATCTGGTACATCATGGCTACACGTGGCTCCAAGCTGGTGTAAGTGTTGAATATCACTCCTGGGCCATAATTGATTGAGTCGATAAACTCGTAGTTTTCGTCGAAAAGGTACAGGGTTTCTTCGCCAATATTCTGGAACATGCTGAAACGCAGACCGTAGCGGACAGAGAAGAAAGGTCCCAACTTATGCTCGTTGGTGAAATACAAAGCTGTCTCAAGGGCTTTTCTGTAATAATGGGCCTGATTGTCCAACGAGAAGTAATCGCCCACAACACCTGTGCGGTCGTCAAGCTCGCCTTGGTTGAACTTGTGATAGGTGAACGAGGCGCCGAACTTTGAGGTGAGATTGTCCTTGGCAAGCCAAGTAAAATCATATCTTCCGGTGAAGTCGTATATGCCGGCCGCCACTGAAAAGTCGTAAGGGTTCATGCTCACGTCCACGCCGTAACGGTAGCGGGTGTAGTGCAATGAAAGGTTGGATGTGAGCTTATTGCCGAATATGTGATTCCAACGGCCTGAGATGGTGGTGTTGCCGTAGCCTACGCCCATCATGTTTTTCAGACCTATCATGTCGTAGCCATTGTAAACCGACAGGAAAATACGGTTGTTGTCGTTGAGGGTGTGCATCAGCTTGCCGTTGAGGTCATAGAAGTAAAGCTTTGTGTCTTTAATCTGATTGACGATGTACGGTGCCAGCAGACCTCCGTAGGTGACACGGCCGGCAAGCATAACGGCTGTGCGATGTTTGTTGAACGGCATGTTGACCATCAGACGGCTGGTGAGAATGCCTATGCCGCCGGTCATGGTGAAACGGTCAGGGACGTCGTCTAAAGTCTTAACATCCAATACTGAGGACAGACGGTTGTCGTAGTTGGCCGGGATGTCGCCCTTGTAAAGAGTGGCTTCTTTGACCACGTCATTGTTGAACACCGAGAAGAATCCCAAGAAGTGTGAGGCGTTGTACACCGGAGCCTCGTCCAGAGTGATGAGGTTCTGGTCGGGTGAGCCTCCGCGTACGCTGAAACCTGACGAGCCTTCCGAAGCAGCCTGCACACCTGGCAGCAATTGTACCGCCTTGATGACGTCCACTTCGCCCATCAAAGCCGGAATCTTCCTGATTTTCACCATCTCCAATTTCTGCACACTCATAGACAACTCCTTGACATTGGCGTCAGGTTTACGGCTGGTGATGACAATGTTGTCAAGCATCTGGCTTTCCACCTTAAGGTTGAAGTTCATGCGTTTAAGGCTGTTGTCAATCACAACCACCTTGTCGAGAGTGTTATAGCCAATGTATGAAACTCTTATGCTGTAACGGCCGGGTTTAAGGATGAGTTTATAGTTGCCGTCGTGGTCGGTTGCGGTGCCCACTTTAAGCGAATCGACAAAAACTGCCGCTCCAACCAAGGTCTCACCGCTGTCAATGTCTTTCACAGTGCCAAAAATACCGGTTTGTGCATGCAGCTCTAACATGCTAATTATCAGTAGAATCAATGCAAAAACCAGTTTTTTCATCCATTGTTTTTTTGAGGGTGCAAAGTTACTCAATTTTTTTTAAATTATTGTCGGTCATATCAAAAAAAGTTTCAACTTTGCGGAAACATTAGATTTTTCTGATTATGGTATACAATTTTGATGAGAAAATAAATCGTGAAGGCACCGAAAGTGTCAAATACGACTTGAGAAACAACGTGTTCGGCAAGGCCGATGTCATCCCGATGTGGGTGGCCGACATGGATTTCCGTACTCCCGATTTCATACGCGAGGCGGTTATTGAGAGAGCCAAATACGACGTGTACGGCTACACCTTCCGTGAGGATGCCTATTTCGAGGCTATAGCCGCATGGATCAGACGCCGTCACCAGTGGGATGTACGCAAGGAATGGATGACCTACACTCCGGGTGTGGTGGCAGCCTTTAACATGGCAGTGCTTGGTCTGACCAAAGAGGGTGACGAGGTGATAATCCAGCCGCCTGTCTATCCGCCTTTCTTCCATGCTGTGGAGAGCCACGGACGCAAGCTGGTGACAAACCCGCTTATCGACACCGACGACGGATTTATAATGGATTACGAGCTTTTGGAGAAGCAGGCAAAGACGGCTAAGATGCTCATTCTCAGCAATCCGCACAACCCTGTCGGACGCTGCTGGACCCGCGACGAGCTCAAGAGACTGGGCGACATCTGTATGCGCAACAACGTGCTGGTGTTCTCCGATGAGATACATTGCGACTTGGTGCTGCCGGGCCATAAACATGTGCCGTTTGCCAGCGTATGTGAGGAGTTTGCCCAGCATAGCTTAACAGCCCATGCGGCCAGCAAGACCTTCAACCTGGCGGGCATGGCCACATCGACCATCATAGTGCCAAACGAGGAGTTGCGTAAAACGTACGTAAATTTTGTGGAAAGTACAGAGATACATCTGGGCAATATATTCGGCAAGATAGCCACCAAGACCGCCATGGAAAAAGGGGAGGAGTGGCTGCAGCAGCTGCTGGTCTACATACAGGGCAATATCGACTATGTGGTTGACTATATTAATAAGGAGTTGCCTAAGATTCGGGTGCACAGGGCTGAAGCCACGTACATGCTGTGGCTCGATTTCTCGGCCTATAACCTTGATAACAAAGAACTTAACCATAAGATGATATTCGAAGCAGGCTTGGGTTTGAACAACGGTAAGGAGTTTGGTAAGCAAGGGGAGAAGTGCCTGAGAATCAATCTGGCCTGTCCGCGGAGCGTTGTTGCGGAGGCTATGAAAAGAATAAAGGAGGTCTTCTGACCTCCTTTTCTTTTGTCGGGGTAGCAGGATTCGAACCTGCGACCCCCTGCTCCCAAAGCAGGTGCGCTAGCCGGACTGCGCTATGCCCCGATAATGTTCCGGCGGAGAAGGGGGGATTCGAACCCCCGGTAGCCTTAGGGGCTACGACAGTTTAGCAAACTGTTGGTTTCAGCCACTCACCCACCTCTCCATGTTCTGTGGCTTTGCGGGTGCAAAAATACAACATTTTTTATTATCCGCAACATTTTTCTAAAAAAAATTTTACTACTTTTGCACAAACACTTTTTACTATGAAAATATTAAAATTCTTAACAATTTTTACAGCTGTAACACTTTTATTTACAGCATGTTGCAAATCTAACAGTGAAAGATCGGCTTATCCGGAGCCGAAGAATGTGGTTATGATTATAGGTGACGGCATGGGTCCGGCACAGGTTTATTCGCTCATTATGACTAGCGATTCGCCTACCGCTTTCGAACGTTTTCAGTATTCCGGCTTCTCAATTACCAAGTCGGCCAACAAACCTATCACCGATTCTGCCGCGGGCGGCTCAGCCATAGCCGTCGGCCATAAGTCAAACAACGGCAACATCGGTATGAATGCCGACAGCATACCTCAGCCCAGCATGCTCGACCTGCTGGCCGCCCGCGGCAAGAAGACCGGCGTGGTGGTGACTTGCGCGGTGACACATGCCACACCGGCATCGTTCATAGCCCATAACGTCAGCCGTAGCAACAACGAAGAGATAGCCGTCGACATAGCCAACCGTAATAACCTTGATGTACTTATGGGTGGCGGTAAGAAATATTTCTGCGAGCGCAAGGACGGCGAGAATCTGCTTGACCAGATGTTTGACAAAGGCTGGAACATATACGAATCGTTAGATGCTGTTCAAGACAAAGAAGGCAGAACATTCGTGGTGGCCGACAGAAAACACTTGCCTGAGGCCTGCAAACGCGGCGACTTCCTGCCCAAGGCCACAGCCAAGGCCATCGACCTGCTCGACAACGAGAAAGGTTTCTTCCTCATGATTGAAGGCTCTCAGATTGACTTCGCCTGTCACGACAACGACTCGGCCACCATGGTCGACGAGATGCGCGACTTCAACGATATGCTCAACGTGGTGCTCGACTTTGCCGAGAAAGACCAGAACACCCTGGTGGTGGTCACAGCCGACCACGAGACCGGCGGTCTCAGCATCATCGACCCTCAGGGCAGATACACCAATCCGGCTTTCCATTTCAGCACAGGCAGCCACAGCGCAGTGTTTGTGCCAGTGTTCTCATACGGCCCTGGCGCCGACCGCTTCACCGGTCTGATGGACAATACCGATATCTTCAAGCGGTTGATGGGACTATATAAATAAGGTGTATGACAAACAAAAAAATGTCGGCGAAACTCGCCGACATTTTTTTTAAGATAAAATCTGTTTTCTTATTTTGCCAATTCAGCGCGGAAGCTGTCGACACCTGCTTGTGAAAGCTCAACGATTGTTGAAGTCTCGCCGAGGTTCATGCAGACATGGTTGTCATCTGTGTAGGTGAACATAGGAACGAGCTCTTCGCCGTTGACCACGAACCATGTGCCGTTGTTGTTGACAAACTGAACAGTCTCGTCACCCTTTGTGATGGTGTAACCGTTCTCGTCTGATTTGACAATGTACTGACCATTTTCTGTGTTGATGACATCAGTCTTGCTACCGACAGGGTTGTTGCCTGTCCAGAACTCGATTGAGTTGATGACAACACCGTCCACAAACAAGCAAACTCCGTAAACAGGGATCAAGCATGATGTAGCGAAGAACACGATTTCGTTGATCCACTTGTCACCGATTGACTGGTTCCAATTGTAGTACTTCTTTGTGAGACTGAATGATCCGATGCATGATGACAGGAAAAGTGTAGCTGCCATTGCGACTGTTAAGAATACCTTTTTCATGATGTTTATTAATTTAAAGTTGTCAATTCTGACGCAAAATTAGCATTTTTTTATACGTATTCAAAAAATTTTTGAAAAAAATAGCGGTGGTATGAAAAGTATTTATATATTTGCATCCGATAAATTACTGACTTTTAGTTCGTTAACTAACTTAACTCTTATGAAGATTTTTATTGCAAAGCTTTCTTCCAGGACCACAGCGGATGATGTAAGACGCCTTTTCGAGCGTTTTGGTACAGTTTCGGTATGTAAGGTCATTATGGATCATGAAACGAAACGTTCCAAATGCTATGGATTTGTCGAGATGCCGAACGACAGTGAAGCTTATGTGGCCGTGGTTGAAACCAACGAAATGGATTTTATGGGCAGCATCATCAATGTAAAGAAGTCAAAGCCCCAGCCGCCGACAGCTAAAAAGTAACTCAACTTATTGAGTGTCAAATGTTTCGGAAATACATATAAAAATTTGTATTTTTTGATTTAGTTTTCTAAAATTTTTGTATTTTTGCAGTCGCGAAAAGCAATGGTTCTGTAGCTCAGCTGGATAGAGCAACAGCCTTCTAAGCTGTGGGTCCTGGGTTCGAATCCCAGCGGAATCACAAACTGAGATTATGTTATTACAAGTCCATCCGGAAAATCCAAATCCTCGTCACGTCAAAATGATAATTGACTGCTTGAGGAAGGATGGCGTTGTAATATTCCCAACCGACACTATCTACGGCATCGGTTGCAGCATCAACAGCACAAAAGCTTATGAGCGCATAGCACAGATCAAGGGCATCCGCAAGGAGAAAGCCCATTTTTCTTTTATATTCCACGATCTGAGCATGCTATCGGAGTTTACCAAACCTATCAGCAACGATGTGTTCAAGATGATGAAGCGCAACCTTCCGGGAGCTTTCACCTTCATTTTGGAGGCCAACAACAACATACCGCGCATCTTCCAGAGTCATAAAAAGACCATAGGTATACGTATTCCAGACCAGCCCATTATCACCAATATAGTTAAGGAATTGGGCAACCCCATAATGACAACCTCCATCATTGATGAGGATGAAATTTCAGGCTTTTTAACCGATCCGGAGGTGATCCACGAGCACTACAAAGACCGTGTTGACATAGTCATTGACGGAGGTTTTGGTGACAACCAAGGAAGTACCATTGTGGATTGCACTGATAATGAGATACTTATCACTCGCCAAGGCAAAGGTATTCTCGATTAAAATTTTTTCAGAAATTTTGTTAGAGGTATTGAAAAATATACTATTTTTGCAGTCGCAAAATGGTAGAGGGGTTGAATTGACTTGGTAGCTCAGCAGGTAGAGCATCACACTTTTAATGTGGGGGTCCTGGGTTCGAGCCCCAGCCAGGTCACAAAATAAAAGCCTTAAGATATTGGTAACAATGTTTTAAGGCTTTTTCGTTTATTTCCCCGAATTGATCTTGACAGCTCTGAAACAATGCTTTAGATTCTGCAAAAATAAAGAACTTTTTGGCCTAGATGGCATACTATTTAAGAAAAAGTTTACAAGATTTCTCTTGAGGTTTTATGCCCTGAACAGGGCTAGGGGATTATGTTCCTTTTTTCTTGATAAAAAAGGAACCGAAAAAATCAAGGCCCGAATCATCGGCCCAACGCTGCAGCCGGTCTAAGGCGGTACTCCTTCTTTTGGCGGTACTGTGTAAACATCAGATGCAGCGTGCCAAGCGGTATGTTGACGCAGCGCATAAACATCACCAGCCTGCGGTTGCGCAGCGCAACCGGAAGCAGCGAAAGCAGCCGTTCAATATCTAATGAATACTTACTCATAATTGACTGTCAGATTTGCGAGTGTTATATGTCCAGCTATAGCTTCGTAGTTTTGCGTGTCGAGAGTCGTTTCCGTCTCGTTGGCATCGTGCGCGTTGAACACGCAGCTCTCGATGGTCACGTCCTCAACGCCATTGACCTGCTGAATGGCATCGATAAGCTTTGTCTTATTGAACGTGCCACCATATCTGATACCGTCAAGATATGCGACAACGGCTTCCCTGATAGCGTCGTCTTTCTCCTCAGGCATAATCAGACGGTTGCGCCACACCCTGACCGTAACATTCATGTCGTCGCTGTCGATGCTTGAGATGTTAAGATGCACGCCGGCAAACTTCAGCGTATTCATATAAGCCTCAAAAGCGGAGAGTTGTGTTTGTGTCAGCTTGCTGTAATCCTCTTTGCAGACCTTGATTGTCACAGTGTTGTATTTCTCGACCACTGCAGCGTGTTTGATAATCTGTTTCGATTCATCGACAGACTCGTACGAGCCGTGAGCCGCGAAATATGTGTTAGCGTCAGCGTCATCCTGATACTCCATCGCGCGGTTCCAAAGCCACGACACAGAGCCAGGATACGCGGCGGCTATGCGAGCGTCAACGTCCGATTTGAACTGTTCGAACATCCACTCAAGTGCATATTGTCCAGCTGCCACGACGAAAAGAATAATATTAATAAGACTGACCGAGCTTGTTTGGCTGTCCCAGCTCTCCTCCCTGTTGAGGTTGAGCTTTTCGGCAAACTCAGCGTTTGACATTATCTGGTCTGTCATGACCTTCTTTATCTCTGCAATAGTTCTCATTTGTATTCAGCGTTTATTTTTATCGTCTCTCCTTTGATTTCAATCTTTTTGACGGTCATGCCGTCACGTTTCAGCTCCTCGTTGATGCGGTGCTTCCAGTATGTGTTGTCTTCATCGTTCACACTGTCGGCGATGCCGGCACCGAAAAGAGGATGCTCCTTGAACTCGCCTTTTTGAGCCGCGAGGATAAGGTACTGGTTCTGCAGTGTGCTGTCACCTGCACAAAGGTCACCGCCCGACAGAACCAGGTCGATATCATTGCCAATCAATATGTCAGTGTTCTTTGCCATGTCTTAACTAATTGTTCCAGTTCCTGGGGATGTTGTCGTTCCAGTTTGTGCTGCGGCACTGCCTGCGGTGCTGACCGGTATTCCAGCTGCAACAGTGACCGTGGCTCCTTTTATATATTCGTCGATAGCGTCAACCATCTTATCCACGACATCACCGTCCGAAGGATCAATCGCCTTAAGTTTCGCTTTCAATGTTGCTTTATCCAGTGCCATAACTCAATGTTTTATAAGTTTGTCTTCAATGTCATCCTGTTTAGTTTCCTGCAGCTGCTGTCCTGCCCATGAAGCAATGGCGGCTTTCAAGGCCGCGCCGCCGTCATAAACAACCGGCGACCATGATTTGAACACCTGCTTGACATTGTTGATGTCTTTTTCGATGGCGTTCAATTTTTCTGTCAGCTCAATGACATTCACAAGGCCTTCGTGCTTCCCTTCATTGATGACCACTTCACCGGCAAACTTCACTGTCAGGGTGTCAATCTCCGAATAAGCTATTATGACCAGATCGCGCAACTCACCGCTGCTGAGGTCGGCCATCATAACCATACTGCCGACAACAGGCTTCGCAAGGATGTTGTTCGCGTTCCCATTGGCCGAGGCGTTAAGGCGCACGTCGCTCACATTGAGGCGGTCTGCAATTTTCACAGTGCAGGTCTCGCTTTCAACTGATACCACTTCTCCTGTGACATAAACAGAACCGCCTCCGCCTGCGATGTTCTTTAAAATATTCCTTATCTCCGTTGCCCTATCCATCAGCTTAATCTTTTCCCAAGTGTTATTTTTCTGATTCCACCTGATTGCGAAAAGTCAGTTTCGACACTAATCACATAATATGTTCCGTTCTTATACTCGTAGTCATCGTCAACGATTTTTGCTTTATATCCTGCATCAACAAAAGGAATGAGCCATCCTTGAATGCTTCCTTCATAGCCGTCATATACTTTTGATTCAAGAACCTGTTGAGCCTTTGCTTCAAGAGAAGCTTTGTCGGTAACTCCCGAAAGTTTGACAGTCATTTTATCACCGCCGGTGGTTCCTTTCTCGACCTTGATAGTCTTGCCGGATTTGTCGGTACTCTCAACTACGACAAGCAGCTTGCGGTCATCCTTGCTTTTGTACTTCAGGTCAGTTCCAGTTTTTTCAATATTTGTCTTGAAATTGTAAACGACATCGCCAAAAATCTCGGAGTATTGAGGATGCACATGCAAGACGTTGTCCTTCAAATAGATGTTGGGGCTTGCCTCCTCCTGAATCTTCTTAAGCACGTCGTATCCTGTGGCGTTGCTGATAACAAACTTGTCGTATGAGAAATCATAGTCACACGAGACAGAGAAACCGCCAATTTGTGAACAGACATTGTTTAATATTGACGACACTTTTGCATTTTTCAGTTCTTCATCCTTGACCGATTTGCGGAAAAGATAAATAGGATCTTCACACTCAAGAATAATACTACCTCCGTCTGTTTTAACATCTTTTAAATAGCCTTTAAACTCCTCTTTAAGTTCGTCGTTATAACCGAGCTTTATTGTGACCGCATCGCCTTTTTTCAACTTGTTTTCCACCTCAATAGTCTTGTTAAACACGGCTCCCGGTATAGTTATAACAGCGGTATCGACAAGCAGCTCAACAGATTTCTTGACATTGACCTTTTCAAGAAGTCTCAACTTAAAGTTGCCAATAGTAATATCCCAACACATTCTGAACATATCAAGCCTCCTCCAACAATGAATAACCATCATCGCTGTAAGCTCTTATAGAAAACGACTGGTTTTCCATACCTTTTGTGAATGGAAAATCGTAGCTTTCAATGGCGATGTCGTTTATATTAAAGCCGTCATTGTTCTGCAGATAATCGCAAATCACCTTGACGGAAGTCCTCGCTTCGCATATTTCGCGCAGCTTAACCACCTGTTTCATCAGCTCCTCATGGTTTTCAGCCATTAGAACACCATATATTGATATTTCATAATCATCTTGGCTCCAACTTTCCTTGATACTTCCGCGCATGTCTGATTTACTTACATAGCGCCTTGTTATGACGTTTTTGCCATTGACTGATATGATAGGGTCAATGGGCAGTTTGAACTGTTCACCATCAAGCTCAAAAGAAAGAGGACATTGGAAAAACGTATCACCAAGCTTTGATAACGCCTGCTTTTCTTTCGCTTTGATTTCTGCTGGAGTAATAACCTCCTCGGCTTCAGCAATAGCATGTTGCGGAAATTCTGTAAATCTTGAAAAAGGCGCTTTGCCGGGGACAATGACTATATTCCTGAAAGGAATTATCATCGGCTGGGCATAGCCAAGGGTACTTTGTATATTCAAGCCCTGTAAAGATGTCAAGTCATCCAAGCGTTGTGTCAAACTACCCATTTATCATCCTCCTGCGTTTTGTGCTGAATAAAGCACCCTGAGAAGCACTTCTTCAAGCTGTGACCTCAAATTCTCAATATTATCGTGAACATTGCCGTTAAAGTTTATATCAGCCATTTTCCCAAGGTTGATAGTTACCTGTGTGTTTCTTGTGCCTCCTGAAGCAATAGCGTTTGCCGCCGATGGTACAACGCTGTTGGCAATATTAACGTCATCCCCCGAAGTTCCATCAGGACTAACTCCCGGTATATGTGCTTTCTCAATCTGATTATCGTCAGTTTTATTCTTATTGAAACTTTCGCTTCCTTTTTCGGCACCTGTTTCGTAAGCGTCAGTAACCTTTCCAGTCAGCGCGTTCCACAACTTGATAATTGGATTGAATATCTTCCCCATGAATTCGACTATTCTGCCAAAAATGCTTTTGACCGTGTTCCACAGATTACCGAACCAGTCTGTAACAGGCTTCATGACTTTGGCGAACCATGCTCCCACTTTTGAGAAAACACCTCCAATCCAAGCAAACAACCCGGAGAACCAATTCCACACAGGCTGCAGAACTCCGACAATCCAATCTCCGAACTTTGAAAAAACACCTGTAATCCACGACCACAGGTCTTTGAACAATCCTGTTATAAAACCGTATATATTAGAGGCAATTTGCTTGATTTTGTTAAACAATGTGGAGAATAAGCCGGCAATCATGCTGCCAATGGCCTTTATTGCCTCCCAAATACCGAACACGAGTCTTCTGAATCCTTCGCACTTATCCCACAACAGCTTAAATAAGGCTATTATAGCGGCAATTGCGGCGAGTATCCATCCGATAACAGGGATATTCATGATTGCTGTGCTAATGGCTCGAATGGCGTTAACAGCCACGGTCTTTAAGAACCCAAACATTCCTCCTGCAGATGCTATTGACATTTTCAGTATATTAATTTTCAATGTCGTGGCAACAATCGCGGCACGTATTGTATTACCAAAAGTTTTGTTAAGTTGTGCCCTTAAAAACGGCAATACCCCACCGGCACCGACGATATTGTTTCTTAAACTTCCAACAAGCTTTGCAGTGGTCATGACAAGAGGCATCAGTTGTGATATCGGCACAAGTGATTTTGTTACAACATCAACCCAAATGCCGAAGTCGCCTGCCAAATTAAACACGGAGATTTTTAAATCGTTGAACTTCGCGTTTATTCTCGCTTGCTTTTCGGCATAGTTTTCCATGATAATGCCAGCCTGTTCATAAGCCGTGTTGGTTCCTGTGATGGCATCTCTATATCGGTCAATCTCACTCGTTCCCTGCACAAGTGCCATTGCCGCGTTTGCATTCTCACGACCGAAAAGTTTTGTAAACAATGCCGTATCGCTCATTACAGGCTTCAACAGGCGCAGTCGTTCAGAAAGGCTCATTGACTTGTCACCAAGCTTGACAATGTCTATACCGGCAGCCTGCAGTTCTTCCTGAATATCTTTCGGGAGGAATCTGCCCTGAGCCAGAATCGACATTGTATTTCGCAAGGCGACACCACCCTCGGCTCCTTTCTTGCCGGCTTTGTCAAGAACCTGAATGGCGGCGTTAGTTTCCTCGAATGATACGCCTGCGGCTTTGGCGGCCATACCGCATTGCTCAATGGCGAGTTTTATTGTCGGGAGTTCTGCAGAACCTTCCTTTCCTGCCGCCGCCATGACGTTCATCATTTCGGCCATCTTACGGCTTGCCTCTATCGGGTCGGCGAGAGAAACGCCGTATTGGTTCATGGCTGTTGTGAGAACCTCTGCGGCTGCCGTGGCATTACCTCCCATTGTTTTGCTCAATGTTGAAATGGCATTTCCCATTTCATTCATTGCAGCCGGATTTTTTGCCAGTTCTGGAGATAGTTGTGACAATATCAGCTTGTAACTTTCAACAGCCTGCGCCGCATCAAGCCCAAACGCTTTTGCCGTCTGTCTTGCGTAGCCCTCTATCTCTTTAAGGCCTTTTCCTGTCACGCCAGCGACCGCCGAGAGGTCGGAAAGCGAACTATCGAGGGATATTCCAGGTTGGTTGATACTGCTGATGGTGTTGGAGAGACTTTGAAACGTCTTGGATATGTTGTCAAACTTGAAAGAAAACCCACTCAACGTGTTAAAAACGTCAGATGTATTCTTGGCGGATATGTTAAGGTTTTGCATCGCCTCATCAAGTTCGGCAATACCTGTGTAGGCATTTCCGCCAATATTAATCGTGAATTTTATTTCGTTTGACATTTTTTTCTTGACTTTTTGAAAATAAAACCTTTATTTTGCAGAATAATAATTCGACATCGAAATGGAATCGTTTTTTGCAATAATAATAGCCGTGTTTTATTGGGTTTTCATAGCGGTATTCGTGATTTTCGCTGTCGTTTTCATTGTCTCTTGTGTTACCAAGGCCATCAAAGGGAAAACTTTTTCAAGCTCTGATTATCCGAGCGAGGTAAGCAAGAACCCATTTTTCTAACCACTTCTTTTTCCGACCTCCCTTTCCCTGATGTCCTGAAGCTGTGCTAATTTTTCTGCCCATTCTTCATCTGACAGTTTGTCAGGATTGATGTGAAGATAATATTCAAGCATCGTATTAGCGTAGCCTATGGGGTTGAATTCAGGGCTTCCCTCGGCATTTTTTAAAGCTCCCCCACCTCCGCCTTCTTTGCCGTTACAAGTTTGTTGATAAGATCCGACGAGCCGAGCATGTATTCAGTATCTTCAAGAAACACTGTTGAACCTCCAATATGGCATTGTTTCAGAATCATCTCAGTCATTGCAAGTTCATCGTTTTTCAGACGCATGACATAACTAAGTTCTTTTCTGTCCGGCTTTCTGAAATAGCCAATATGTCCGTCAACCTTTGCTGTGTAAATTTTGTTGTATTTTCTCTTCCAAGCTTCAATTTGTTCCGGTGTAGCTTGTCCCACCATAACTTTTTCTGTATTTTCCATTTTGATATATTTATTAGCGTTGTAAAAACCCCAAGCCCGTCATCATGGAATACAGAGACAGGCTGGGGTGTTGCCTTTTAGGAAACCTTCTTTTTACGTAAGAAAATGAAGGGTAAAGCAAACTCGGCGGATTTGTCACCTTGTTTGTAACTCTTTGGTTCAGAGGTAAATTGGACACCTTGAAGCAAATCTGTTATCATAACATCGCCTGCTGCAGGATTGCCGTAACAAACGACAATATCAATCTGCATGTCAAGAATTGAGCCGCCTCCGTTGATTCGCAAGGTCTCATATTCGGAACCGGTAACGGTCAGTGTCCCGGAATGACTCTTGTTGCCTTTTTGAATTGCGATAGGCTCATTTCCCTTGCCGTACAGAAATCCTTTTTCTTGGTCAGATTTGTATTCTAAACCCTCAAAGCCTGTGATGTCTTTGCCACCGACAATGCATGTAATGTCGGCGAATTCGTATTCTCTACTGTTGAACATATCAAATCCTTTCTTTTAGTTTATTCGGATACTTTGAAACCAAGGTCAACCTCAATGTATTTCGCATAGCCGTATGGCTTCACGCGAAGTTTCACCTTGAGTTTTGACGTGGCTACAATATTCTGGTCAGGATTGATGTAGCACTGTACACCCATGTCGTTAGGGTCTGAAGGGTCAACGCCGAGGTTGCCTTCCGATGTCATCAGGTTGATGATTGCCGACTCGACAGCTGTCTGAACCGACTTGACATACGGAGGAGCAATCTTGCCTTCATCAGTTACAGGAACTTCATCGTTGAGGGTATCAACGAGAGTCTGGTAGGCGATGCGATATGCCTTGTCAATCGTTCTGCGGCGAGGGATAAGAGCGTAATCGTCTGTCGGAGCTGTGGCAAGTTTGTCATCGCTCCAGAAATAACCTGATTTGCCGACGAATGTGCGTGGGCAGATGAATCCTGCGTCGTTGATCGTACCAGGATCGCCGTTTTCGGCAGTGACTGAGCCGATGTAAAGAGTTGTCGCGACAATCTTTCCGGATCTTACGCGACCGATTGAACGCTGCACCGGTATTGCCGCGATTCTTCCTGCAAGCAAACCGACGGCTGCGCCTTTTGAGTTTGCCACTGTGTCACCGATAAGAACGGCGACGCGGTTTTCATTGCCTTCGTCAAGCTGTGGCAATGATGAGGCGACACCGCTGTAGTGACGGCCTTCGAGGATGACAAACAAAGGTGCGTAGAGAGCTGATGTAACCTCTTCAGCGAGAGCCTGTGCGTTGGTGATAGCTGTCTCAACTTTAGCGTCGATGGCGTGTGTCACCGTGGCACTGTACCCTGAAGCGTCAGTCACCTTGACAATGAGGATGCGGATGTCACCATTGGCGGCACTCACGAGCTTCTTTGCGCCGTTAGCCTCTGTTTTGTCAACCATCTTATCGACTGTCATAGTGTCGGCCACACCCATAATCCACAATTCGCTGCCCACAGGAGCCTCATCGTAAAACTCCTTGACGCACTTATAAAGATTTGCGTTTGCGCCTGTTGATGCGCTGTTAATGCCTTTTTCAACGAGCTGGTCAAGCGCGGTAATCTTATAAGGAGTGTTGAGCGCAAATGTAGTGACAGAGTTGCCGTTGATTGTCTGTGTGACAGCTGTGGCTGTGGCAACAAGTCCCACAACGCCGTCGATCATTGCGCCGACTGCGCCGAGAAGACCGTTTGCAAAATCTATTTTAACATTTGGTAGCATATTAGAAACCTTTCTTTCTGTAATGTTTGACTTCAAATTCAGTATCGGCTACGTGAGCCTGTGCGTCGGCGGATTCGGTGAACCACTGTCCGTCGGTGGTGTACCATATCTCCTTAACGCCGAGACGCATCATAATACCCTTCGCGTCTGTTTCCGGATCCAAACTCGGGAAACAGGCTGCGCCCTCGTTTTTTGGAGAGTTGGTTTTGTTGTTTTCTTTTGCCATTTTTTATCGTTTTAAATAGTGTTTGATTCCAATTAAAACAGCCAAGGCTGCTATGAGCATAAGGAACAGGCGACCGAGATATATTTGGATGATTTGCCACCCGGTGAGCTGCCTTTCCACCTCAACGAATTGAGTAGTTCGGCTGCGCTCCATTTCCTTGATTTTGAGGTCGCGGATCTTCAGCTGCAGCTCAAGGCTGTCTGTATTGCAGTTTACTTCAAAGAGCGTCACCGTGTCAATCCTGATGATACTGGCACCGGCGTTGGTGTTCCTGCCGTTGACGGCCTGAAGTTCCTTCAGCAGGACGTTCCCGGTGCTGTCGCATTCGAGCCAGGCACGCAACCATGCGGAGTCAGCCGGCAGCTTGACGATACTGTCTCGCCACCTCTCCTCGACAATGACACTATCATTTTTCTGGAGTGTTATCAGCGACTTCGCGCTTTTGCAGCTCGGCACGGACAGGGCAATCATCGCGAAAATCGCAATCATTAACCTTATCGACAGCTTTTTGCAATTTGTTAACCTCACGTTTAAGCCCTTTCAATTCGTTCTGTAGCGGTTTTACAATGTTTTCCTTGAACTCGTCAACGTATTGTTTGCCGAGCTCCATGTTCTTTTTTTTGTTGTCGGCCTCTATGGATTCAGTCTCTTTGCGATGCTTGCGTCCGTTAGTGAACCAACCGCATATCGCGAGGAGAGCGATAATATCCGCTATAATGCTGTTCCAGTTCATATCAGATGTTTTTAAAATACATATCAGCCTCTTCCTTACGCCTTCTCTCAAGTCCCGGCAAAACGACTTTCTCGCCACCGACAGTCGCATATACCCAGCGCATGAATTCGTCCCTTATTGCCGGGTTGCCGCTGTTGGCTACAATAAGCCTTCTGATTGTCGAGTTTCTGAAAGCCTGTGCGCCGACGTTGAAAACAAATGAGACAAGGGCATCAAACTGGTTCTGCTTGAGACCGGCGATATTCGACACACACACCTCGGCGGTTCTGATGTCTTCGTTTAGAAAGACTTCCGCTTGAGTGAGGCTGATGCGCTGTGTCGGTGTCACGCCTTTTGTGTGTCCCCATCCGATGGTATAGTGACCAGCCGGACACAGATACGCTTTGAGGTGAAGGGTCTCAAAGCCCTTAATCATTTCAACACCCTTGTCGCTCGTTTTCATTTTGTATCAATTAAGATGCGCTATACACTTGGATAACACCGAGGACACCCTTGCCGTCGCCGCGGCTTTTACGTCCACCGGCTCTCTGCAGGAATGAGTAGATGTCGCCGTAGTATAATGGGTCACCATCTTTGTTGAACATCTGGGTTGAGCCCAAAGCACGACGCACAAAGTTTGGATGCCAGAACAAACCGATTTCGCAAGATGTGGTTGTGGCTGCCTTGTCACCTGCAACAATATCCTCATAGTCTTCAGGAGTATAGTTCAGGTCTGTTGATGTAAACTTGTAATACGGCGAACCGCTAACCTTTGTGAGTGTAGAGTTGGAAGCGAGAAGGACTGTGGCACGTGTGTCGATCGAGAAGCCTTCCAACTTGATCAGGCGACCATTGGCGTGGTCATAGATTGCCGAAAGGTTCTCGTTTGTCGAATTGCGCACATCGGCACAAATCTGTTCATACATGTCTGTACTCAAGATAACCCATCTGTCTTCCTTTGGAATGCGCCATTTGTCGAAGATGATTTTTGCCGTTGCAAAGTCATCGACACAAAGACCGGTTCGGACACCTGTTCCATGTATAAGATAGTTTGCTGATTTTGTCTTTGAAGCTTTGATATAATAAGTTGGTCTCCAATTATACAACATGCAGTCGGCGACAAACTGTTTCATATATGTCATGTCTTCTGTCATGCACGAATTCAGCTTGTCATAATTCAACTGGACTGTATCCGCATTAGGTATAAAGCGAGGATCTGTGGTGAATTCGTCAAGAGCGTATGTAACATCAATATCCGACCTGCGTGTGATAGTTGCAGGAAGCTGTGTTCTGTTACGCTTAACGCCGCTCGGTGCGCCTGCCTGTGGCACGTGGACAACGGCACCGTTAAGAACATACTGGCTCTCATCGATTGAACGGAGAATGAATTCATTGTTCTTGAAAAGGTTCTCCACAATGTAATCCGTCCAGATTTCCGGAATTACACTCGACTTCATCACGCTGACCTGTGGGCGTGGTAAAAATGACAGGGCTAATGCACCGGCACCAACAGGTGCGCCAAAGGCCGTGCCCACAATGGCCGCAAACAGCATCGCGACCATTAAACTAAAAAGGAATCTTGTTCTTTTCATTGTGATTGATTTTTTTTGATTTGTAATTAGACTGCGAGGAATGATTCTCCATCCCAAACAAGCTGTTTGGTAACTTTTGTCGAGGCGGTACCGCTGAGTGTTGCCACAGTGTCGGCACCAACTTTGACGGTGATGTTACGTGCTGTTCCGTCTGATGTCCACGAAACAATTACCACGGCACCAACGTTCAAGTTTTCTGCTTCAGGCTCAAGGTCAAGTTCTGTTGCTGCCGAGAGCGAGCCGAGTTTGACGATGGTTTTCTGACGGCGCACTTTAACAGTTGCCTTGTTGGAAGAGATTGAAGGGGTGACGGCTTCGCTGGTTGGGAATATCACCTCCACTTTCTTGTCGGCATCATCATCGATGTCGGGAGCCATAAAATTATAGCTCGCGTTGTTTTTCATGTTGATTGGGTTCATAGCTTATTCGTTAGGGTAATGTCCGTATTTGATTTTGAAAAGCTTGTTGTACTTTTCAGGGTTGTTCTTTTTCAGGTTTTCGAGCTTGCCTTTTTTGTGGTAGTCGTCGAAAGTCCAGTCTTTCTCCTCGGCAGGTTCCTCGCCTTTGCCGAGATGGTCAACAACAGGGTCAACACCCTCCATTTTTGCAATCAACTTTTCAGCGAGTGCAAAGTCGTTTGTTGCAAGTTTTGTGTAGTCTTCGCGCTCGTCCTCGCCAAATTTCTTGTCGGCAATGGCCTTGTCGATAAGAGCCTTCACCTTTTCGCCTTTCAAACCTGCAATCTGATTCTTCAGGTTGGTGATCTCTGCATCCTTGGTTGAGACCTGATTGCGAAGATTGCCGTTTTCGGTAACGACATTCTGCACGGCGGCCATCACTTTTTCGTCGGTGTCAACCTCCGATTCCGCGATGTTAAGCAGCTGTGCCATCTTTGCTGTGTCTTTGATCATACTTTTTTGTGTTTTGTTGTGAAAATTGAATAATTGTTTGCTATAGAAGTCACGCATGGCACTAACGCCCGAAAGCTCCTTCGGTGCCGGCGTGATTTTCTTTCCTGTGATTATCTCATCGACGAGACCGCGCGACTTAGCTTCCTCGGCGTTCATCCAGTGGTCGAGTCCGTCGGTGAAGAACTCCTTTTTCACGGCTTCAGATGACACCTTCATCTTGGCCGCCATCATGTCGATAAGCGACTTCTCGAAAGTGTCAATCATGGTGGCCAGGTTGCGCACCTCGTCGGAGTTGCCATTGCATGTGCCTTGCACCCTGTGGTACATGAAAGAGGCATATTTCGCCGCAATGACCTTGTGTTTTGGATTGGAGATAAGCATTGCCATCATGGAGGCTGCTATGCCGTCAACCACCCATTCGACTTTAATGTCAGTTCTGTCGAGATAGTTGAAAAGGGCGTTGCCCTGAATGACCTCTCCGCCTTCAGAGTTGACATAGAACTTGAAGTTGCGGCATCCTTGCTTGCGGAGCTTCTCTATTTCGGCCACAACGACATTGGTGTCGATGTCAAGACCGGAACCGATAACGCCGTACATGTATATCTCGGCTGTGGTGTTGTCCACCTTATTTATAAGTTGTGTCTGTGACTTTTCCATCGCTAAAAATTCTGGTGCAAAATTCATACAATCCAACAACCCACACAAAAAGTGTTGGAACTCTTTCTATTCTTTTTTAATAATCAAAGAAGTGTTCGGATTTTTGCACAAATATTTGACTATGGCAGAATTGACAAGACAACAACAGAAGGACTACGCCAAGCAGCTTTTCCTTAACGAGCCGGGCATAACGCAGGCCGAAATAGCGGAGCGCGTCGGCGTGTCGAAAAACACCGTCTGCAAATGGGTCAATGATGGCAAATGGGAGGAGTTCAAAACATCGCTTCTCGTCGAAAAGGACACCCAGCTCGCACAGCTTTACAGACAGCTTAAGCAGATAAATGACATCGTGGAGGGAAGGGACGAGGGCAAACGCTATCCACTCCCCAATGAAGCCGACACCATCAGCAAGATAACAAAGGCCATCAAGAGCCTTGAAACAGAAACGAACACCGCCGAGAAAATCGCCACCGGGAAAGAGTTCCTTTCATTCATAAGGAAAACAACCGACCTTGAAACGAGCAAACTCGTCGCAAGGCTGTTTAACGACTATTTAAAAAGCTGCATAAATGGGTAACAAGTTAAGAAAACCGACCGACAAACAGCTGCTTAAAGACTGGGAGGAATACTATTCGCAGTTCCTTTCGGATGTCGCCGTTGACACCGACGAAAGCCCTGTCGACAAGGCAAACCGAATCAAGAGACTTGAAGCCGACGACGAGGCGTGGTTCAAATATTATTTTCCCGGATACTGCACATCGGAACCGGCGAAGTTCCACAAGGAAGCCACAAAACGCCTGATGACCCACGACAGATGGTACGAGGTTCGCGCCTGGTCTCGTGAGCTGGCGAAATCGGCACGCGCCATGATGGAGTTCCTCAAACTCGCCCTGACAAGGAAAATCTTCAACTTGCTGCTGATTTCAAACAGTTATGACAACGCCTGCAGGCTTTTGCTGCCTTTCATGATTCAGCTTGAAAAGAACCAGAGAATCATCAACGACTACGGCGAGCAGGTCAACCCCGGACATTGGGAGGTCGGCGAGTTCATAGCCAAATGCGGATGCTCCTTCAGAGCCATAGGCGCAGGACAGTCGCCGCGTGGAACGCGTAACGAGGCAAAGCGTCCCGACGCTATCCTCATCGACGATATAGACACCGACGAGGAATGCCGCAACCCCGAAAGAATAAGCCAAAAATGGGATTGGATTGAGCAGGCACTTATTCCGACCGTGTCAGTGTCAGGCAATATCAGAATCGTTTTCAACGGCAACATCATCGCCAAGGACTGTTGTATAGTCCGCGCCGGCAAGGTGGCCAACAAGATGGACATCGTCAACATCCGTGACAAAAACGGCAAATCATCATGGCCGGAAAAGAACTCCGAGGAGGACATTGATTTCATCCTCTCCAAAATCTCAACCAAATCAGCGCAACAGGAGTATTTCAACAACCCACTCACCGAAGGCAAGGTGTTTAAGGAGATGTTCTGGGGCAAAGTGCCTCCTCTCCGCAACTTCAGGTTCATAATATGCTACGGCGACCCATCACCGTCAAACTCAAAGAATAAGGCCGGTTCTTTGAAGGCGGTCGCCACCATCGGCTTTTACGACGGCAAATACTATGTCATCAACTGCCGTCTTGACCACGCCACCAACGCCGAGTTCGTAGACTGGCTTTACGAGCTTAACGCGGAGATACCGCAGGGTGTGCAGGTTTACAACTTCATCGAGAACAACACCCTTCAGGATCCTTTCTATCAGCAGGTCATTGTTCCGCTTTTCAACGAGAAATCCAAAACGTCCGGGCTTATCAACATAACGCCCGACACACGAAAGAAGCCCGACAAGTTCGACCGTATTGAGGGAAATCTTGAGCCGCTTAACCGTATGGGCAAACTGGTTTTCAATGAGGCGCAGTCCGGCAATCCGCACATGCAACGCCTTGTGGAGCAGTTCATTCTTTTGGATCCAAAACTCAGCGCACCTGCCGACGGCGCGGATGCCGTGGAGGGAGGCGTATTCAAAACCAACGAGAAACTTTCAACTTCAGCACCTGACGCTATCCAGCTTGGCAGACGGCCACGCAACAGGAAGCGAGTATAATATCATCCAATAATTTCAAACACAATCAAAAATGTTCACACTATGCAAAAGATTTATGAATTACGTCAGAGTTCGGAGCGCTATCCATCATGCAGACAAAATGCATCTTCTGACAGGAAAACGGTTTTACGTTATCAAAATCCACAACCGGCTACGGGTGTACGACCGAAACAAGGTTAACTATCTCATTGACTGCGGAATATTGCGGAAGGAGCTGCGAGGTGCTATGGAACTGCAACGCATATCCCTCTATTACACACGATAAAAATGGAGGAATATTATCATGTACATAACATACGAAGACCTGAAGACAGGCATAAATGAAGAAACTCTCGCCGTCATCACACGCAACCAGAACAATGCGGCACAGGCCATCCGTGAAGCCGAGGCCGAGGTCAGGACATATCTTTGTGTAAGATATGACATCGACGCGGAACTCCGCAGAACCGGCGACAGCCGCGACGCTACAGTGTTCCGACTGGTACGCGATATCGCCCTCTACAGATGCTACGCAATAAGCAACCCGACTTCAATGCCGGAAATCAGGAGACAGAACTACGAAGATGCGCTCAAGCTTTTGCGCGACATCCAAGGCGAACGTGCCTCTTTGTCCGGACTGACACGGCTTGACAGCGGCTCACAAGGCAGCAACTACGTCAAATATGGTGGTAATACAAAAAGAAAGAACAAATGGGTGTAAAGAGAAAAAAAGGAGAGCTGCCCAAAGAAGGCATCAACATAACCAACATCAATGTGCGCGTTCCCAGCCGCAACACGCAGAACATTGAGAACTGGCGCAACGCAATCAGGACATTCGAGAACCAGACGAATCCGTCGAGGGTCGCCCTGTATGACCTCTACAAGGATATTGAACTTGACGGTCAGGTCATCAGTACTTGGAGCAAACGGTGCGACGCTGTCACAAACAAACGGCTTCTTTTCAAACGTGACGGAGCGGAGGACGAGGAAATAACAAAACTCCTCAACTCGCCTGATATGCGCCTCTTCATCAAGGAGCTGCACAAAACCATTGCATACGGTTTCACACTCATTCAGATCAACAGGGTATGGTACGACGAGGACGAGGAGCGATACTGTCTCGAATGGGACTTGATTCCGCGAAAACACGTCCATCCCGAAAAGGGCTTTGAATGCGTAAGCAACGAACAGAACATGGCCGTCCGGGATTTCCTTTTCAAGGAGAAACCGCTTGCCGATTATATGGTGTGGGCAGGCGACCCGACCGACATGGGACTGCTTGCAGCCGTGGCACAATATGTCATATACAAACGTGGTGGCTTCGGCGACTGGGCGCAGTTTGCCGAAATGTTCGGCATGCCGTTCCGCGAGTTGAGCTACGACGATTATGATCAGGCGACCAGAGCCAAACTGGAGCAGGCCATGGAGGAGTGGGGTGCTGCAGGCTACATCATCAAACCCAAAAGCGCGGAACTGACACTCCACGACACGGGAGGCAGCACAAGCAGCGCGGACGTTTACGACCTTTTGATATCGAAATGCGATGCCTCGATAAGCAAAATCATCCTCGGCAACACCCTCACCACCGAACAGGGCGAGATCGGCTCACAGGCTCTCGGCGAGGTTCACAAGAAGTCGGAATCCGAAAAGAACATATCCGACCAGCTTTTCATCCTATCGGTACTCAACACGAAGTTCCGCGCCGTACTCAAAAAGTTCGGATTCAACCTCGCAGGCGGTGAGGTGATGTATGAAGGGCTTGAAGCGGATTGGGAAAAACTCAAAGCAAAATGGGAAGTTGTGAAGGAAATATCTGAAAAAGTTCCTGTTGACGATGACTACATCTATGAGGAGTTCGACATTCCAAAACCTGAAAACTACGAGGAGCTGAAGGAGGAGATGCGACAGAACCAGGCGCTGCGCATGATGGGCGTTGGCGGTTTTGTAGATGACCGCATCGAGAGCCAGCCTCAACAGAGCGATAAACCGAAGAACCTTTGGGGCAGGATAGTGAATTTTTTCGCGTAAGCCCTCGCGATGAGGGCTTGAACATCCTTGACGCTCTGTATTTCAACGGCAAGCTGTCGGAGGTTGTCAAGGCTTTGGCGACATTCCCGACCGCCTATAACCTGTCAAAAAAAGAGCTTTACGAAAAGGTTCTTGAGGACTTGAAAAACGGTATAGCCGCAGATATAAACGGCGACCTGTTCGAGGCATACGGAAACAACCTCCGTAGAGCCATTGACGGCGTTTTTAAAGGCGGTGACGAGTATTCCGATATAACTTTACAGTTACAGGCCAACGTCAGCCGTTTTGCGGCTTATAAGGCGTATCAGGCCACAAAGGAACTCAACGGAATAGAAGCCGACGAAATAGACTCAAGGGGCAAAGCCATCCTGAACAAATATAACAGGTGGCAGGCCGCCGAATATAACACGGCGATGTCAAGGGCGAGAACCGCACGGCAATATCACGACTTCACGTCCGACCCCATCTCAAACGAGCTTTATCCGAACCTTAAATGGCTGCCGTCACGAAGCGCGACACCGAGAGAGGCACACATGCTTTTCTGGAACCGCGTATGGGCAAAGAACGACCCGTTTTGGAACGAGAACACTCCGGGAAGCCTGTGGAACTGCAAATGCGACTGGGAGGAAACCGACGAGCCTGTCACTAACGGCAATCCAGGCGGCAATGTGTCGGCAAGGGGTCTCGAAGGCAATCCGGCAAAGACTGGAGAGATTTTCACTGACGAGTGCCCTTACGTGAAAAATTCGGACAGGGAAGTCGAACATCAGGTTTTGAAAACCCTGTGGAAGTCAAACTTCAACTGGGCTCTCGAAAATGTGAGAGGCAAAGCCGTCAAGAATAAGAGTGTCGATGAAGAGATAACTTTGTCGAGGAGAGGCATTAAAGAGTTCCTCAACCAGAACCACGACGAATACATCATTAAAAACGAGATGATAAGAAGCATCCGGGACATCTTGGAAAACGCCGAGTATATGGGAGAGACACACTATGCAGGTAAAGTGTCGAAAATCTTCAAGACTCAGATCAAGGGCAAAGACAACTTCATCATCGTAAACCGCGACATCGACAACAATCTGTTCCTTCACAGCATAACCGAAAGCGAAAAGGTGTTGACCGGCATAAACAAATAAAGTCTTTCAAAATCCATCGTGGAACTACAATCACACGTTTTCATCTGAAAGACTACACTGCAAAAATACAAAAGTTTTTTAATACGTCAACAAAAAAATTAAAAAAAAATGACACCGGATGAATTTGAACGACGTTTAAAGGAGCTTCAGGAGGAATTTAAAGACCTTTTCGACAAATACGCTCCGAGAATAGCCGGCACGGTTGCGGTACGTTTCTTCAAGTCAAGATTTCAGATTGAGGGTTGGGAACGCAACGGCGACTGGAAAGAGGTGCAGCGCAGAATGCCTGTGTGGATGCGCAACGGCAAAACCGTCAAAAACTATTACAAGGGTGCGAAGCTGACGCGCAAGATCCTCACCGGTGACACAGGCGACCTCGGCAGGTCGATAGAGGTTCAGAAGGAGTCACCGGGCAGCGTCACCATCTGGACGCGACCCATCGGAAGCAACAAGGCCTACGCAAGAGTCCACAACGAAGGCTTGAGAGCCGGACGAGGCAGGGGCTTTAAAATGCCAAAACGACAGTTTATGGGCGAACATCCCGAATTAAACAAACTTATCATTCAAGAAATTGAGCGTAAACTTAAAGAAATTGCAAGATGATTAAAACATTCTATCTCGCCATCGAGCAGAAGCTTATGGCCATTTACGAAGACCAGCCAGCCGGACAGATTCAGGCAAGGCCGGTACCGTTTTTCAAGCACTTCGACCTTTGGAACCAACAGGTTGAGTTTTTGGAGCAGGAAACACCGTTCAACACGCCTGCAGTGTTCGTGGAGTTTGATCCCATAGCGTGGAAAACCGTAGGTAATAAAATTCAGGAAGCCGAGGTGACTGTCAAGCTTCACATTGTCACACCATGGTATGCCAACACCCCGGCAAACACACCATCGGAACACAGGACTCAGGCTCTCGAATATCTCACCATACCAAGCAGGGTTCTCAAGGCCATGCAGGGCATTGTTATCACTCCTGAAGCAAACAGTGTCATCGGCTATTCGAACACATGGACGCGCGAACAGAGCATCGTCAACCACAACCATGAGCGTTTTGTTGACAGCGTGGAGGTTTACAAAACACACGTCTTCGACCGTAGCGCAGAGCTGAAATACACGACGCATTCGTTGGGACACGGTTACGAAATAGCAGAGGGACATCCTCTCGGACAATAAAAAGAAAGCCCCCGAAATTTCGGGGGCTTCTTCATAAAAATATGTCAGAATAAAGAAAGTTGTTTCGGGTCTTCATTCTCCGCTCGTTCCTCTTCGAGTTCCGAGGGCTTCACGCCTATATACGTGAGGAAAGTGTCGTAACAAATGCCATATCGCGGATATACGATACTGCGCCAGATAGCCTTGTAGCATCGCTTCTGGTCGCCCGGCTCGTACTCCTTGTTCACGATTTCAAGGATTTCCTTGATTCGCTTGATGGTGCTTCTGTATCGTTTCCGCTTCGGCATGTTATTACTTGAATGGGTTAACGTCTATAATTACGGTTTTCTTCTTGATGACACGGCCAGTTCCGTTGCACACCGGGCAGGTGTTATCCATCGAGTCGGTGATACTCGCGCCGGTACCGCCGCAGTTAAGGCACACCTCAATGACTTCGTCGAAATCATAAACTTTAGCGTTTTCGGGTATTTCAATTTTTCGTGTTTTGCTCATTTCCTTACTTTTTTAAATTTTCAACATAATCTTTGAAGGCTTCCTTGTGCCTTTGAATATCGTATGTGCGCCCAAATTCGTTTGCCCTTGGCTTGTGGGTGTTGTACTCTTGCGACTCACCCATCCTGATTTGAACGTATTCTCCGGCTTTCTCGCTGATGTAGTTGTTGAACCAGCCGACAATATCCTGCATTCCGATGCTGCCGTAAAACCTACCATATTGGCCTTTCATGGCGCGTCTGAAGACAATGTCAATATCGGCGGCGTTCACGTTGATGCCCGATTCGATACAGACATCTATAACCGTTGAGGCTATTTCCGCGAGGCTCTCTGGAGGCAGCTGCTTTGTCAGATTCAGCAACGTTTCCATCCTGACAATCTGCATCACTATCAATGCCGCCGTCTCCTTATATCCAAGCTTTTCGACAATCTTGTTTATCGAAGGGAACTTGCTCTCTATCGACTGGCGCACTGTGACGATGCCAGCCTCGCGAACAGCCATCGACAATGCCGCAGGTGTCAGTGTCTCTTTAGAGATAATCGCAAGCGCGTTTTGCTCGTTCATAGCTGTTGTTTTGTTTGATGTTGGCGTATATCTTCTCGAAATCTTTCGCCAGCCCTTCAGGAGTGAAACGGTTGGCAAAGTACCACTTGTTATCAAGCTGTTTAACCGCTTTTAGAAAGGCGTTTAAATTGCTGACAAGGATGTCTTCAGTAACGACTACGGTGTCCTTGCTCTGACCCTCTACGGTCTTGTCAAGGATATGCTCAAGCAGCTGCTGCATCCATCTGAAATCCGCTTTCGTGCCGGTGTAGCCTGTACTCTTGTATTCCATGTGACGGGCTTTGAACTCCTCCAACGCGCGGAACACCGGGAACTTGAAGCCTGTCTTTTTGTTCGACATCGACTCAAGCACCGTGCTGATGAGCTGCATCTTGTCTTTTTTGGTCAGCTTCAGAGCCTCGTTAATTATTTCGTTTAAGTCCATTTTCTGCATTGTTTCTTATGTTTTTGAATACGCGGCTGGCGCATCTGGGGCAAGTGTCGCCCCAAACGCGCCTGTCAAACTCATGTCCGCAGTTTAGACACGTGCCCCACACCTCGTGATTGTTGGTGAGGCGGTTCATGCGTCCTCCTTCTTGGGCTCGACGTAGAACGTCTCATCCTGCACCACCGACAAACCGACCTTCTGAAGGTTCTTTGAAACCTCCTCGGTGTCACGGTCGGCCAGCAGCTTATCCTTGGCAGCCTCCTCCGATGTGCGGACGTATGACGGCAGGAACTCCTTCAGCAGGTTGGTGACGGCTCCCCATGTGAAGCCTTTCAAGGTCTTCAGCTTCGGAGTGCCTGTGCGGAAACCGATTGTGCCATGGATGGTCTCAAGGCTCTTTTTCTTTGTGAAAAGAGTGTCGCGCTGTTCGACGGCGTACGTTTGCAGAACCTCAAACGCCTGTTCCTTCGTCTCTGTGAGCGTCGAAAGCTCATTCTGGTACTTCTCGCGGATTTTCGTGAACTCCACATCCATTGTTGCCTGAATTTTCTGAATACGAGCGTCAGCACTCGCGTAATCGGCAAATGCCGATTCCATTGTCTCATTGGTAATGTTGCTAATCAACACCTTCTTTTTTCTTGATTGTGCCATAGTTGTAATTATTAGTTTTTAATTAAGTTCATTGTAAAAAAACGGAACCCTTCTGCCGTTTGCGAACTCCAGGCGAACCATGCCGTCACCTTTGCCGACGATCAGGCCTGTTGTCTCTTCTTTGCATTCAGGTTGTCTGACATAAGCCATACCGCCAATAGGAAACCCACTCATTTTACACCTCCTGTTACGCTAAATCCGTAGGTTTTCTTTACTGGATGTATATTGATGGTGAAGACATATTCGTCAACTCCTCTTTCGTCAGGGTAGCATGAGATGTAATCGCCGTGCGAAAACTCGACTTTCAGTCTCTTCGTGCGCGGATATGCGTTGTTCAATTCCTCAACCTTGTCGCGGATTTCCTTAATCAACGCATCGCGTGATTTTTCGTCATAAATCAGGCAGTTCTTAAACTGGTTAACGAACTCTTGGATTTCGGCACACTTGCGGTTGGCCGCTCTCCATGTGTTGGGTTTTTCGATGTAGTAATTCATTTGTACTTAGTTTTTAATTGTTTAACATTTAGTTACCGTGTGGAGGCGGAGGGAATCGAACCCTCAAAAAATTCACGTGGACTATCCATTTAGTTAATTGCCTTTCGCCCCCAGTTGTGCCGGCTGTACCATCCATACCACATCAAATTGGATAGCCCTGTCCGGCACTCATAATCATTCATTCCATCGGATACGGATTGTGGTCATCCTGTTTGCTGTATCCATCGTCTTTATCTTTGTCTTGCATGGCTTTAATCAATTATCATTTGTAGTGAGTATCCATATTCGTTGCGCAATGACACGGCGGCTGCTGGTACATTGTCTTGTTTTGAGAAAGGCACGTCAACAGTGCGCTCTCGAGGCGAGTATCTGAACTCCGCTTTTCTGCAACGCTGGTGCAGATAGTAGCGTCGGTTTTGTCTGCTTGTTCTCATGGCCGTCATTTTTTAACTAACTTTTGCTACTGCGTTCTTAATCTTCAGTACCGACTGCTTCCTGCAGAACTCGTTGTATATCCGCGTGAGCGTCGCGCCGTCGATGCGGTTGAAGTCGTGGTTCGTGTCCGACTGAACCAGTCCGGCGGCGCGAACCGCCACGGCCTTGATGTATTCAAGTGTCGGATGCTGTCCGCACAGCTCCAAATACCTGCCGATGGCCTTGATGACACCCTTACGCTTGGTGTCGAGTTCGTCGTGGCGTTTCCTGCTTTGAGGATACCGGCGCATCTCCTGCAACTGGCGCAGCATGTCCTGCGCCTCAATATATTCGAGGTCGCGTATCGAAGAGGTTCTGCCGTGCGTGAAGTCGCGGATGAAACAGTGTCTGCCCATGTCCGACATTCCCAACTCCTTGAAGTTGAATAAAAGGCTCCTGCGCTGCACATCGCTTATTTTATCATTAACCGCTTCCATCTCAATAGTTTTTGTTATAGCTTCTGTCAATTTCCAAATGGTACGTCTGTGGTGTCCCTTGCTCCCAGCGTCCTTCCTCTCGCGCCTTGGCGCATTCGAGCTTGTAGCAAAGCACGCTGTATTGCCGGATGTATTCCTCGAAATCCATCTCAAGCCTGTTGTCGCGCAACTCGAAAATCCTCTGTTTTATCTCACTGACTGTCATGCCTTCCTGTTTTCAAATCCCCAATATTCCATCGCCTTTTCCGGATAGATGTCAACAGGCTCGCCTCCGCCGTATCTCGACACCGGGAAGGCTCTGAAGCCCTCGACGCTGAAATACACGTTAGCATCCCTCCAAATGCGGCGAGCCGTGTTGCCTTCCGGCTGCTTGCCTTCAATGTGGCTGATGTAAATGAACAGCTTGTCGGGAAACGCCTCTTTCAGCTGCTTGTATTCCGAGAACTTCAGATCGAGGAACTGAACCGAATCGATGATGACAATGTCAGGGCTTTTGTGACGCTTCAGGCGTTCGGTCAACTCCGCCACATCCTCCTTTTCGAGAAGCACCAGACGCGAGCCAACCTCCTCCATACCCACGCGCTCCATTGCCATCTGCATCGTCAGCGACAAACCTTCCTCAACACTGTCGTACGCCACACGCCCGAATCCGGTCAGATACTTGGCGAGCTGAAGCGCGAACGTCGTCTTGCCGTTCTTCGGCGCACCATAGATAAACCATGAGCCGGTAAGCTCCGGTGTTCCGATGGCCGACTCCCACGCGCCTTCAAGATGCAATGTCTTGAATTTCGCGTCCGCTACATTCCTGACCGAATAGGCACGTTTCATTACTTGGCGTTTTTCTTGTTGATTGCAAATACCTTTCTGCGCACACGACGGAGGTCGCTGTCGCTGTTGTCAACCACGTTCTTGATATCGGTGCGGTCGTTCAATCCGTTGGCCACGCACACCTCTATAATGTCCTGCTGCGACGTGGGCTGCAGATGGATAAACCTGCGACCGATACGGCTGAAAATCTCCTTGTAACCCTTTTTGTTCAGGCGCAGGCCGCGGCTGACCTTCTTTTCCAAATAGTCGGTCGCCATCAGGATAATGCCGCAGTGGTCTTCCAACTGGTTGTAAAGAGTGATGAAGAAATAGAATACCTGGTCTGAAAGCTTGTCGGCCTCGTCCATTATGATAATCGGGCTGTCGAGGCGTTTCAGAGTTGAAACGATGTCGGCCATCATCTCGCCGACAGTGTCGCCTGCAGGGTTCTTTCCCATTTCACGCAGAAGCTCCTGCATGAAAAGCTTGCGGTTCCAAAACTCGTTGCAGCAAAGCACAAACACGTTGGCGTTGTTTTCCTGATAGTGCTTCGCTGTCACCGTCTTTCCGCATCCTGCGTCACCGGTCACCGCCATAACGAGGCTGTTGTCCTGCGCGTCTGTGAAGATCTCGGTCAGGTCGTTGAAATTGGTTGTTCTCACGATGTTCCACGTTTTGTTTCTGAGGTTGAGTTGTGCCGCAAGGCCGCGCCACATCTCGTCGCTGATAAGCTCCCAGTTGCCGTTTAAAATCTGCGACACCGTAGCCGGGCTGATGCCCTTGAGCGCGTTGGCCGCCTTGTTTTGGCTCCCTTTCACCCTGATGAATTCCTCAAGAGCCTGTTTGATTAGTTGTTTTTCTCTGTTTTCCATGATGACTTACTTTTTATTATTGAGTGTTAATATCTGTCTTCCAAGTCTGCCATTACGAGGTTTGAAATGCGCTTTGTGCGACGTCCGACATCCTCGTGCTTCAGGTTTATGCCCTTGAGCTTTGGCATGTTCAAGCCGTGTTGAGCCGGATGCACACCGTGACGCTCCATGATTTCCTCTATCTCGTCGGCCATGTCCATGCGCAGGTTCTTGTTGGCGGTGTCCATCGCCTTGATAAACTGGTGGTCGAACTCGTTCTGTTCATCCTTCGCGCGGTGAATCTCAATGTATTTCTGCGCGTAGGCGGCAAAGCGGTAGCCCTTCGCGTCCTTCGTGTAAAGAGCCACAATGCTCATGTCGCTCAAGTCATATCCGATGTGGAATTTGCGGTCAACATTGTTGCGCATGAAATCAAGATCCGGAAGGCCGTCCGATGTGAGAACCTCCCAGCGGTATTCCTGCCTCTTGACGGTTTTGGTTATGCCCGAAGCCGTGTAGGTGTTAGGCGTTGCGTCGATAACGCCGAACATGTCTATCATGTCCAGAACACCGACTTTGGCGGTCGAGTTGTTCACGCTCTCCTCATACATCCTGATGCGTGGAATTCCTGTGTCGAAATGCTCGGCATTGTTCCACTCCTCGCGGCGTTGCGCATAGCGTTTTTTGATTTCGTCGAGTGTCGGGAGGTTGGCTTTGTTGGCCATGATAAACTCGTAGTTCTCACGACTCTCATCCTTTTTGGCGGTTATGTTCTGACCTGTGAAATACCAGTCTTTGTGCAGGTACTGAGCCTGAAAGCGTCCGAACGCCGATTCGATGGTTTTTGATTTTCCGTTATACGGTGCTGTTGGTATGTTGAGGTGCGCGAGCTTGCCGAAAAACTCACCCGAAGCAAGCTTCTTGTGGCCGCCTTGGTTGTCGTAGCGAATCTCGTTGGGCTTGTGGCCTGCCGTCTGCATCGCCATTCTGAACGCATGCCATTGAGCCTCGAAATCCTCCGAATCGCTGATGAAGTATCCGAGGAAGCATTCCGAATAAACATCCATCACCTCATACACGTTGCAGGTGGCGATGTCGCCGTCGGCGGTGCGGTAGTAGTAGTTGAGCTTCGTGCCGTCGCCATACCATATCGAGTCGCGGCGTTTCGGAAGCAGGGTCTTGTGCTGGCGTGTGTATTTCTCCTTCGCCTTCAGCTCGCCGTGGCGCATTCCCCACCATAGGGGTTTTATCTCCGGACGGTTCAGGAAGGCGTAGATGGTTTGTTCGCTGTCAAGCTTTTTCCACTCCTCATGGCGTTCCGCCTCGTTGTTATACTCCACAAACAGCTGCTGGATGGTCAGTCGCTCGATAGGCGTTGCATACCTGGCGATAAGCCAGTATTTTGCATCCTCCGTGAGCTTTCCGCGGTTGTTTTTGCCGTACAAGCCTGTAACAAGGCACTGGTAGCCTTTCTCGGCGTATTCGTCGCACTTGCGCTCCATCGAGCGGCTGTTTGAAGGGAGTTTGTTAGGGAAAGCGTCGTTCAGAGCCTTTGCCTGTGTAACGCATTCGGCGTAAAAGTCTTTTTTGGTTTTGCGGTGGCCGTTGGCGGCACGTGCCATCATCTGGCGTTGATAAACACGGCGGAACATATTGAGGATTGAGGCCTCGTTCACATACTGGCTTTGCGCCTCGTCCGGAAGGTGGCGTTCCTTGCCGCTGTCGTCGGTGTAGGTGTGGTCGCGGAAAAACACGCGAGCGTCCTCATCAATTTTCACATCCATAAACGACTGCTTTTTCTCCTCCACGTCAATCTTGCCGAACTTCGCCTCTATAGCAGCCCTGCGGTCGGGGCGCTTTATCGACTTCACATCAATTAGCGTGTTGCCGTTGATGCCACGACTAACAATTTTGAGTTGATTATCACGCTTGCTGTCATTACGGAACTGATTTAATGTCAGTCCGGCTGCCAACCAGTCGTTAACGCTAATCGTCATCGTTTCTCCGTATTTCTGATACATGTTCTTTCTGTTTTCTTTCGCTCAGAGGAGGGGAGTCGAACCCCTCTTAAACCACTCTCTGACACCAGCGAGACCGCCTGTAGGACTCCTTGCAGGGTTTCCGTGGTGGGTTTTGTTTTACTTTGCTCTTTTCATCTTCTGATAAATGTAGTCTGTGAGGATCTGCGGATTGATGCCGTCAAGCATCCTGTAGAAGTCTTCCATGTTGACGAGGGCTGTCAATTTTACCCCCCCCCATGTAACTCTCTGATTTGCAATCATTTGCAATTAACTCGATTTTCATTTTGCACCTCCTTGCTGAAAGTCGAATGACTTTGACAAAAATGCGCCGCCGCCGAATAATGCGAGGCCGATAAGCACCTGTGCGATCTGAGTTTCGCTGCCGTCAACCGTGGTGAGCATCAGACCCATCCCGGCAAGCATCATTACTGTTCCGATAGTTTTGAGTGTTTTCATGTTATACCTATTTAATAGTTAGTTTGCTTCCTGAAGCATCACACCGCCGTTGTCGAGTGCCATTTTGCGCATTTTCACGCACTTGTCGCTGTTGCGTTTGAAGTTGAGTGCCAATGAGAGGCTCATCGACGACACGCCGAAGGTTTCTCTTATCTTCTTTCGGGCATCGCGGTCGGTCAGTTCTATTTTTTTTCTCATCGTATTATTTATTTGTTTAATTTTGTCGCGCTGTTTATCATAAACAACACTGCAAAAATAAACAAATTTGTTTATCAACAAACAAAAATGTTTACTTTTTTGTAAAAAAATTTTAATTATTTTCTTAACTCATTGAATATGAAAGGCGTAGATATTAAAGAAAAATTAAAAAAGGAGGGGTTTAAGCTCAAAGATATAGCTCAAAACCTTGGATTTGCCAATGATCAACGCCTCCATTCTGCGCTAAAAAGCGATGATGTTAGCAGTGGGTTGCTTGAGAATATTGCCAAGGTAACAAACAAATCTGTTGGTTGGTTTTATAATGAAGAAGATTCAACAACCGCTGGAATGAACGAAAACGATGTCATTGAAGCTTATAAAATGACCATTGATGCTCAGCGAGATACCATAATTGTATTAAAGGAGAAGGTTGCAGATCTGGAAGACAAACTCGACAAATATACGGGGGGGAATACCGGCGCCATGGCTGGTTAGTACACAAAAATCCGTGTTTTTTGCGTATAATTAAGTGTAAATAATTGAAAATTAACGGTTTAATCCGTTTTTAATTTGTGCGAAAATGGGAATAAAGGGGGGTCAATCCGTTAAAAAACGGCATTTTAGTGGTGTTTTTTGGCATTAAAGGTGGTTAAATCGGTTGTTTTTGACCCTAATTTTGACCCTACTTTGACCTTAACTCGACAAATCAGGTCAAAATCGGCGGCAATAAAAAGGCCTTCCAGACGGTGAGTCCGGGAGGCTTTTTTAATGCGTTTTCAAAGGACGTTTAACGGTCGCCATTGTATCGGTCAAATTGTCGCAAAACCTATAAAATCAAGGCATTTCAAAGGGCATTAGCCGCAAAAATTTGTATTAATCCAAGCAATCGACGCAATTTGCCGCGCTTTTTCAAACATTAATCCAACCAAAATCCAAGCAAATCCAACTTTTTTGTACAAATGAAATTTTATTCAATCCTCGTAAGTTATTGAATAACAAAAATTTGCGTTTTTTAAAAATGTATTTTTCTTTTTTATCCCCTTAAACATCATTCCATTACTAAGTGTTGATATTGAAGAGGGTCTTGTATTAAACATTAATCAACGTTATGATGTAAGCAACAGTGATTATGAAAAAATTTTTATTCAGACATCTGTATTAACATTTCAGGCAAGCAAACCGCAGTCTGTTAACCATTATTTGGAATTAATAGGTAAGTTTTCACAGTTTTTGTCATTCGCGTTGTTTTCACGTCAATTGCCATATGACATCATGGTTGTGAATAGTAATGATTTGCGATGTGGTAAGGTATTTCATGAAGTTGAAGAGTCACATAATCCAGAGCGTTATTCTTTGATTCCATTTAATTTATTACGCGCGAAATTACCATCAATAATACAGAATTGGTATAAGCATTATGATCAATTATCTCAGATATGCCGTTATTTACTAACACCTTTACAATATGACGAATTTGATGAGCCTGATTTTTTGATTATAGCACAAGCACTTGACGGTTTTCACAAAAGATTTAGAAACAAACGAAAAGGGAAAGATGTTCGGAAATTTAAGGATGAAATAGATTTAATGCTTAAAGATTTTAATGATGTGAATTCTGTAACAAGATGTCATATTAATAGTGAGGTTTTAAGAGATTCCAGAGATAAATATACCCATCTGATACCTGATTGTGAGGATACGGGGAATGTCGCTAGAGGACATGAACTTTTCCGTTTAACACAAAAAGCAAAAGTATTGCTTACTTGTTGTATTCTTGACTTATTAGGATTGACACATGAAGAAATAGACATATGTTTTAATAATTCGGTTTTTAAATCGGTAATAGATGATATAAATTGGGAATCAAATGTTGATATAAACCTTAATACAAAATATGAAACACATTCAATATAATACTCAGAGGAATAGGGAACGAGACTGTCAAAACTATCAGATTTTAAGAGAAAATGGTTGGCAGGTACTTGTGCTTTGGGAGTGCGAGCTTACAAAGAAGTCGCTTGAAGCAACTATGCAGAAAGTGGAAGTGATGCTGCATGATTATTGCTTGAAGACTATAAGTCCCAAGGTTAAAGAATATATTAGAGTTGATGAAGATGCCATTCAGATGGCAGCTGAAGCAGAAGCTGATTATGGAGATTAGATATCTTGAGGTGCCAATTTGGCACCTCAAAGTATTTTACTCTAGCACAAGGAAAAGAATGGACTGGCGGCGAAGTATTTGATGATTATTGTTAAATTATATGGCAGTTCTATTAATACTCATACTAATAATAATTATTGCCTATAGGTTTTGGGCAAAGTCTCCAAAACATAAAGGCAAAATTGGTGAAGCCCGTGTACATAATATCCTGACACAATTACCCGATGAATATGTAATATTGGATGATGTTGTTTTGAAAACAGATAGGGGAACAACACAAATTGATCATGTTGTTGTTTCAAAATATGGTTTATTTGCAATTGAAACTAAAAATTATCGTGGAGAAATATACGGTGACGATAACCGTAAAGAATGGACGCAAATTATTGCCACAGATGTAACCTATAGAAAGAAATGGTATAAGACATACACATACATTTCAAAAAATCACTTTTATAATCCTGTTAAACAAGCAATTGGTCACGCCATAGAAATAAAAAAGACTCTGAATGATTGGCAGTATCTAAAAGTAATTCCAATAGTGGTTTTTGTAGGTGATGCATCTTTAAACAACGTAACATCAAATCATCATGTCGTGTATGATAGCTATTTGTTGAACACCATTCAATGCTATAATACGATAGTTCTCACGGATGACGATGTCAATGCAATTGTCAATCGGCTGGTTCACTGCAATTTAAGAGAATTTGTCGATGATAGGACGCATATTAGAAATATAAAACAAGCTCAATGTGATATGCAGTACAAGATAAGGTCTGGTATTTGTCCAAGATGTGGAGCTTCTTTGGTCAAGCGTACAGGACCTTATGGTGAGTTTTACGGCTGTTCAAATTATCCCAAATGCAAATTTACCCTACATTAAGAAGGTTTCCATACCAAGGCCGCGGAAGCAGACTTCGATTACGGAGATTAGAGATTTTCATTAAATTATTATCTTTGCAAAAAATAATTTCTCATGAAACACATTCAATATAATACTCAAGGGACTTGTTCGATTCTGATTGATGTGACTGCCGATGATGACGACGTCATCCAAAATGTTGCGTTCTTGGGTGGCTGCAACGGTAACCTGCAGGGGATATGCCGGTTGGTGAAAGGGCAGAAGATAGACGAGGTGATCAGCAAACTGGAAGGAATCCGTTGCGGAAACAAGATTACATCTTGCCCGGATCAGCTGTGTCAGGCGTTGAAGGAATTGAAAAGGCAATAGCTTGGAATTGAGGGTATAGACTAAAAATAAACAGGTTATGAAGAAACTACTGATTGTAATCATCGCGGCAGCATTATTGAGTGCTTGCAACAGCAACCAAAATCAACTGCAGAAACGCGCAGAGGAGTTGTGCAAATATATTCCTGACCATGAGCTTTTGGAACAGTCGAAAGACTACATGACAGACGATTTTTATGCAGTTCTGGATACTATGTTCAACCATCTGCCGGAGTTCGAGGCCATGGATCACGAATGGCTGTACTATTTTGTGACAGGCAACGGCGGGACTATTGCTGATTGCACAGTGACATGGGCGGAGCAGATCGACGACTCACATGCCATTGCAACCGTCAGTGTGCGGCAGAAGTGGGAAGACGGCTCGTTTGACGAGGCTTCCGACATCGAAGAGCATAAACTTTATATGGAAAAGGTCAATGGCCAGTGGCTGATGTCTGATTTCGACAAACACAAGCAGGATTGCATCAGACACATAGCCATCAGCCGTAGGGAACAGGCTATGCGCGATGCCATAAGCAACTACCTTGTGAATGAAAATGGCAAGGATTATTTGAAAGGAGAGTTGTGCATTCCAACTTTGATGATAGTGGCTGAAGAGGATCAGGATGCTGAAAAGACGCTTGTTTGGGGCGATTTCTGGGTGTTTTGGTATAATATCGTGGGCGATACATTGAAGACTGTCTCCGGCGGCAATCACTCGGGCTGCATGACTTTATGCCAGAAAAGCGGGGTAGTTAAAGTGACAGCATTTATGCAGACTGTCGACGGTGCCGGCAACGAGGCAAGCGCCCGCCGCATATTTGGCAATCATTTCGAAATGTTCCAAAGCATGCATTCCAACGATAACGTCAGGGAGGCTGTCCGCAAAGAGCAGCTTCAAGCTTACATAAAGCGTAACGGCCTTAATGTCAGTTATTATCAGGATTACGGTTGGCCGGTAGTGAAATTTTAGATAGTCGAGAAATATAAAACTATGTTACCAGCAAACGCCCATATAGTCAAATGCCCATTTTGCGGCACAAAGAAAGAATTGATGACCTTGGCATCGGGCAACACCTTCGGTGCCAGACATTGGTCTGACCAGAAAATGATTGCTCCTATGTTGCCTCGGGTTTCCCCGGTCCAGCAATGCTTGGCTTGCGGAAAGTATTATCTGGAATACAATCAGCCATACGTGGAGGGTGACGATTGGTCGTCGGAACGTGGCGAGTTGTCGTATCAGGAGTGGAAGGAGGCTTACGCCCAGCTGCAGTCGGATAAGCGTATTAAAAAAGACGATTTGCAAATTGTCAGGCATCAGCTGATTCAAGCGTTCAATGACGAGTATTATCGTGGCGGTGACTGTGCCCCAGCTGCCGAGGAGGCCTATTTTGTGAATGTCATCCATGAATATATCGACGCCTGCTCCTGGAACAAAAAGAACATTCTGTTCAAAGCCGAGCTTTACCGTGAAGCCGGCGATATGGACAAATGCGCCGAGACTCTATCAAGCATTTCCATAGACAAGCTTCAGGATTTTGAAGCCAAAATCTATAGGGAAATTGAGGATAGGATGAAAAAAGGCGATAAAATAGTGTTTGAAATTAAAGCCTAATTCTATTCCAAGTAAGTGTAACCGTACAAGCCAGAGCGGTAGTTGGAGAGGAATTCCTTACCTTCTTCAACAGTGATCTTGCCGGCCTTAACGCAGCTTGTCACCCACGATTCCACTGTGCGGACCAGTTTCTTAGGGCTGTACTGCACATATTCCAACACTTCGGCTACGGTTTCGCCGTCTATCAGCTGATCGATGTAATAGCCTTTTTCGTCGACCGAGACGTGCACTGCGTTGGTGTCGCCGAACAGGTTGTGCATGTCGCCTAAAATCTCCTGATAGGCACCCACGAGGAACACTCCGATGTAATATGGCTCGTTCTTGGTGAGGGTGTGCACCGGCAGGTTGTGCGACAGGCTGTGACCTGTGACGTATGTGGTCATCTTGCCGTCAGAGTCGCAGGTGATGTCCTGCAGAGTGGCCTCACGGTCAGGATATTCGTTCAAGCGGTGTATAGGCATCACCGGGAACACCTGGTCTATAGCCCAAGCGTCAGGCAATGACTGGAACATTGAGAAGTTGCAGAAATACTTGTCGGCCAAGAGTTTTGGCAAAGCCAGCAGCTCGTCCGGCACACGTTTTTGGTGTGAGGCCAGCTGGTTGATTTCCAATGCCACCGACCAGAATATACGTTCAATCTTGGCGCGGGTCTTCAGATCGAGCAAGCCCATGTTGAAGAGGTCGAGGGCTTCCTCGCGGATTTCCTGAGCGTCGTGCCAGGTTTCAAGCATAGACGACTGCTTGCTGGTCAGGTTCTCCCAAGTCTCGTAGAGGTCGTGAATGAGCTCGTGATCGGTGTTTTCAACCTTCTCGTTGTCGTCGTCCCAGGTTGGCAGTGAAGCTGTCTCCAACACTTCCATGATAAGCACTGAGTGGTGGGCTGTCAGAGCGCGACCCGACTCGTTGATGATGTTGGGGTGCTGCAGGCCGTTCTTGTCGCAGGCGTCAACTATAGAGAAGATGGCGTCGTTGACATATTCCTGAATGGTGTAGTTGACCGAGCTTGCGCTGTTGGCTGAGTGAGTGCCGTCATAGTCCACGCCGAGACCGCCGCCAACGTCAACAAATTCTATATTGAAGCCCATCTTATGAAGCTGCACGTAGAACTGGGCGGCTTCCTTAAGGGCTATCTTTATGCTTCTGATTTTTGTAACCTGGCTGCCGATGTGGTAATGCACCAGCTTGAGGCATTCCATCATGTTGTTCTTCTCGAGATATTCGAGGGCTTCGAGCAACTCTGAAGGGGAGAGGCCGAACTTTGAGGCGTCGCCGCCCGAGTCTTCCCACTTACCTGCACCCGAGCTGGCCAGCTTGACGCGTATGCCTATCTTCGGAGTGACTTTCAGGCGCTTGGACAGCTTGGTGATGAGCTGAAGCTCGTTCATCTTTTCAACCACAATGATGATGGTGCGACCCATCTTCTGAGCCAGCAGTGCCAGCTCGATAAAGCTCTCGTCCTTGTAGCCGTTGCAGATGATAAGCGACTCGCTGTCGGTGTTGGAGGCTATGATGGCATGCAGCTCCGGCTTGGAACCGGCCTCAAGGCCTATGTTGAACTTCTTGCCGTGGCTCACAATCTCCTCAACCACAGGGCGCATCTGGTTCACCTTGATGGGGAACACTATGAAGTTCTTGCCCTTGTAGTCGTATTCCTTGGCGGCCTGCTTGAAGCAATAGTCGATTTTCTCGATACGGGTGTCGATGATGTCCGGAAAACGTATCAGCATAGGAGCCGAAACGTCGCGCAACTGCAGCTCGTCCACAAGCTCACGGAGGTCGACCGAGGCACAACCTTCACGCGGTGTCACCACCACGTTACCTTTGTCATTGATGGAGAAATAGTTGATTCCCCAGTTGTTGATGTTGTAGAGCTCTGCCGAGTCTTCAACACGCCATTTTCTCATGCTTCTTCCCATTGTGATACATTTTTTGGATTGCAAAGATATGGATTATATTAATAGGTGTAACAATTTTTGTATATTTGCAAAAAAAATACAACTATGATTTTGATTTGCGACTGTGGCTCGACAAAAGCCGGATGGGGAGTGTTGAAATTCGGAGCGGTGGTTGAGAAATTCGTTTCGGAAGGTTTCAATCCGAATTTTACGGATGCCAAACATATAGACACCTTGATTTGCAATATATTGAATAACCTTGACAATCAATCGGTTACAGATGTATATTTTTATGGTGCCGGATGTGGTGATGAGCTTAACCGAAAGAAGGTGAAGGCCATATTCAAAAAGCATCTGCCCAAGGCCAAAATCAATGTCTATCCAGACACTCTGGCTGCCTGTCATGCCTTGTTCGCTCACAAGCCAGGCATAGCCTGCATTTTGGGCACAGGCTCCAACGCCTGCGTATACGATGGCACAAATATAGTTGAATGCGCCAACTCACTGGGCTATATGCTGGGCGACGAGGGTGGTGGCTGTTACATTGGCAAACGCCTGGTGCACGACTATTTCTTGGGTCTTATGCCTGAGCATATCAGTGTCAAATTCGAGCAGAAATATCACCTCAACCGCGAGCGTTTCCTAAAGAAAGTGTATCAGGGCGAACAGCCTTCGCGCTACCTGGCCAACTTTGCCAAGTTTACAGACGACAATTTGGAAGACAGATACATCAGGAATCTGGTAGGAGAGGCGTTTGACGCATATATAGAGAATTACCTTATGACCCGAGGCACGGTTGTCGACGGAAAGGTGGCCGGCTATGAGGTGGCTTTTGTGGGTTCAGTGGGCTACAGATTGCAGAGCATACTGTTCCAGCGCCTGGGCGACCACGGCATACAATGCGTTAAAATCATCAAGAATCCTTTGGACGGCCTTGTCAGGTATTACCGCAGCATCTGATTATAAGCCTATGACTATCTTGAGTTTGTAGGCAAAATTCTTCTCAATCATATCGAAGGCGTTTGCACCGTAACGGTAAAAGACGCCAAAGCCTATCTTCGAGGTGCCGAGGTCCAGAATGTTGTCAAGCACCAAGCCGCTCTCGAAGAATCCGTCTTTCATGCTTTTTGTCTGATAACCATCGAGTATGTGCTCGCTGCTGATGTCGCCCCAGCCTGCATTGGTCTCGAATATGAAGTCGGGGCTGGTCAGCTTGGTCTTGAAGAACTTGCCGAAGTTATGGCTGAAAAACAGAGCCACAAACCTGTCGCAAATAAACTCGTTGACCTTCATGGTGGCGAAACTCTGGGTGCAGTAGATGCCGAAGTTGTCGTTGTTGGCGAATATGTTGAACAGCTCGGTGAATGGCACGTCGCCTGTAACCAAGCCGCCCTGCAGGGTGATTGAAGTCTTTCCGAGGTAGCGTATCAGCCAGGAGCCGCTAATCTGGAACTGCAGACGGTCGTAGTTGAAAGGCGAGTCGAAAAGGCCGTTGATGCCCTTCTGGTATGACAGCCAGATTATAGGTTTGCCTAGGCTGACAGTGCTAATGCCTTTTGGCGACCGCATGTATCGCTCGCCAGGGGCTATACGCAGCTTGAATTCCAGATTGCTGAGGCGGTATACATTAAAGTCGAACTCCTTGTCGCTGAGGCTGAACTTCACAAAGCCTTGCATAATCTTGGCAAAACGGGTGGACAGCTCGGCCGAGGCCGTGGTGTTGAGGCTGGTCCATTTTATGTAGAAATACTTGTAGAAGTTCTCGTTCAGCGCGTTGAAACCTTCGTTCGAGAAACCGTAGTCGCCTATCATCTGGAACCGGTGGTCGAAACTCAGGTTAAAGTCGAAGTCACGCCTTTTGTCGATGCGCAGCTTGAAGTCGCCTCCGTAGTTGATGTGCTTGCCTCCGAACCAATAACCGAAATAACCTTTCAGACTATATCTTTCCGAAAGTTTCTTGTTGGTGGTCAGGCCAAGGCCAAGATAGAATCCGTTGGCTAAGTTATATTTCAGAATGTCGTTGAGGCTGAGGTTGACATAGCCCATGGGTATATTCCCCTTGACCAGCAGGTCGGTGGTGAAGTCCAGCACCTCGTCAAGGGTAATGTCGCTGTCGCCCATGATAGTGTCGACGAAATGGTGGGTGTTTTCTATTCTGTCGCTCAGGCTGTCACGACGGTATTCACGCCAGTAGCTCTCGTCGTGCATCACAGAGTTTTCATCCATATCGATGTCGGTAGAGCCGAACACTTTGTGGTCAATTTCAGGGTTGATCTTGATGTTGTAAATGTAGCTTTTGCCTATGCCCAACAGTGAGGTGTTGGTCAAGTTGGGGTCATCGCCCATGCCTAATGAAAACTGTATGGAATTATCATCAGCCTTCATTCTCAGGAAAATAATGTCGGTGTTCAGCTGCACCGGAAACCAAACCGAGTCGTTGAACTTGGCATAGAGCTGCTGTATCTTCACGTCGAGAGTGTTGGTTTTATCCGCCGCCTCGGCTTTCACGTTAACTATGGCCCACTTGTCGGAAGTTATCGTCATCACTCCTTTGAGAGCGTCGAAGGTCGAGCCTCGGCGCGGCTTGAACGAAATAATGTAAATCGAGTCGCCGGTAGGGGTGGGCATCACTGACTCCAACCCGAAGAAGTATCTGCTCTTGCTGCCCGGGTTGATGGGGTTGATGTAGTTCTTTTTGTAAACGGTGATAAACTCGTCGTAGAAATTGGTGCTCTGCTTCCCGTCAAGTATGTAGTAATACATTGGGTTGTTGAGCCCTGATATCTTGTTGGCCTTGATTATGCGCTTGCTCTTGTCTGGTTTTTGGTGGTACTGCTCCGACACTGTCTCCATAACCATCAGGTCGTTGTCGCGTACCAGCCTGCCAAAACTGCCAATTAATGAATCGGGTATCTCGGTGGTGTCGAGTGTGATGGTCATGCGGTCGTAAATGGTGTAGGTGTATGAGTCGAGCATCTCCGGATTGTTGAGCTTCCGGTTTTTCACCACGCTGTCTATGATGCGGTGGGCCGGGTTCTCGCCAGCCTTGAACACTATCTCCTGCAGCTCGATGTTGTCGCTCTGCATCAGCACCTTACGCGAGGCTTTCAGCTGTTCCACGCTGATGGATTTCCTCTTGTATCCCACATACGAAAAGGTGAGCTTATGAATCTCATGCTTGCTGTTGATGGAGAAGCTGCCGTCAATGTCGGTGGTGGTGCCTAAATGCCCGTCGTCGTTCACTATGACGTTCACAAAGGCCAGCTTTTGGTTGGTCAAACTGTCAACCACCGTGCCGCTGACACTGAAGACCTGGGCTTTCACCGCCAGTCCCATAAATATGATACAAAACAGAAATACTATTTTTCTGATCATTTTCTTTCGGATTAATTTTCTGCAAAATTAAAAATTTTTCAAAACCCCGTGTCTTTTCCTCAAATATTATTACTACTTTTGTCCATCAAAATTGTAAATTTCTAAAATATGGCCGACGGTTATCTTGAGAAACGCATGGAGGAGTTCTCATCGGGCTCCCGCAAACAAACGGTAAAACACGTGTCACTCGACGTCTTGTTCGAGAAGAACCGCAGTCACCGCGGATATAACAAGGATTTTGTGGTGAGACGCGACATGTTGGAACGCATAGTCAATGTCAACACCAAGATTGCCACCGGCAAAAACCAGCAGGTGTTGCGTTTCAAGCTGGTCACCCAAGGCCCCGATGCCGACTTTGTGCTGCAGAACATCAAGCTGGGCGGCATGCTGCCCGAGCTGCATCTGCCTTATGCAGGCACAGAGCCCGAGGCTTTCATCATAGTCTGCACCTCGGCTCCCGAAACGAAAATTATCGATATCGACCTTGGCATATCGTTGCAGAGCATGGCGCTGAAGGCTACCGAAATGGGGCTGAACGGTCTGATAATCTGCGCTTTCAACAAGGCTAACATAACCGAGCATTTCAAGTTGGAACATGAGCCTTTAGCCATTCTGGCTGTGGGCAAGGGCATAGAAAACATCAAGCTTGCGCCTATCTCGGTAGACGAAAGCCGTGCCTACTACCGCATAGACGGAGTGCACTACGTGCCGAAAGTCCGGCTCGAAGATATTATAATCTAGAATTTCAGTTTAGAATTTAACCTTCAGCGAGAAGAAAATTCCCCAGTCGTCAACATCAGGATGGTCGAGGTAGCTGAAACGTTTCACGAAGTCTATCCTCAAGATGCTGAAGATGTTGGCTATGCCTATGCTGCCCTCGACGTAAGGCTCTTTCTCGAGAGTGTAAGTCATGGACTCTCCGTTCTCTTTGGTCGGGAACTTGAACAGGTTGGCATTGCCGTTGGCCGGGTTGTTCTCATCGGAAATTCCGCCCCAGACGGCGCGCAGCGACAGCACCTCGCGCAGTTTCAACCTGCCAATCAGAGGTATTCTGTTCAGGATGAAACCGTTGAAGTTGTAGTCGAATATTCCCTGTACGTAATACTGGCTCACAAACTCGTAGTAGTTCATCAGGTTGAAGCCCAACTCGTCGTAGTAAATGCCTTGGTTGGCACGGTGGACGAACATCAGAGGGTAGGGGGCTTGTCCCAAAACGGCGCCTCCGTTTATTTTAAGGTCGGCCACACCCAGTATGCTCAAGAACCAGCGCTTGCTGAACATAGCCTGAATACGGTGCACTTCATAGTCAGAACCCAGATATTTTCCTGTCAAGCTGTAACCTATGGCGAACACAGGGGACACCGAACTCGCCAGATGTTTGCGGTACTGGTGAATTTGGAACACTTTCTCGTTGTGGGCGAAGCGAATTTCAAAGCCCACGGAGTTGGTGGAGAATGGGTTGTAGATTCGGCCGTCGTTGGTCTCATACACCAAATCGCCCAACGGACGCTGTTCCTCATATTCGGCGTAAAACTTATATCCTATCTGGTATTGCGACTCTATGTCGTACATCATCCTGAACTTATCCACAAATACCATGCGGGTGTTGCTCTGACGGTTGAACGAACGGCCCAGGCGGTCGTGATCGTCTTTGATATTGTATCCGAACATGCTCTGTCCCGGTATGGTGACGTCGTGCAGATAGGACACAGTCAGCAGGTTCATTGGGAATTCCCACTGGTTGTTGACCTTATCGTTGAACGAATACATAAACTGTCCGCGATATTTCACCTTGTCGTCCTTGAAACCGTATGCCACAAAGCCTTCCAGAAAGATGTGCTTGTGGAAGCGGGTGTTGGTCTTGGCGCCGAAACGAATGCGGGTGCCCTCAATCTGGTTGTAGCTAAGCATGTTGAACACCGGACCTATGTCTATGGGACCTGCGTCAATGTAGTTGTATCCTATGGCCAAAGCCGTACCTGCAATCAGACGGAAGCCCAGAGCGTGTTTCAGTCGCTCGTTGTCCTCTGCTATGCGTTTCTCGTGTACCGAAAGGCTGTCGGCTCGTCGGGCCTTCCAGTATTCCTCATCGTCCCTATGGTCGTAAAAGCCCTTGCTGCGTGTCTTTTCGGTCTTGCCTGCATAGAACTTGTCGGGCAGAGCATTATTGATTACAATGTTGGAGAAAACGCCCGAACGCTTGCCGTGCAGGGCCACTCCCAGGTAGAATATGTCGGCCACCAGGCTGTAGCGCGTAGGAATCATTATAGAGCCTTCCTTGCGGTATTCCTGCTGGAACATCATGGCTTCCACAAAGTTGGTGCCTGAATGCTTTGGAATCTGCAGCTGCACCTTTTTCACCATGTACGAGCTGTCGTTGGTAATCCAGAGGCTTCCGCAAAGTCCCATATCCATCTGGTTGGCCGGGGTGAACGAAAGCACTATGCAGTTCTCGTTCTCGTAATCGACAGTGTCCACTATGTAGAAATGGTAGAAAGCCACAGCCAAAGGCGACATAGGGGAGGTGTACTCGTTGTTGAAAAGGCTCACGTTCTTCTGATAGACATCCACGAAGCCTATCCAGTTGTCTATCACAGCCTCCATAGATGTGAAGTCCATGAATTTGCTCAACAACACATCCTTGGAGTCGGTCACCTCTGTGGTCAGAGCGCGCGGTTCCTTACGATAATAGGTTTTGGACAGTGTCTCCACGAAATACATCGAAAGGTAGTTGCGGCCGGTAAGCTCAGACGGACGTATGTTGTCGCCCACAAAGCTTATGCCTCTCAGAATACCGGTGGTGGCTATGCTATCGCCAAGGTTCGAAGGACCCATTTCCAGCTTGCTGTATTCGTCATACTGGTAGTAGTCGAAGCCTGTCAAACTGTTCTTTTCGGCGTTTTTCTGCACCTTTCTGATGAGTTCCACAGCCAGGTTGCCTTTGCGCTTGTATTTTTCCTTCACCTTGCGCTGAGCCCTGATTTCGGCTGGTGGCAGGGTGATGTAAACCGAGGCCATCTTGATGTTGACGGTCTGGGTGGTGAAACGCTGTATCTTTGTCTCGTAGGGCTTGTATCCGGCATAGTTTACCTTGATCTTGTCGAATATCAAATCCGACTCCAAACGGTAGTTGCCGTTGATGTCTGATGCAGTTCCGTAAATCTTTCCGTCTACTTCGTAAGTTATATTGGCGAAAGGCAAAGTCTCGCCCGATTCTACATCGGTGACTTTGCCCTTAATCACGGTATGTTGTGCAATTGCTAGTAGACAGTTTAAAAAAAATAGTGTTAGTAGTAGCGTTTTTTTCATCAATAACTCCTTATTCAACAGTTACCGACTTGGCCAGGTTGCGCGGCTGGTCGACGTTGCATCCTCGCTTCACTGCGATGTAGTAGGCGAGGAGCTGCAACGGGATTGTTGCCAGCAACGGGGCGTAAGTGCAGACGGTGTCCGGGATTTCGATGACGTAGTCTGACATCTCCTTCACCAGGACGTCGCCTTCGGTCACAACGCTGATAATCTTTCCGTGACGGGCCTTCACCTCCTGCACGTTGGAAACCACCTTCTCATAAGTGCTCTTGTTGGTGGCTATGAAGATGACAGGCATGTCTTTGTCGATCAAAGCGATAGGACCGTGTTTCATCTCTGCTGCCGGGTAACCTTCGGCATGGATGTATGATATTTCTTTAAGTTTAAGAGCGCCTTCCAAAGCCACCGGGAAGTTCTGCAGACGTCCCAAATAGATGGCGTTGTGGCAGTCTTTCATTTGTTCTGCTATATCTTTCACAATGGCACTGCGCTCCAATGTGGTCTTGATCTTTTCCGGGATGAGGTCGAGCTCGTGAATGAGCTTGGCCACCTCCGATTTTGGAATGAATCCGTTGAGTTCAGCCAGACGTATGGCCAACATAGTGAGCACTGCCACCTGTGCGGTGAACGCCTTGGTTGATGCCACACCTATTTCCGGACCTGCGTGAGTGTAGATGCCGGCGTCGGTGGCACGTGAAATTGACGAACCAATCACATTGCAGATGCCAAGCACAGTGGCGCCTTTGGCCTTGGCCAGCTGAATGGCTGCCAGAGTGTCGGCTGTCTCGCCCGACTGCGAAATGGCTATGACCACGTCGTCAGGGAAGATGACAGGGGTGCGGTAACGGAACTCCGAAGCATATTCCACCTTCACGCGTATGCCGGCGTAGAGCTCGATAAGGTAGCTTCCAACCAGGGCAGCGTGCCATGAGGTACCGCAAGCCACTATGATGATATTGCGGGCATTGAGAAGCTTCTGTTCGTAGTCGAAAATACCGCCTAAGGTGATGGTGCCGCGACGTGGGTGCAGACGTCCGCGCATGGTGTCACGCACTGTGGTGGGCTGCTCGTAGATCTCCTTCAGCATGAAGTGGTCGAAGCCGCCTTTTTCTATTGATTCGAGATTCATCTTGAGCTCCTGAACGTAAGGAGTCATCTCGATGTCGTCAATGGTTTTCAATATAAGATCCTTGCCGCGCTGAATCTTCACAACTTCCTCGTCGTCGATGTAAACCACTTTAGATGTCAGACCGACGATAGGGGTGGCGTCTGAGGCGATGAAGAACTCGTCTTCGCCTATGCCTATAACCATAGGGCTGCCTTTGCGGGCCGCAATTATGGTGTCAGGATTGTCTTTGTCAAGGATTGCGATGGCGTAAGCGCCGTTCACATGGTTCAAAGCGATGCGGGTGGCCTCAAACAGGTCGACTTTCTGCTTGCGTTGAACTTCCTCAATGAGGTTGACCAGCACCTCGGTGTCGGTGCTCGACAGGAACTGGTATTTGCGGTGCTCAAGCTCTTTCTTCACAGTGAGATAGTTCTCTATGATACCGTTGTGAATCAAAGCCAGTTTGCCTGAACGTGATATGTGCGGGTGGGCGTTTATGTCGTTAGGTTCACCGTGTGTGGCCCAGCGTGTGTGGGCTATGCCGATATGACCGCTGATGTCCTTGCCAGCTGCAAACTCCTCCAAGTCGGATACCTTTCCCTTGGTCTTGTATACATTCAGCTCGTTCTTTTCGTTGAGTATGGCAACACCGGCGCTGTCATAACCACGGTATTCGAGGCGCTTCAATCCGTTTATCAGAATAGGATAGGCCTCATTCTTTCCAATATAAGCTACAATTCCGCACATATACTTTTATTTGAGTTTAAATTCATCAAAGTTGCAAAATTAATTTATTTCTGAATTCTATAGAAGAAAATTTTCAATTTTTTTTTGATGAAGGGCATTAAAAAACAAGGACGCACCGGAGAAGCGCGCCCTTGACACTAAACTAACATTATTATTGATTTAACTACTGTTTTCTGCGTTTTGCTATTGCGTAACCGGCGCCGAGAGCGCTCATGATAATCAATCCGCTGCCAACCGGGACATCTGAGTTATCGGTTGAACCGATTATTAAGCCCGGTATCACAAGGATGGTAGGGTCGATTGAGTTATCGAGTCTGCTGCTGTAATCCCAGTCTGTATAGAATGCATCCTGAGCTTTGGCACCGAATCCCATTGTCATCATGAAGGCGATTAAAACTAATATCTTTTTCATTTTATTTCTTAAATTTTTCAGTTATCTTAACATTTTATCTAACAATTAACTTCTGAGTTTTGGTCTCGTTTCCGACTATTCTGAAGATGAATAATCCTGAAGGAACGTTGACTGTCTCAGTGCCGTTTACCATCTGGCTCATGACCATGCGGCCCACAGCGTCGAAAACCTGAAGTTGACCTTCGCCCTTGACGATGACATCGCTGCCACTCTGATAAGCGAAGCATTTGTCTTCGACATTGCTGATTTCCTGGCGGCTGAACTTAACGATGAAACGATCTGTTACATCGCCGTTCTTTCCGGTGAATGTATAGCTGCCGTTACGGAGCATGTCTACATCGTCACCAGTGAGTCTGTCGATAAGATGGAGATAGCTGAAATATCCGTTTGCATTGATGCTGATGGTGTATCTGCTCATAGAAGTTGTCTTGAAGCAGAGGTTCACCGACTCAACATCGTCGCTAAGGTTTGCCATAGCGAAGTCCTCGCCATCATAATTGATGTAAAGCATAGGAGCTTCTTCGTTGTAATGGCTCATTTTGTTGAAGCCAAGACCTTCCTTGAATTCTACGCATGCAACATCCTGATATTTGCTGTCGTTGACAGTGAACCAAATGTTGTCGTTGCTGCCTTTCGAGTAAGGTGCGTTGTCTGTGTCACGCATTTCGAGAGTGTGCTTGCCGCTGGCCTGCACGAGGAATGCTGTCATAGGAGGAATCCTGGTGTCATCAGACTGTAACTGCCATGTACCATTGCTACTGAGTGTGCAGAAGCCGTTTACGAGTTCGTCGTCGGCGAAAGCAACACCTTTATAAATATCATGGTTGTACGGGTTGCCGATAAGGTTGAAGCCTTTCAGTTTGCCGTTCTCCTCGGTATACGAAATGGAATAACTGACATCACCTGTGGTCAATTTACCGTTAAATTCAATGATTCCCAATTCATTTTCAGTACGATAAATGTAACCGCGACCGTTCTCGAAAGCGCTAAACTTGTTAGCGTCATTTCTGTACTCCTGCCACATGTGTTTTTCCTCATCGTAACGATAGATGTTGTGTCTGTCGTCTGAAATGAGGTTTGACACACATGAGAATGGTTCACCGTTAACAGGTGAAGCAATGGCGTACCATCCTGTTTTGTCGGTGTCATTCCATTTCGTGATACCCTTGTTGGTGTATTCCACGCTCTCTGAATATGAGCCCCCAAAGCTCTCAGTACCTTTAAAGGTTATAGTGTGGAATCCCTCTGATATTGTAGCTATGATATCATAGTCGGTGCCCTCAACAAGTTTCCATCCGTAATAAGTTACGTCGAAACCGTCGATTATGGCACCAGGTACGTAAAAATGGTTAAAATCAGCTCTGCCATCATATTTCTTTGAGATGACATCCGCTGGAGCCTCCGAAGGGGCCTGTATGCCTTGAATGGTTAATTCCGGATATGTATAGTCTGTAATAAAATAGGTGTTGGTGAAATACGCACGGGCTGTGTTTGACAGTCTGTGGAAATTCGCCATGCTGTTCTTGAGAGTTGCATCGTTAGCCTTAACATCAATTTTACCTGCCATTGTGCAGTTGACGTAGTAGACATTGTTGTTAACCCAACCTACGAAACCAGTGCATTTGGTTGCTGTTTTAACATCTTTAGAATCTGTGATGCTACCGTCGAAGATGCAGTTTTCAAAACGGAGGGTACCGCTTTCGTTCTGTCCGACAAAACCACCGTGAGTGCAGTCACCTGGTTTGTTTGGATCCAGAGTTATTATTTCGTCGCAGATGATGTGAACGCTGCTGATGCAATTTTGGACGAGGGTTGTGCGTTTGTCCTTATTGTTTGAATAGGCTATAAGACCACCTGCATATTTATGGTCTGTTCTGATTACGCCCTCAATTCTAAGATTGCTGATTGTTGCACCGTCTGTGATTCCAAATGGAGCTGCATAGTTTTCTGAACGTTCCATGTTGAGGTGAATGGTGTGGAAATCACCGTCGAAATGTCCTGTGAAAGGATCGTTCTTTGTTCCTATGATGCTTGTGAGAGGTTCCAGGTCGTTGCCAAGATAGAGGTCTGTGGTTAATTTGTAGTAGGCTTGACCGGCTTTGCTGCTGTTGACGTTGTTCATCATTGCGAACCAATCGTCTTCGTTATTAATAAGGTATGGAGTTTCAGCTGTTCCATTACCTGCTATCTGTTGGGCCCAGCTTGTTACTGTGACCATTATCGCGAGGAGAGCAATAGCAAATCTCCTCGCCCAAAAGTCTGTCGTTTTCATATCGGTAGTAATAATAATGTTTCTGCTCATTTCTACTTTCGTTTAGCGCTGCAAAAATAGAGAGAGAAAACGACAAAAACTTTATTTTGCGTGTAAATCGTTTTATTCTGCGTGTAAAGTGTTTTAGGCTAAGCGTACGGAATTTTATTTTGCGTGTACGTTTTTATTTTGCGTGTACAAAATTTTATTTTCCGTGTATTTGGGTGATATATTCCTTTGGAGACATTTCCATTAACCTCTTGAAAACCTGTGAGAAAGCGCTTCCAGATGTAAAACCTGACTCAATTGCCACCTGCTCGAGTTTTGCTGACGAATCATTCTCCAAAATTGAGCAAGCATGTTCTATGCGCAGGCTGTTTATGAGCTTGTAAAACGACTGATAATGGCTTCGTGCTATCACCTCGCTAAGGTAATTTTTGTTGGTATGCATTATGTCGGTAAGATCATTCATTGTGAGATGTTCCTCCAGGTAAAGCTTTCTTTCGTTAATGACTTCAACAAGCTTTGCTTCGATCTCTTGGCAGTATTTAGCGCTAAGGCGGTATTTGACGGTTGACCCCAACAATTCATCTTCATCCTTCTTCCTGAAAATTTCAGGTAAATGTTTGGTTTTGCGGTGAGGATTCAAAGTGTAGATGGCAAACCACATGTTAAGTGCGGTGAAAATCACATCGCGTACCATTTTCACAACTGCATTGTCGGCTATAAAAGTGACAGCGGCCACCAAACTTATGACCAAAGGCAGCCATTGGATGTTTCTGGCAAACTGAATTGGGAAGTCACCCTCGTTGGAATATTCATCTTCGTCAACCTCGCGTAATGTCATCGCTATTTTTCTGCGAATCTGATCAAGCGCCAGCATATAACCTAATGATATAAATAATATGAGTGCGGTCATAGCCGTATGGAAGGTCGGGGTAAGTTCAATTACACCCAAAACAGGCAACAGCAGAATCAGCCATACTATGATAACGGGGTGCATGAAAACTATCACTTGCCTGATTGTATAGAATCTGAGGAAGAAATAACCTCTGAAAAGTATAACCAAAGAGGAGGTGAAAAACAGCAGTCCGGTTCCGTTTACATAAAACAATGCCTCCGGGCGTCCGATTAAAAACAGATAGGGGAGTTCGAAAAGCTGTAAAATGTAAACATAGCCCATAGTGCGTGACATCGGATACAACTCTCCAAAATTATCCTTATATGCATCCGGAACGTAAAATCTTTTCAATGACCAACTGTAAATACTGGTCACTATAAAGATCAAATTGATAGAAAACATCAACATGTAGAGAGTGCTATGAGCCATAATCCGCTGTAGTATAATCGATTATAAATTCGTGTGCAAAGATATAAAAAAATCTTTTTGAGAATTACAAATTTTACTATTTTTGCACCCGATAGTAAGACAGTTTACTATATACCTTTTTACTTTTATGGGAGAATACAGATTTAAAGGACATTTAGTCGAGGAATTATTTAAGGATTACAGGATAAAAGAGGGTATGAAGGCCTGCATGAACTGCGGGGTTTGCACCGCTGTATGTCCGGCCGCCGAATTTTATAAATACAATCCGAAGAACATAATCAATATAGTCGCTCGCAAAAACGAGGAAGACCTGGAGGATCTCTTGAAGAGTGACACCATTTGGTACTGCGGCGAATGCATGTCGTGTGTGACACGTTGCCCGCGTGCCAATGCCCCGGGCTTGGTAATCATGGCCTTGCGCAAGCTTTCAATGCGTAGCGGACTTTACATGCAGTCAGAAAAAGGCCGTCAGCAGTATGTCGTGGTTAAAGACTTGTGCAGCAATATCTTAAACTACGGCTATTGTGTATATCCGCGTACTTTTGACTATGAAACGCACAAAGAATTCGGTCCTGTCGGAAAATGGATTAACGAACATCTGGACGACATACATGCACGTCTGGGCTCTAACCTCGACGGAGACGGTCCTGGCGGATTGCGTAGAATTCCAAAAGAAAGTCTCGACCAACTGAAGAATATATTCGACGTGACAGGCGCCACAGAGCTGATGGAACAGGTGTTAGGCGACGCTCATAACGAGGCTGTCAAGGAAAATATGAGTGACGAAGAGTATTTTATGAGTGTTTACACCAAAAACGATTGGGAGAAACACTTGAATCATTGAATTTTGAATTATTAAATCTTTGAATTTTTGAATAATGATAGTTGAAGGAAAACAGAAGATTTGGGCTGATTATCAGAAAGATATTCCCGATGACCATTATTTTTATGTAAGAAGCTGCATCCGCCAGAGCTTTTGGCCTGCCTCGGAGGTGACTTTTCTGGACATCGTGAGAAACAAGCTTGGCAAAGACTTCTACGAAAATGAATATCATACAACCTGCGGCGGCATTGCCTATCACAGCGATTCCATCCCGCAGGAGACTGCAATGACAATCATAGCGCGTCAGTTTGCGCTGATGCACGAGAGCGGCTACGAAAATTACGTCTGCTCTTGCATTACCTCATTCGGACTATATACCGAAACGCTTGAAACATGGCATGAGTTTCCTGAATTGGAAGCAAAAATCCGCCAGTATCTCTGGGATTCGTGCAAGAAGGAGTTTGCCAAGCCGAAATATCTCGCTCATGCCAGCGACATGATTTACAAATTCAGGTTTGACATCGCCAAACAGATGAAGTTCCCTCTGGTGAACGTCAAGACAGGCAAGCCTTTGAAGGTGGTCGAGCACATAGGTTGCCACTATTCGAAGATGTTCCCGTCAAAAGGCTTCGGTGGCGCTGAGTATCCGCATGTGCTGGTCGGTATGATTGAGGCCTGGGGAGGCGAGGTGGTCGACTATCCGGAACGCCGTCATTGTTGCGGTTTCGGATTCCGTCAGTACTTCGTGCAGGGTAACCGTGGCTATTCAGAGTCGAACACATATAAGAAATTCGAGTCTATGGAACCATACGAGCCGGATCTGATTATCACCAACTGCCCGGGATGCCCTTATTTCCTTGACAGATGGCAGTATGTGATAGCCGAGCAGACTGGTAAGACCTACGGCAAAAACGGCTACGGCATTCCTGCTTTGACTTACGAGGAAGTGGCAGGCTTGGTGATGGGCTACGACCCATGGGACCTCGGCCTGCAGATGCACCAGGTGGCAATAGAACCGCTTTTGGAGAAGATGGGAATCCCATACGATCCTAAGAAAAAATATCAGGGAGTGAACGGCAAGGACCTCGGTCAGCCACAATGCCCCTCATGCATTAAATCAGTTTGAATATCATCAATATGAAAGAGAATATAATTATAATAGGTGGCGGTGCTGCCGGAATGGAAGCCGCCACACAGCTTCAGAAACTTGGGCTGACACCTGTAATTATTGAAAAGAGCAACGCTTTGGGCGGCCATATTGCCCAGTGGGACAAGCTTTTCCCGGCTTTCCATAATGCCAAGGATGTGGTAAGCAAGATGTTCGACAATGTGAAGGACATTAAGACTTATCTCAACACCGAAGTTACCGACATACAACGCAATGCCGACGGTTTCCATGCTGTTTTAAGCAACGGCGAAGCAATAGACGGCAAGGCGGTGGTGCTGGCCACTGGCTTTGATCTGTTCAAGGCCGAGCGCAAGCAGGAATACGGATACGGTATATACAATAATGTAATCACCAGCCTTGAGCTTGAGAAGTTTTTCAGAACACGCAAGGACGAACGCATCAACAACCCTAAGAAAATAGGTTTTGTGCACTGTGTGGGTGCCCGTGACGTGAAAGTAGGTAACACTTACTGCTCGAAAGTGTGCTGCACCACAGCTTTAAAGCAGGCTTGCGAGATGAAGGAAGTGTTCCCAGAAGCTGAAGTTTACACCTTCTACATGGACTTGCGCATGTTCGGTCCAGGTTATGAAGATTTGTATCTCAAGACACAGAAAGACTACGACGTTAAATGCATACGCGGCCGTGTCTGCGAGGTTTCGGAAGACATGGACGGCCGTCTGGTCATCAAGGCCGAAGACACCTTGTTCGGCAAACCCTTGAGAATGACTCTCGACCTGCTGGTTTTGATGTGCAGTATGGAGAAAAACAAGAGCATAGACAAGATTCAGCAGCAGTTGGGTGTTGAAAACAATAGCGACGGTTTCATGCAGAACCGCGACATGTATCTGGGCATGAACGACAGCAAACAGGAAGGCGTTTTTGTGGCAGGCACTTGCACTGCTCCAAAGTCGCTGCCCGACACCATTGGAGAAGCACGTTCGGTGGCAGTTGAGGTGTTTAACTACGTAAACAACAAATAGTCATGGATTTCGGATTCTGTTTGTCACCAAGTTCTCATGTCAAGATGGACTCCGTCGACCTGACGACATTCAACCGTCTGAAGGAGACCAATCCTGACGTCAATACATGCATAGCTTGCGGCTCGTGCACAGCTACCTGCACCGCAGGCAACTTTACCGAGATGAGCTTCCGCCGCATTCTGCTGATGCTTCAGCGCAGCAAAGAGGAGGAGGCCAAGAAGATGATCCAAAGATGCATGCTCTGCGGTAAATGCACTCTGGTTTGTCCCAGAGGTATCAACATTCGTAAGATTTTGTTAGACATTACACGATGAACAATAATATTTTCCACCCGTTTGTACTCCCGTTTGTGCTAGGCATGGCTTTCGTGCTGACGTACTGCGTCGTAGGACTTATTAGAGTAATCTGGCAATTGCCCAAGGAAGACCGTAAGCAATTCTTAATCTCGCTGGTGACTCCAAAAACCATTTGGGCCAACATACGCGACCTTTTCGGCGACTGCCTGTTCCATGTGAAAATCTGGAAACGCAATCCTCTGCTTGGCTACATGCATTCGTCCATAGCCTTCGGATGGTTTATGATAATAGTTATAGGTCACGTGATGCTCTTTACACTGAAGCCGCTTGAAGGCGTTGAGGTTGAGGGCTTTGCACGTTCCTTTACCAACTTCTATTATCCTATATTTTACAAGCATTTCGCTACGGAAACCCCTGTTTTCGCATTCCTGATGGACTTCTTCCTGCTGATGATTATCAGCGGTATTCTGATTGCCGTGGTCAAAAAGATTTACTCGAAGATAGTGGGGGTGAAGCGTGTCACCAAGTTCGGCTTTGCCGACAATATGGTTCGTTTCGCTTTGTGGACCATTTTCCCGTTCCGTCTGATAGCCGAAAAGAGCAATATCATGGCTTTTTGGTGGCTGTATTCTATTGATTTGATGATATTTATGTGCATGCTGCCGTTCACACGCTACATGCATATCCCGACCGAGGCTCTTTTTATTCTGCTCCGTCACGCCGGACTTAAGGCGCGCGAGCCGCGTAAAGGCTTCGCCTTGGCACAGCTTTATTCCTGCCCATCCTGCGGCCTTTGTATAGACGCTTGCCCTATGAGTGTCAACGACCAGAAGAGCGGCAACACCTCGGCCTATTTCATGAAGATTCTCAGAAACGGTGATATGGCCGAAGCTCAGCGCATAGCCGAGACCTGTCTGATGTGCGGCAAATGCGTGCTTGTGTGCCCTGTAAGCATAGAATCCTGCGACATCAAGTTCAGCCAGAGAGCTGCTGTGCCTTATGAAATCCATAGCGATCATTCATATCTCGACGTCATTTCGACCGAAGCGGAGCATAGTGGAGACCCGAGCGGAGCGAGAGCTTTCACCTTCGGTGAAAAAATCTCCACTAAACCAAAAACCCTCTATTTCGCAGGCTGCATGACTCAGCTTACTCCAAAAATCATGCGTTCAATGAAGCAGATCATGGAGACAGCAGGCGAGAATTACGACTTTTTGGACAAGGACGGCGGCGTCTGCTGCGGACGTCCTATGATACTCAGCGGCAAACCGGCCGAAGCTCAGGCTATGATAGCCAAAAACACCGAATTGATTAAGCAGTCTGGGGCCACCAAGCTGGTGCTTTCATGCCCGATCTGCTATAAAGTGTTCAAAGAGGAATATCATCTGGAAGGCATAGAGATTCTGCATCACACACAATATATCGACGAGTTGGTGAAGACCGGCAAGCTTAAAGTCGGCAAGGGCGAAGTCAACTATGTTTACCACGACCCATGCGAGCTCGGCAGAGCTTTCGGCGTGTATGACGAGCCTCGCGAAGTGATTGAAAACGTCGGTAATCTGGTCAAGGCTAAATCTGAGAAGGTTGAGAGTATCTGTTGCGGCGGCAGCTTGGGCAGTTTCCGACTCACTCAGCAGGAGAGAGACGAAATCACCCAAAACTCAGTCGACGACCTGATGTTCAATAAACCTGATGAGATTGTGACAGCATGTCCGCTTTGCCTGAAGACCTTCTCCAAGAAGTCTCCTGTGGCGGTAAAAGACATAGCTGAGGTAGTAGTTGAAAACCTTCAGGCAAACAACTAAAGCCTTACTTTCCGATGCAGAACCTGCCGAAGATGTTATTCAACACGTCGCGGCTGGTCACCTCACCGGTTATGCTTCCAATGTGATACAAGGCCTGGCGCAAATCTTCAGCCAGCAAATCGGCTGAAAGTTTGTCGTCCATGCCTTTTCTGACGGCTTCAAGGCTTTCCTTGGCATGCGTAAGCGCCTCGAAATGCCTGATGTTGGTAACCAGAACAGTGTTTCCGTCAATTTTGGGGGTATTGGTTTTACGGCGGATGTTACTCTTCAAGTCATCCACATCTTCAGGGTTTTTAGCCGAGATATATGAGAATGTCAATATGCTGAGGATGTCATACAAATCCATTCCGGTAATGCTGTAGCAATACTCATCGGTCATATAACCGCCATGCTTTTCAATGTTTTTCTCATAATCCGACTTCATGTAATCGATAAAGTCGTCATTCAAGCTGAACATGGTGCCGGCATCCATGGCATCTTTCTTGTTGACATAAACCAACAGCTCCTGTGTCAGCACATTGACGTGCGAAACTATGTTTGACCAGGCTTTGAAAATCTGTTTGAGGGGTTTAGTGCCGTCTAACAGGGCAATCACTATATCGGCCTCGGAAATCTTCTTAAAGGTGCGCTCTATGCCGATTTTTTCGATGGTTTCTGAAGTTTGGCGAATGCCGGCCGTGTCTATGAAACGATAGGTAAGGCCGTCAATGGTGAAGGTTTCCTCTATGGTGTCGCGAGTGGTGCCATCGATGTCGCTCACTATGGCACGGTCTTCGCCCAATATGGCGTTCAAAAGCGTGCTCTTGCCGGTGTTGGTTTCACCTACAATGGCAACCGGAATGCCATTTTTGATGGCGTTGCCCATGTGGAACGAGTCGGTAAGCTTGCCGATATGTTTCAATGCCTTGTCGAGCAGTTCGTAAAGCTTGCTGCGGTCGGCAAATTCTACATCTTCTTCCGAAAAGTCAAGTTCCAGCTCCAAAAGCGAGGTCAAATCGACAAGTTGGGAGCGCAGCTCTTGCAATTCGCCCGAAAAGCCGCCTTTTAGCTGATTTACGGCTATCTGGTGCTCGGCAGCATTCTGCGATGCTATGAGATCGGCAACGGCTTCTGCCTGCGCCAAATCGAGCTTTCCGTTGATGTATGCGCGCTTGGAGAACTCTCCCGGCTCAGCCAGCCTGCAGCCGCGCACCACCAGCAGTTCCAACACCTTCTGCTGCACATATTCCGAGCCGTGGCAGCTTATCTCAACCGAATCTTCGCCGGTGTAGGAGTGGGGAGCCTTGAAAAAGGTCACCAACACCTCGTCAATCAGAGGCTTATCGTCCGGGATAGGGTCGAATATCTCGCCATAATAAGCCTTGTATGGCTCTACGTCTTTGATATCCATCAGCTCGCCTTTTCTTTTGAAGATATGCAGCACTGTCGGAAAACTTTCTTTTCCTGAAAGCCTGATGACTGCTATGGCTCCGGTGCCCTGGGCTGTTGAAACAGCGCAAATTGTGTCGTACTTGCTCATGTCAATCTATGTTTAAAAAACGTTCAACTTGTTCCGCTTTGATGCGTTTTGCTATGATTATCTTGTTTCTGTCAAGCAGATAAATGGTGGGAGTGGTCTGAATGTCGTAAACCACCAGCAGGTTGTCCATTATACCTGAGTTTACTTCCACGGGGAATATGGCCATTTCAGGATGTCTGGAATGTATTTCCTCCAGAATTCTGCCTTCCTGAGCACATTTTTTGCAGGTTTTATCGTAGAAAACCACCGCGATGTATTCCGACTTTACAGAATACAGTTTGGCTATTTCCGGAAGCTTGGCCCCGATTTTCAGATGTTCCAGGTAATAGGCACGGTCGGCCATCATGTTCATTATGCTTTTCGACACGTTTTCCATCTCATATTTCAGGAAATATTCATCCACCAGATGTATGTAAACATCGTCCAGATTCATGTATTCGGGCGAGTAATATTTACGGTAGAAGTACCAGATGAGATAATCTCTCACCTCAGTGCAATCGCCTGTTTTTGCTGTAAGTTTGTCGATTTCGGCATTGATAATATCAGCATTGACAGGCAGGCTGTTGAAATATGCTTCAAGTTTGTTGTCAATCAGAGGATAGGTGAGAATTCGCGGGTCGTCCAGCTGGAAATCGTCCCAGTATTCTTCCATGTTATGCCTCTTCAACGAATTGATGAACAAATTGATAAAGGAGCCTTTCTTCTTGATTTTCAGCTTTTCTCCAAAAGATGTGATATCTTTTTTAAGAGAGTCGATCTTTTGGGCGTTACTTTGGCTGTATGGCTCGCTTTCCAGAGCGGCAATCTGCATTTCGTTCATCCGGACCTTGGCCATCATCTTGAAGAAACGGTCAGTCTCTTTCGCTCTCAAGACTTTGGCCGAATTCAAATCGTTCAGGTCGCTTATGCTCACTGAGAAATCCTGCTGCTTACCGACCAACACCTCGGTCATAGGGATCCTGTTTTCGTTCATCAGCAGATAAATGCCTTGTGGCAACTCGTTAGGGCTTAGGTAGCGAGCTGTTCCCTGTATGCAGTGCAAAGTGTCGACTATAGCTGTCTTGCTGCCTCTGTATTTGCAAAAATACCATACGCTATCCTGCTGATCGTCAATGTGAAACACTATGTCGACCTGCGACACTGCCGCCAGGGGAGCTAACAGAAATAATGCAACTAATAATTTTTTCATATAATGTTATAATTGTTGATTTTTGATGCCTTTCGCAGAAATGCGACCTACCACAGGGTACTGTGAGTATTTCCATGAAAGCATCATGTTGATTTTTAATGCCTTTCGCAGAAATGCGACCTACCACAGGGTACTGTGAGCATTTCGAGAAAGGTATTAAAAATCCTTATCACATATAATCAACAACGCAAAATTAGTAAAAAAATCGTATCTTTGTGCGTCAAAAATTAAAATTATGAAGCCTACAACTACATCAAAAATCTTGGCGGCATTACTGTTTGTGACTGGAACACAGACGGTTATCCCTTTTGCGGCAATGGCGCAGCAAACAGGGGAGATGCGTGTGGCATTTTGGAATATGGAGAATTTCTTCGACCCTTTCGTCGACTCCACAAGGGTTTACAACGAGTTTACAGAGGAGGGCGGACAGCACTGGAATTACAGGCGTTTCCACACAAAGCGCAACAATATGTACAAGGCCATACTGGCTTTTTCGGAGAACAAGCCTTTGGCCGTTTTTGGCATAGCCGAGGTGGAGAATCTGTTTGTCTTGAATATGCTGTTCACCCAAACGCCTTTGAAAAATCACAACTACCGAATAGTGCACTATGAAGGCGATGACCGCCGTGGCATAGATGTGGCCTTGGTTTATTGCATAGACAAGCTGCAACTTATTTACAGTGAAGGGATTAAGCTTCGCAATCCGCATAACCGCAAATTCAGGTCGCGAGATATTCTGTATGTCAAGTTGGCCGACAGACAGGGCGACACTTTGCATTGTTTTGTCAATCACTGGCCGTCCAGATATGGTGGAGAACGGGAGACTGTCAATTTGCGCCTTCTGGCAGCCAATACCTTGAAACATAAGGTTGATTCTCTGGTTTCAGCCTCATCGGCCGTGCCTAAAATCATAATCATGGGTGACTTTAACGACAGTCCGGCAGACCCCAGCCTGCAAGCCTTAACTAACGATGGGATTCTGGTCAATCTTTTTGCCGATACCGGCAAATTGGGCTTCGAAGGCACTCTTAAGCATCAATACAATTGGCAGATTTTCGATCAGATAATAGTTTCCAAAGCTCTGATTAACAGGCGAAAAGGCTTGGTTTACAAGACTAAAAGCGCCACTATCTATCATGGCGATTTTTTGTTTGTCAAAGACGAAACATACGGAGGTCTTAAGCTGTTCCGTACCTACATCGGGCCCAAATATCAAGGCGGCTACAGCGACCACCTGCCTGTGTTTATAGATTTGATTTACAAATGATTATCCGCGCTTGCAGATGTTTTTAAAGTCGCAGAAGGAGCAGTTCTTTAGCTCGTCGGTTTGAGAGAACGGTGTGTTTTTGTTGAACAGCCCGCTGAGGAAGTCGTTAAAGTAAGATGTACAGTTCTCCTCAAACGATTTGCTTAAATCGTGGGATTCGTCTATTTCCAAAGCATATACACCATGACTGAGCTTCTGGAATCCAATAATTCCAGGATTCACATTGTCTGCGTTTATGCTTGGATTTCCTTGCAGGAAAAGGTATTTGTATATCAGCAGCTGTATTGATTTCTCGGCCATATCGGTGATGAGAATCTGGTTTTTGCCTATGCGAACGTCTGAAGGGTTAACCTTGCCTGTCTTGTAATCTATTACCCTGATCTCGTCATTAACCTTGTCTATTCGGTCGGCTTTGCCGTACAGTTCAATCTTATAGCCTTGATAATCAATATGTTTTGTGAGTTCAATTTCGGTGCTTATGATGGATAATCTGTTGCCTTCAGCCAAAAACTTCCGCTCGTAGCGTATAAAGTTATCCAACATATTGTTTATGGCGGTCTTGTTCAGGCAGTTGAAGCCGGTATCTGGCAGTCCATTAGGGAATTTATTGTTAATCAAGGCTTTTTGATAGCAATCCTGGAAATGTTTCTTATACATCTCGTCGAACAATGCCAACGAAATCAAGTCATTCCCAAACAGCTTGTAGAAGTTGTCAAGGGTGTCGTGGATAATACTTCCCACCACATTTGACTGTATCTCTTCTTCAGGAGTTTCGTCCTTGATTTGCTCAATATATTTCCAATAAAACTGCAATGGGCATCTCACGTATGTGCCTATGGAAGTGGGGCTCAAGCGCTGTATCTTTTGCAGAGCCTCGTCGGTTTTTTCAATAGTGATAGCGTCTTCTATATCTTTGATTACAGGGCTTTTATATTGGTAATATTCAAGTTCTACTTTAGGGTTGTTTTTGGCGTATTCATACTCAATCTGTTTGATAAAACGACTGGGTTCACCCATGCCTGAACCCACGTTGTCGGCCAGATTGTTGTAGTACAAATTGATCTGTTTGGCGTTTTGCAGCAAACGGTAGAAGTGGTAGGCATAGACTGCCTGCTGGTGACTGTAGGTTGGCAGATTGTAAACCTTGCGCAGGTCAAACGGAATCAGGCTGTTGTTGCTCTTGTTTTGAGGAAGCACGCCCTCGTTGACGCTCAGGAAATGAATCACATCGAAGTCGAGGTTGCGGGTTTCGAGCAATCCCATAATCTGCAGGCCCTCGTCTTTCTGCTTGACATAGTTGATTGACATTTGCCCAGCCACCTGAGTGTAAAGCATCTGTAAATCAATGATGTTGATATAGTCTGAATATTTGTTCAGCAGCAGTTCTATGCGATTGACTATCCTTCCGGCCACACTGATTTGGTTCTTGATGAAGTTGTCGTCTTTATCGAGCAAAGGGATGGATGCTGTAAATATGCATTTCAAAGCCTCGACGCACTGCTTGGCACTGTCCCATTTCTGGATTATAAGATTCAGAAAATCAGATAATTGGCCATCGAAAACTACTAACTCTTTCTTCTGTATGTAGTAGACCGAATTTCTGGCTTTATCCATCAGCCATGCTTGCAACTTATCGTAGCCTTTGTCCTTGAAAATCAGCTTTATAAAGTCTGTGTTGCACAGACGCATAAGATTCCAGAGATACAGCCTGCTCTCGTCTTTCGACAAGGTCTGCTGATACCTGAATAGCTGATCTACAAAGTGATGGGTGAGGGTTTTGGTGTATGGGTAACCCATTGTCACCCTTATGCTGTCGACTGTGTCGGGTATGGCATTCATGACAGGTATCAAAAGGGACTCGTCGGCCAGAACAACCACTTCTTTGGTTCCCTTTGAGGCCTTGTGTCGGCTTAATTGCAGCTGTAAGGCATTGGTTTGTACCGCATTTCCCGACACCTCGATGATTTTGATGTGTTTGGCCTCGGTTTGGAAGCTGTCGCCAATGAAATTCTTCGGAATATTCGGATGCTTCTGGAAGAAAACTCTTGCAAAATAACCGGCTTCCTGCTTTTCATCTTCCAGATAATACTTGTCCAAGTCCCACAATATCACGGCGTTGCCGCTTTCAACCATTCGGACTATGATGCTTTCCTCGGTAGTGGTTAGGGCGTTGAATCCGGCGAACACTATCTTGCGGCCCTTGGTGCATTTCTGCAGAGTGGCATCGTCAAATGAGGCTATCTTCCTGGTTATCAAGCCGTAATAGCCCATGCCGTTTTTCTCGAGCGATTGGCGCAGGTTGTTGTAGTAGGTGACAAGAGAGGAGAAAAACTTCAGATAGTCAGACTCAAGACTGCCTTCCAGATTGAGGTTCCATTCGTCAATCTCCTTGACACTCTTCAGATGCTCGAAAAGCTTGTCGGCCTCAACTCCATATTGATCGATTTCGTCGAAATCCTTGGCCATCTGGGCGGCATAACTGAAGAAATCCTGGTTCATCTTGATGATTTCGAAGATAACGTCGATATTGTCAACGAGTTGTAAGCCGCTCCATTCCTCCATCGCCTGCTGTATTGACACAATCTGAGGCACCCAGAAGTTGGTTTTTATGCTCTTGGCCAACTCGTTGCGCAACTGCAAAGCCGCACGCTTGTTGGGGAAAACTATGGTGAGGTTTTCCTTGGTCAAATCGTAATGACTTGCAATATAATCACTTATCTTCTCGATGAAAGCCATTGTTCAGCGTTTTTGAGTTGTTCGGGTGTGCCCAAATCGAACCAATACTCGGGTTTTATCACCTTGGAGGCTACCTTGTGATTCCTGGCTATTTCACCATACAGTTTGAAGACGTAGCAAGGATTTACCTCGAAATCTTTGAAATATTCAGGTTTAAACAGATGAATGCCGCTGAATGACAGCAGTTTGCAGTCGGCTGGCAGTTCACCGTCGCCATCAAACACTTCGGTTTCGGAATTATATCTACCTATGAAGTTTTCTTGCCCGTTAAAGGCCAATTTACGCTTGCTGGGCCGTTCTTGGGTCAAAAGCCATGCTGCATCATCACTTTGACAGAAGTCGTCGTAGAAGGCCTGTAAATTGACGCTGGTAAGTATGTCTACATTGTGCACCAGCACGGCTTCGCTTTGCTTGAAATAGGGTAGAGCCTGCAGTATGGCACCCCCGGTATCCATCAAAAGCGGACGCTCGTCAGAGATTTCGATTGTCACGTCATTTCCATTGGAACGAAGCGCTGTGGAAAAACCTCCTAAAAACTCAATGATCTTCTCTCCGAAGTGATGGACGTTGACCACAATATGATTGAAACCGTTCTCAATCAGTTCTTCAAGTACAACTTTAATTAAAGGTTGATTATTGATTGATACTAAAGCTTTTGGTTTGTCTTTAGTATACTCTTTCAAACGACTGCCCAAGCCGGCGGCCAGCACAAAAGCGGTTCTTCTATCTTGGCTCATAGACGTAGTTTTTGTGTTGTGCCAAATGGTTGATTTCGACCCTCACCATGGGGTAGTTTTCATGTATCATTTCGCCTATGGTCTGGGCAAAGTAAACCGAACGGTGTCTGCCGCCAGTGCAGCCGAAGTTGATTTGCAGGTTCTTGAAGCCGCGCTCCAGATAGTTGTCGACCGACTGGAACACTATCATCTGAACGTTTTGCAGGAAGTAGTGGGTGTCGGGTTTATCATCCAGGAACTCCTTAACTGGGGCGTCTTCACCCGTCAAGGCCTTGTATTGCTCATATCTTCCGGGGTTTGGCAAAGCACGGCAGTCAAACACAAAGCCTCCGCCATTGCCGCTCTTGTCGTAAGGAACGCCTCCGTTTTTGAATGAGAAGCTGTTGACCGATATTGTAAGCACTTCAGGCTCAATGTTTTCGTATTTGAGCAGCAATAGTCCGAATTTGTCGATTACCGAGCGTAACTCCGGCAGTTCGAAAGGCAGTGACCAGTGCGAATTGGCATTCATCAGCTCCCGAATGGCATAAGGAATGCTCTGCATGAAGTGCAACTTCTTCTGTATCAATCCCCTGAAACCGTATGCTCCAAGCACTTGCAGCAACCGCAGTAACACGAAAGCAGGGAAGTATTTGTCGAATGACAAGGTTAATGATGACTGACTTTCGACTGTAGAAATCCTTTGTTTATAATAATCAATCAATTGCAAACGTATGTCCTCTGGTATTCTGGCCTTCACCTGATAGAGCAAAGATACCACGTCATACTGCAATGGGCCGCGTCTGCCGCCTTGATAATCAATAAAATAAGGTTCATTATTGACTATCATGATATTTCTCGACTGGAAGTCGCGGTACATGAAGAAGTCGGCCGGAGCCTCGAGTATGTACTTGGCCAGACGCTGAAAATCAGCGTCCAGACGGGTTTCGTTGAAAGATATTTCCTCCTGTTCCTTTAGGAAACAATATTTGAAATAGTTCAAATCCTCCATTATAGACATCTCATCGAAGGCAGGAGTGGGGAAGGCTTTGGAATAATCCAGACCTTTGTGGCCAATTGTCTGGAAATCAACAAGTTTATCCAGTGATTTTCGATACAAATCAATAGTTTCCTCATCAAACTTACCGTTCTCAAGGCATTTTTCCACGTGTATGAAAAGACTGTCGTCGCCCAAATCCGTCTGAACATAAACGTCTTTGCCGGCCGACACAGCCAAGACCTCTGGAACAGGCAGCTTGCACTGGGTAAAATGTTTGGAAAAGCTGTAGAAAGCCTCATTTTCCTCAACATTCACATTGTAAGCCCCTATCAGGGAGCGGCTGTCGGTTTGAATTCGGAAATACTGCCTTGATGAGCCTGAGCCGGGCATGGCCACCAAAGCCACCACCTTCTCGTGAAGCTCATTTTCAACAAGTTCAGTCAGGGTTTGTTTTATTTCATCTAAAGTCTTCATATCTAAAAATCAGCTTACAAACTTACAAATTTTTTCAAAATAGTTAGCATTTCGCTATAAATTTATTATCTTTGCAGCTCAAAAATTGAACACTCATATCGTATTTTGCGAAAGCAAGATTCAGATAACGACTAATTAAATAATTGATTATTAAACATTTATCAGAAGATGAACGCTACCGAACTCAAGACTATTGAGAAGCTCAATCGGCCAACAATCCTGCCGAATTCCGTAAAAATCAACGTTAAGATTGATTTGAATGAAGAAGAAGTTAAGCTCCCTAAGGACGAAGTTATCCCACAGACGGAAGAGATTCCGCAGTCGGATGAAATCATGCCGGAGGCTGACGATTTGAACAACGACAATGAGAATGAAGAACTTGAGGATGATTCGGATTTCGATTTCTCGAATCTCAACAAACTTCAACTCGTGGAACTCCTCGAGGAGACTGTCCAGGATCAGGACATAGCCAAAATCAAGGACAAAGTCGCTGCAATCAAGACCAACTTCTTGAGACTCAATAAGGAAGACCGTGACCGTGAGATGGAACAGTTCATTCTTGACGGTGGCGACAAGGAAAGCTACGAGCATAAGGACGATCCGTTGGAGGTCCGTTTCAAGGCTGCCTTTGAAATCTACAAGACAAATAAGGAGAAATACAAAGAGGAACTCGAAAAGCAGAAAGCCGACAACCTCAAGCAGAAACAGGACATCATCGAAGAACTGAAGGCTTTGATCTACTCGGAGGAGACTCTGAAGAAGACTTACGACGACTTCCGCGCCCTTCAGGACAGATGGAAAGAGATTGGCCAGGTGCCTGCCAACGAGATTTCAAACATCTGGAATACATATCATTTCCTCATCGAGAAGTTCTACGATAAGGTGAAGATTAACCGTGAGCTCCGTGACCTCGACCTCAAGAAGAATCTCGAGGCTAAGATTGAGCTTTGCGAGAAAGCTGAGCTTCTGCTTCTTGAGAAATCGCAGACCAAAGCGTTCAAACTTCTGCAGAAATACCATGATGAGTGGAAGGAGATAGGCCCGGTTCCTCAGGACAAGAAAGAAGAGGTTTGGGAGCGTTTCAAAGGTACTACCGACAAGGTCAACCAAATCCGCCGCGAGCATTACGCCAAGATTGAGGAAGAGCAGAAAGCCAACTACGAGGCCAAGGAAGCCATCTGCGTCAAGATGGAAGAGCTGGTGAACGAGCCTTGCAACACCATCAACGCATATCAGAAGAAGTCGAACGATGTGAACGAGCTGTTCAAGACCTGGAAACAGATAGGCCCTGTGGCAAAGAAACAGAGCGACGAGATCTGGAACCGCTTCAAGACTTCGATGAACACCTTCTTCGAGGCCAAGAAAGAGTTCTTCAACAAGCTGAAAGTTCAGCAGATGGAGAACTACAACAAGAAGTTGCAGATTTGCGTTGAGGTTGAAAACATGGCTGACTCAACAGAATGGAAGAAGACCACCGACCGCATCAAACAGCTGCAGGAAGAGTGGAAGACCATAGGCCCTGTGCCGAAACGTCATTCCGACAAGATCTGGAAGCGTTTCCGCGCTGCTTGCGACAAGTTCTTCAAGAACAAGGCAGAACACTTCAGCGGCATAAAGGGTGAGGAAGATGCCAACCTCAAGGCTAAACAGGAACTCATCGAGCGCATCAAGGCATACGAACTCAAGAAGGACCGCAACGAGAATATGGAGGCTATACGCGGCTTCCAGAGAGAATGGATGGCTATAGGTCATGTGCCTATGAAGTACAAAGATTCTCTGCAAAACGAATACCGTGGTCTTATAGACGGCATGTTCGACCAGATGCGCGCCAACGACAACGAGATGACTACCAACGAGTACCGTCAGATTGTGTCGGGCTTCAAAGATGATCCGGATTCACGCGACAAGGTCAGAAAAGAGCGCATGAACCTGCAGAACAAGATTCAGAAGCTGCGCGACGAAATCAATACCTTGGAGAACAACATCGGCTTCTTCGCCAACAGCAAACAGTCAGACCTTCTGAAGGCTGAATACGAGAAGAAGATCGACCGTCTCAAGAACGACGTTAAAGTCCTCGAGGCAAAGGTTAAGATTTTGAACGAACAATAATCGAATTGTTTGTATATTGAATTCTAATACCATTGGAACGGCATATTGTCTGACGACTTTCGGCGAGTCGCACGGTCCGGCCATAGGCGGTGTCATTGACGGCTGTCCGGCAGGAGTGTCGCTCGATAAAGAATTGATCGAAAGGGAGCTGGATAAAAGAAGAGGTGGCAAAAACGCTGCCATGTCGATGAGAAAGGAGCCGGATGAGGTGGAATTCCTCTCCGGATTGTTTGAGGGCAAGACCACAGGCACTCCCATAGCTTTCATCATCCGCAACCGTGACGCCAAGACTTCCGATTACGACAATCTCAAAGACGTTTACCGTCCTTCGCATGGCGATTTCACCTATCAGGAAAAGTACGGCATACGCGATTACGCAGGCGGCGGCAGGGCTTCCGCACGTACGTTGTTGCCTTGCGTGGTGGCAGGCGCTATAGCTAGGCAGATACTTGCAACGCAAGGCATAGAGGTGCGTTCTGATGTGATACAGATAGGGCCCGAGCGCAGCGAGGGCTTTTCAACCGAAGAAATCGAGAATATACTTACAAAATACCGTGAGGAAAAAGACACGGTAGGCGCCGTCATACAGGGAGTTATTAAAAACGCTCCGGTTGGACTGGGTGAGCCTGCTTTCATGAAGTTCAATGCGGTGCTGGCTCAAGCCATGATGAGTATAAACGGAGCCAAGGGCTTTGAAATAGGCGAGGGAATGCACGCCGCCGCCATGCGTGGCAGCGATTGCAACGACCTCTTCACCTTTGAGAGCGGAAAGGTGCGCACCTTAACCAATCATAGCGGCGGCGTTCAAGGCGGTATCACCAATGGCGAAGACATAGTTTTCAGAGTTGGGTTCAAGCCGATTCCGTCGGTGATGCGCCCTCAGCAAACCGTCGACATTAACGGAAATGCAAAGGTATTGGAGATTCAAGGCCGTCACGACGTGTGCGTGGTACCACGTGTGATTCCTATGGTTGAGGCCATGGCTGCTATGGTTACCCTCGACTTCATTTTGTTAAAAAAATGCAATAAAATATGATGCACATTTAAAATTATGTGTATCTTTGCAGCGTAAAACTTCAGGGCAAGGTGAAATTCCTTTCCGGCGGTGACAGTCCGCGACTTCCCTCAGGGGAACTGATTCGGTGAAATTCCGAAACCGACGGTGATAGTCCGGATGAGAGAAGTTTTAGTGGTATTTTGGAATAATTAATTGCCCTGATGTTTGCATTGGGGCAATTTTTTTATGTCATACAACGAAAGAGACATCGAATTTATGAGGCGCGCCATAGCGCTGGCCAAGCAGGGCGGAGGTTTTGTACATCCCAACCCTCTGGTGGGCTGCGTTGTGGTCAAGGACGGCCAGGTTATAGCTGAAGGCTATCACGAGAAATACGGGGAGTTCCATGCCGAGCGCAACGCTTTGACTCGCTGCAAGGCCGATACAACAGGTGCGACCCTTTACGTCACCCTCGAACCTTGCTGTCACTACGGCAAGACGCCTCCTTGCACCGAAATCATAATTGAGAAAGGCATAGCCAAAGTTTTTGTCGGCATACTTGACCCTAATCCGCTTGTAGCCGGCAAGGGCGTTAAGATATTGCAAGACGCAGGCATAGAGGTCGTTTCGGGGCTTTGCGAAGACGAGATCCGTGAGATGAACAAGGTGTTTTTGAAATACATCACCACCAAGCGTCCTTACGTCATAATGAAGACTGCCATGACCCTGGACGGCAAAATAGCAACCCATACAGGCGATTCGAAGTGGGTGACAAATGCAGAGTCGCGCAAGGCGGTTCATGCTCTTAGAAGTGAGCTTGCGGGTGTTGTGGTTGGCATTAACACGGTTTTGGCTGACGATCCCATGCTTAACTGCCGCCTCGACGGTCGCTGCCACCAGCCTGTCAGAATAGTGGTTGACAGCAAGTTGAGAATTCCTTTGGATTCCCAATTGGTAAAGACGGCAAAGGAATATAGAACTATTGTTGCTACAACCGTCATTTCGACTGAAGCGGAGCGGAATGGAGAAATCTCATTTAATTGCAGGAGATTTCTCGACTCCCTACGGTCGCTCGAAATGACTGGGGTTGAACTCCTTGAGTGTCAATCAAATAACAATCATGTTGACATCAACGACCTGATGGACAAACTTGGTGCCATGGGTATAGATTCTTTGTTGTTGGAAGGCGGCGGCACCTTGAACGCCGCGTTTCTCGAAGCCGGCTGCGTGGACGAAATTTGGGCCTTCATCGCTCCGAAAATAATCGGAGGTGCCGCCGCCAAAACTCCTGTCAGCGGCAAGGGAATAGACCTTATGAGCGAGGCCATTAATCTGCACAATATTGAGATTCAGAATATTAACGGAGATATATTAATAAAAGGTAAGATATGTTCACGGGAATAATTGAAGAAATAGGCAAGGTGAAAGCCATAGTCAGACATGCCAACAGCATCAAGCTGACCATAGGTGTGAATAAGATACTGGAAGACCTTCATATAGGTGACAGCATCTGCACCAACGGCGTTTGCCTGACGGTGACCGCCTTCGACGACAGTTCTTACACAGCAGACGTGATGCCAGAGACCATGAGCCGCACCAATTTTAAGGATTTGAGGGTTAACGACCGGGTCAATCTGGAGCGTGCCATGCCTGCCAACGGACGTTTTGGCGGACATATAGTTTCCGGTCATATAGACGGCACAGGAGTTATCAGCAAAATAACAAAGGACGACAAGGCAATACGTGTCAGAATTGAAACTCAGCCTGAGATTCTGCGGTACATAGTCGAGAAGGGCTCCATCGCCATAGACGGCATCTCCCTGACAGTTACAGACGTGAGCCGCTTCGACTTCGGAGTCTCCATAATTGAGCATACTCAAGACGAGACTACTTTGACCAAGAAAAAACCCGGTGACACTGTCAATTTGGAGAACGACATTGTGGGCAAATACGTGGAGAAGTTTACCGGAAGCATAGCCGCCAAGAGAGATGCGGACTTGCTTAACTTATTGAATGATAATAATTTTTAACATAAATGAACAAGGATTTTAATACAATTGAGGAAGCGTTGGAAGAACTCCGCAACGGTAAGATGATTATAGTTGTGGACGATCCCGACCGTGAGAATGAGGGTGATTTAATTTGTGCGGCTGAGTTTGCCACAGTTGAAAACGTGAATTTCATGGCTTCATACGGCAAGGGTTTGATTTGCATGCCAATGAGTTCTGAGATATGCAAACGACTGAAGCTCAACCAGATGGTTTTGGAAAACACCGACAACCACAGCACAGCTTTTACAGTTTCCATCGACTATCGCGACACTACAACCGGCATTTCAGCCGTGGAACGCTCGATTACCGCAATGAAAGTGGTGGAAGACGGCATACGTCCGGAAGATTTCCGTCGTCCGGGCCATATGTTCCCGTTGGAAGCCCGTAAAGGCGGTGTTCTGAAACGCGGAGGTCACACTGAAGCGACAGTCGATTTGATGCGTCTCGCAGGTTTGAAGGAATGCGGTCTTTGCTGCGAGATTATGCGCGAAGACGGCACCATGATGCGTACCACTGAGCTGATTCAGTTTGCCAAAGCCAACAACTTGAAAATAACTTCTATAGCAGAGCTTATTAAATACCGCCGCAAAACCGAAGTGTTGGTCGAACGTGTTACAGAAGCTGAACTTCCTACAAAATTCGGAACCTTCAAAGCCATAGGTTATGTCGACAAAATCTCAGGAGAGCATCATGTGGCTTTGGTTAAGGGTGACCTTACAACAGGCGAGCCAGTGCTTTGCCGTGTGCATTCCGAATGCTTGACAGGAGATGCTTTCGGTTCTTTGCGTTGCGATTGTGGCGAACAGCTGCAAGAGGCCATGCGCCGCATTGAAGCCAAGGGCAGGGGAGTTCTGCTCTATCTCCGTCAGGAGGGCCGTGGCATAGGCTTAATCAACAAACTGAAGGCTTACACTTTGCAGGATCAAGGCATGGACACAGTCGAAGCCAATCTGGCTTTGGGTTTTGCCGCCGACTTGCGTGACTATGGCACAGGAGCGGAGATTCTGGCCGACCTTGGAGCCCGCAAAATCGTTGTCATGACAAATAATCCAACTAAAATCAGCGGTTTGGAAGGCTATGGCATAGAAATCGTAGGCCGTGAGCCAATCGAAATGACATGCAACGAAAAAGACGCATTCTACCTTTACACAAAATACAAGAAAATGGGGCATATACTCCATGTAAAGGATTTCTCGACAAGCTCGAAATGACATTCCGTTCCCGTCATTTCGACCGAAGCGAAATGAAATGGAGCGAAGTGGAGACCTGAGCGAAGCGAAAGCATTCACCTTGGTGAATAAATCTTTTTTTAGTGTAGAGTGTAAAGTGTAGAGTTTAGAGTAGTTTTAAAGTTTAAAGTTAAAAAGTTTTAAAAGAAAAAATATAAACAATTAAATATCAATAAATTATGAACATTTTAGAAGGAAAATTATTAGCAGAAGGCCAGAAGATAGCTATAGTTGCTGGCCGTTTCAACGAAATTATCACCAACAAGCTGTTGGGTGGTGCCATCGACGCTTTCAAACGTCACGGTGGCGATGAGAAAAACATCGACGTGGCTTGGGTTCCTGGCGCTTTCGAGATTCCGCTCGTGGCAAAGAAATTGGCTGCAAGCAAGAAATACGACGCCGTCGTGTGCTTGGGCGCAGTCATCCGTGGTGCAACACCTCATTTCGACATGGTTGCCAATGAAGCCACCAAAGGCATAGCAACAGTCGGCTTGCAGACCGAAGTGCCGGTTATCTTTGGCGTTCTCACCACAGACAGCATAGAGCAGGCCGTCGAACGTGCCGGATCAAAGGCTGGAAACAAAGGCTATGACGCAGTCACCACTGCCATCGAAATGGTCAATCTGCTGAAACAGATTTAGTCTTTAGTCTTTAGTCGTTAGTCTTTAGACCTTAGACCTTAGACTTTAGAGGAGACGTCATATTTATTTATGGCGTCTTTTTTTATAAAAAATGAAACTTTTAGGTTGCACATATTAAATTGTTTATTATCTTTGCAACGTTAAACTTTAGGGTTATGACTTTCGATAGGATATTAGAAAATGGACGTTTGTGGGCTGTGCGTTATGACAAAGACAATGTCAATGCACTTGAAAGAGTGCTTTCGCAATGGAGTGATGCAGAATGGCTTGCTGATTTTTTTATGCAGAATATTGATGATTTGATTTCTTATTTTAAGATAACAAACATCGAGGATGCTATTTATCAGACGATGGAAGACAGAGATGAGATGGCTTGTGTGATAATGGATATTTCTCCCGAAGCCAATCTTGACAGATTTTTCCGCCCACTTGATAATAATCGAACCAGCGAGATGATTTTAGGTAAAGAAAAAGGTCGTCCTAATCGGCAGAGTTGGTTGAGATTGTATGCGATTAAACTCAATGTCGGCATCTATATTATCACTGGAGGCGCGATAAAACTAACGAGAACCATGCAGGAGCGCGAACACACTTTGATTGAGTTGGAAAGGATGGAAAAAGTCAGAAACTTCCTTTTAAACGAGCATGTTTTTGATGAAGAAAGTTTTGAAGATTACAGAAAGGAGATAGCATTATGACACGTGACGAAGCAATAGCCAGATTGAGCCGTTATCAGTCGGAAACTCCATCGGAATGGCGTGAAAAAGAGGCGGTTTATCAGACCGCCAAATCGCAGGGATGGCTGAAGTATTCAAGAAAAATAGCCATAAAGGTCGCTATGTCTATGAAATACCAAAACATCTCGAGGCAAGAATTGGCAGAAAGGATGGGATGTTCGCCGCAATATGTATCGCGTCTGCTGAAAGGCGAGGAGAACCTTTCGCTTGAAACAATCTGTAAATTAGAAGAAGCATTGAATATTGCTATTTTGCAATATGAGTTCGCGTAATGTTATACCTCGCAAAAACTCCAACAATGATAGTCGATAAAATCAAACGCTACGTCTGGCTGCTCGATACCATCTATCGTGCCGGTGAAACAGGCATCACCTTCGATGAAATCAACGAGAAATGGCAACGCTACGACCTTCTTTCAGATGGCGAGCGTTACCCGAAGCGCACATTCGAGCAACACAAAGAAGAAATCCAAGACACCTTCAACGTCGAGATCTGCTGCGACCGCAAAACCAATCGCTATTACATAAATGACCGTGAAGAATTGCGAAATCAGAACCTCGTTTTGCGTTGGCTCATCAACACCTTCAATCTCAACAATATCATCGGCCAAAGCAAAAGCCTTAAAGACCGCATCGGTCTCGAAGACATCCCTGCAGGGCAAGACACGCTCATCGACATCATCGATTTGATGAACAACAGCTGCACCTTCGACATGGAATATCAGAAATTTTATTCCGATGAAAAGAAGCTGTACAAAAACATGGAGCCCTACGGAGTCCAAATCTTCCAGCGTCGCTGGTATGTGTTGGCTCGCAATCCTGAAAATGACACGCTCCACACTTTTGCGCTCGACCGCATCACCAGCCTGCAGAAAAACAGCATCACCTTTCGAATGCCATCCGATTTCTACATCACCGATTTCTTTAGCGGCTGCTATGGCATCATCAAAGATGAAACCCCAATCCAGCGAGTGGTTCTCAAAGCAAACCATTTCCAAGCCCAGTACTTGAAAACCCTGCCGCTCCACCATTCTCAAAAGATTGTCTCAGACGATGCCGACTACACCGTCTTTTCCTACTACATCTGCCCAACCCTCGATTTCAAACAGAAAGTTTTGTCTTATATGGGAAATGTAGAAATAATAGAGCCTCAATCATTCCGTAACGAAATCATTAAGGAGATTGAGGCTATGAGAAAACTCTATAAATAAATTTTATTTGTCCAAATTCTTAAGCAAAATCAGGATTTTCTCGTAATAAGCGATGTTCTCTTGAACATTGTCTTTGTTGATTCCTGCCAATTCACTCAAATGGAATCCGACTGCATAAGCAGCTTGGTTTCTCGTCAAGTTAAACTCTTCAGTTAATTTATTTATAGCCTGTCGGGCATCAACGGCATTTCTAACAATCTCAACCACTTTGTTAATATTGTCAATAACTGTTGGCAAGCCTTTCATACATTCAATTTGCTCTACCGTTGCATCAATGTCTGCTTTTACGTTGCCAAACAAATACCAAGCTGTCGAGTGTTTCATTTTATAAACATTCACCGATATCTCACGAATGTATGAGTTTTCCAGCGCATCTTCCAATTCTTGCGAATCGTCGTCCGATACAATATCCCATGCATCGTCATACTGTTCATCTGCATAATCATAGCAATCCAGTTCTTTAGTTGTGAATATTGGGAATTTATCTACCAAAGCAGCTTCAAACTTTTCCATCAACTCTGTTGTCTCTTTGCTTCGTTCAACATCGTTGCCAAATATAGAACGATACTCGCTTATATAGTTCTGCATGAACTGTTTTCTCTCCGCAGTGTCAGCCTCCTCAATATCCTTTTCCACCTCGCCTATTTTGCTTAAGCCAAAAGTATTGATGAACGCCATTTTTCCCACATCAGGAATCTGCACAACTGCCTTGCCGTCAGCAGTAAAATCTAAAATCGCTTGCTGTTTCATATTATTCAATTTTTAAATGTTTTCTAATAACTTTTGCCATATCTATTAACATATCTTCTTTAATATTCTGGCTCAACTGACGTGTATGGATAACCAGTTTTTCTCCTGCTTTAAAAAATTTCGTATCAACCTTATTGTGATGAGTAAAAACTTATTCATTTTAGTAAAATAATGCTCACCACCATTAACATCATATTCAACATCAAAAGTACTATCAATTTGTCTATCATTCCCCACACCTTGATTTGTGATATAGTTTGAACAGGCCAAGATTACAACAGGAAAAGATTGTATAAAGTCGGAATCTTTAAACAGCTCCAGTCTATTAGCAATTGCTCTTTTAGTCTCTTTGTTTGGATTAGATGTTGTTTTACTTGGATTGTTATTCAATTCAGTAGTAAAAGCACATTCTTTCTCAAAATCCCAATAATCAGAATAGTTTGACATTCGCCAATATATCAAATCACATAAATGCTGATAATTCATCCATGTATCATTTGATGTATCTATTTTACGAGGAGCATCTCGCCATTGCTTATTCCTACATAAATTTATTTTATCTGTTATGAGACTATCTATAACATCCGTAGATTCCTTACCTACAATCAATATATCTTTATTTGGATTCCCTTGTCCTGGAAACTGTTTATATGGTTTACTATGTTCACACATGGTAAGAAAATCTTCAAAGAATTTTTCTCTATCCATCTTTTATTATTTTATTCACTCGCAAAATTACAATTTAATTATGCAAAAACAAAGCACAAGCTAAAAAAAATATTTTTCACTTTCATCTTCCACATTATTTTTGCACAAGCACATTCTATTTTTGCTTCGTAACAAAAAAAAGTAATGCTATGGCAAAGAAAAAACTTATAAAAACCGATGCAGGAAATATTTTTCAAAACAGCCAACAAAAAAACATATCAACTTCAACAAGCGTTGGATTCCAATTTTTGAATGGCAAAAATTTAAAATTATGTTCGGAATATGATAAAACAGCAGACGGTATTTTGACAGTCAACTTTTTCGATGACTTTGTGATTCCTGAATATATCTTTATCAATGGAGACAACTACAAAGTGACAGAAATCGGATCATGCTCTTTCCCAAAAACAATGCAATCAATCTTTATTCCTGCATCAATCTGCAAAATTGAGAACTATGCATTCTGGTTTGCATTACATTCTAGTTTAAAAGAAATCCATGTAGCAAAAGACAACAAATTTTATGACAGCCGAGAGAATTGTAATGCCGTTATTGAAACTGCAACTAACACACTCGTTGTCGCCTGCGACAACACCATCATTCCTGATTCCGCAGAAAGGATTAGCGAGGGGGCTTTCTGTGCCGTTGCTATAAAATCGTTATATATTGGCTCAAATATCATGCACATAGATTATAATTTTGCAGAAATATTTGGTTTGGAATCCATCATAGTTTCTGAACAAAACAAATTTTATGACAGCAGAGAAAATTGTAATGCCATAATCGAGACCGCCTCCAATACTCTTCTAAAAGGTTGCAAAACAACTAAAATTCCAACTTCCGTAAAACGTTTGGGGATTTCATCTTTTGCAACTATAAAAGAAATGGAATCTTTTTGCATACCTGACAACATTGAGTTAATAGAGGAATATGCGTTTTGCAACTGTACTTCATTAAAAGAAATCAATATACCGCCATCGATAAAGAGCATTGGTCAGTTTGCTTTCTTTAATACCACTTTAATCTCGGTTTCCTTCAAGAATAGAAACATAAAAGTCCACAAAGACGCTTTTGAGTCAAAGGTGTTTATCAATGGAAAACCTCGCGATTATTGGCTTCGTCCAACAGGAAAATATTTGAATTTTCTAAAGAAATAATACTATGGAACTCTCAAAATATCTTATTGAAAACCCTAATTCAAGCTTCGACATCCTGAAGCACCTGGTCAACGCATTGCCACAAGATCAGCTCATGGGAATCCGTAACAACACCATCAACGAAGATTTGTGGATTTATACAAATAACTTGATAAATCCCAAGCCTAAAAAAGATACTGTCAAGCACGTAAACGCTCCGCTCCAAAAGCTACTCGATGAGTTTACAAACAGCCGAGGCGAGCAACTGAAGCAAACTCGCCGTCAACTTCAAAAGCGATTCGACGTCCAATCATTCGATGATCAAGAGCTTATCATTGAAACTTTCATGAAAAAAGGTCAGAAAACCGATGTCGTGTGGTGTTCAAAATACTTTATCGAATATTATGCCAACACTGTCATTTATCAGGATCAAGCATTTGATGTGGTCGGCCAGCTGTTTTGGAAAGACAAATACCTCGACATCGTCAAACGCTATTGGGAAGAGGACATTGAAAACTACAAGCTTCTGAAAGTCATCCTCCAGTTCGATTCCATTGAGTATATGAAAGAAAAAATCAATGAACTTGAAAGCTATAGTGATGGAGTTATCGACGACGTGGCTTATCCACAATTACTAATAAAAGTCTGCGAAGACAAAAACTATACTCTTTCAAAAGACAGGCTAACGCCATTCCAAATCGCCTATATCTCAGCTAAAACCGACCGCTCCATCACCGAAGAAGAGGCATCTGCAGCTCTCCGTTGGGTCATAAACAACGAGTTGAATTGGCATTTTTACTTTGTCCGCGACCTCCAAGGCCACATCATCTTTCGTGATTACAAATACAGCAGTATCGGTCTCACACTTTGGTCTCTTTCAAAACTCGGCCATATATCGGAGATTATAGCTTTTAATGAATGGATAAAACATGTTGTTGCTAAACTTGAATCCATAAAATACCTTGATAGAGAATCAATTAATGAAATTGTTGTTAAACTTACCCCAACCGAAACACCAGCCTCAGCATTCCATCCTGATATCTCGAACTGGTAATCCTGAAAGTTCCTATCTCAGTAGTATTTTGCACGTGGTCGCCGGCACAAAGGCATTCGTCGTAGTCGCCGACATTCACAATCCGGACGGTGTCGGTGGCATTGTCTGGAAGGCGCTCCATGTCGAAACGGTGCTTCACTTCTTCCTGAGTGGCGTATTCGATGGTAACTGGTAAGTCTTTCTGTATCACTTCGTTAACACGGTCTTCGATGGATTTTATTTCTTCGGGTGTCAACGCGCGAGGGAAGACATAGTCGAGCTTCGATTTCTCGCGCTCAACATGCGATTTGCATGAGCGCTTGCAGCCCCACATCTTCACCATGGTGCCGTTCAGGATGTGCTCCGCTGTGTGCATCGGCGGATATTCCTTTTTATTATGCTCGTTGATAATTTCGTCCATCGGTTTTTACCTTTCCTTATCAAATTCCTCGATTTCCTTCACGATATTTTCAATCAATCTTTCCTTCAAATCGTAGAGATCATCGGAGATGTCGCATTTGTAGTAGTGCGGGTTGATGAGACGTTTCTCGGTGTCGTCGAGGTGGGCCAGGTTGGTGAGGTAATAGTTGCGCTTCTCCTGGATTGAGACATACTCAACAATAGATTTGCCATCCTTCATAACCTGAGGCTGCAAAATACGGTATTCGTATGAGCCTGCGGGGAAGGTGGTCGATTTCAGCCGGTCGTTCTCGTCGCGCAAGGTGATTTCCTCATGATTCTCTATGGCTTGAGCGAGCTTGTCGCCACGCAGACAGGTCACATCGATCTTGAATTTGTTGTTGCGGATGATGCGGTATGTAATCTGGAAACCAGGGTTGATTAGCTTGCTGCTTTCCTCCGAACGTTTCAATACAGGCATGTCGTCAACCTGAACCAGTTTGTAGACATTGCCGAAACATGGGTTGTGCTTGCTGGTTGCAATGGCATCGCCCACGCCGTAGCTGTCGACCTTGCATCCCTGACGTTCCAACTCCATGATGAGATACTCGTCCAAAGCGTTGGTAGCGAAAATCTTACAATTCTTAAGACCGGCTTCGTCGAGCATGTCGCGGGCCTTTATTGAAAGATAGGTAAGGTCGCCACTGTCCAGACGGATGCCGTAGCCGCAAGGGTAGGAGTCGTCTATTCCGTTGGCTTTAAACGCTTTGATGGCGTTTTTGATACCGCACTTCAAAGTGTCATAAGTGTCGACCAGCAGTATCAGCACCTCGTTTTTGTGTGTCTTGATGTATTTGTCGAAAGCTTCATATTCGCCTTTCACTGTTGGGCCGAACGAGGTGACATAGCTGTGCGCCATGGTTCCTGAGGACGGGAAACCGAACTCAACGCCTGTAACTATGTTGGAGGTGTTCTGACAGCCTCCGATATATGCCGCTTTTCCACCGTAAATGGCAGCCCACGGACCGTGAGCGCGACGGCTTCCGAACTCGCTGATAGGCTTGGTGGTGCTACGGGTTACGCGCGACGCCTTTGTGGCCACAGCCATCTGATGGTTCATAATGCAAAGCATAGGAGTCTCAAGGACTTGAGCTTCGATGATAGGGCCTTCGATGGTGATGATAGGCTCTCTTGGAAAGGCTATTTCACCCTCACGCATGGCATAGATGTTGCCAGTAAACTTCATCTTGGCGAAGTACTTGCGGACTTCTTCATATTCGTCGCCAGGCAGGAACTGCTCAAAGAAACTTTCATCGGCTTTTCCGAGGCCTTCCACCATTTTAAGCACTTCGCGCACTCCGCTTACCACTGCCCAGTTGTTGGTGTCGGGAGCCTTGCGGTAAAAAAGATTAAAAACAGCGCGTTTGTCTTTCATTCCATTGTCGTAGAACGACTTGCCCATAGTATACTGATACTTGTCGGAGCAATAAGAAATGTTTAAATCCATGATACTCACAAATTTTTTGCAAAATTAAAACATTTTATTGCAGATTGCAAATATTTACACGTATTTTTGCAGTTCAAAACTTAATTATGTTCCTGGGAGAGCTGATAGCACTGTTCGTAGCCGTTTCTTGGACCGCCACCGCCTTGTTTGCAGAGGTGGGCTCCAAACGCATGGGCTCATTGCCGTTCAACACCATCAGAATGACCATGTCGCTGCTGTTTCTGACACTCACTCTGTGGCTTGTGATGGGCGTGCCATATCCACGCTATGCCGACGGCGGCACTTGGATGTGGCTGTTGCTCTCGGGCTTGGTAGGCTACGTCATAGGCGACTACTGTCTGATGCAAGGCTACATACACATAGGCTCGCGTTTCGGCCAGCTTTTCATGACGCTATCGGCTCCAACGGCAGCTATCACCGGAAGGATTCTGCTTGGCGAACGCATGCGCACTGCGGCCATTATCGGAATGATAATCACTTTGAGCGGTATAGCTTTGTCTATACTGTCCAAAACCGACGGCACGGATAATCATAAGCTACATTTCAAACTGCCGGCCAAGGGCATATTTTATGCCGCAATGGCCGGAATTTGCCAGGGTTTCGGCCTGGTGCTCAGCAAGGTCGGCCTGACGCATTACGACGCAGCTCTTGAGGCTTTGAATATAGCTAAAGACACAGTTATGGAAGGCGCCATATTGCCATTGCCCGCAAGCATAAGCGTGCCTTTCGCTGCCACAACCATACGTGCATACATCGGATTGATAGGCTTTTTCCTGGCTTTGGTTTTGTTTAACAAAGACGGGTTGCAGCAGTTGCGTCACGCTGCCAACGACCGCAAGGCCATGTGGTGCGTGCTGGCGTCGACCGTATTCGGCCCCTTCATAGGAGTAAGCGCCTCGTTGCTGGCCACCATGTACACCTCGGCCGGCATAGCGCAAACCCTTTTCGCCCTAACCCCGATACTCATCATTGCTCCGGCCGCAATACTTTTCCATCAGAAAGTCACTTTCCGCGAAGTGATAGGTGCCATAATAAGCGTAACCGGAGTCTGCCTGTTTTTTGTTTAATGATTGAATTTTTTTGTACTTTTGCACCTTCAACTAACAAACTATTTTTTTTAACTACTGAATAATGAAAAAAGTTTTAAAACTGAAGGCTTTTATGCTTTCTATGGTGATGGTGTTTGCGCTGTTGCCAATGAATATGTTCGCTCAGAGTAGCGATGATTTCTTCCGTGTTGACGATGCCTTTAACGGCAATCGTGATGTTTTTACTTTTACGCTGAATAACCAGGAGTTTGTTGACACACCAGTGGGAAGCGGATTGGCTATATTATTGGCTGCCAGTGCGGGATATGCTGTTGTGAGAAGACGCAAGAATAGAAGAAGTGCAATGTTATTAATGGCCGGAGCAATAATGATTGCCACCTGCTTTACACAATGCAAGAAGAATGTTGAGACAATAAATCCAGTCACAGGTGAAAAGATACAGATTTCATTAAAGGTGGCCAACGACGGCAAACATGATGTTATTATTGGCGTTACCGGAAAAGTTAATTACGAGAATGGCGATGTCATTTACGTTGGCGATGGAACAAAATACATTGGAACATTGACAATGGCTGAAGATGCTTTTTCAGGGACCATTGACACTCCGTCCGGAAGTGATTTATATTTCTATTTCATAGGTGGTGCGCCAATATCGCCTTCTACACTTACAGCCGGCACTACATCATATTCTGTCGATATCAGTGATCAGACTGGCAATTTGCCGGTACTTTCGCTGGGACATGTGGAATATGTCGGTTCTAAAGAATATACCTGCACCCTCGAAAACAAATGCGCTCTGGTGGAGCTCACGCTGACCAGCGGCACCACCGACGCCGTGGGCATTGGCGACAGATACACCCAGGCCACCATCAACTTCGGCGGCACTCCGGGCATAGTTCCAAACACGGAGACCACGGGTATGATAAAGATGAAACCTTCAGGAGATAATACGAAGAAATACGCCATTTTGCTCCCGCAAGCTGCGGTTGACAAATCAAATATTGCAATAGGCCATGTGGGCTATACACTTGATGTACCGGCGATGAGCAACAACAATTACATCAAGTTTAATAATGAAGGAGCCGTGGAGAGCAATATTGTTTACCTCAATTACCTCACCACGCACTATACGGCATACGATGGAAAAACCCTCACAGGTACGCTTGCCGGCAACTACATAATCTCCATTGCCCCTGGAGCCACGGTGACGCTGGATGGCGTAACCATCAACGGAGTGAACAACAGCAGCTACCCGTGGGCTGGCATTAACTGTGTAGGCACAGCCACCATCATCCTGAAGGACGGTACGACAAACACCGTGAGGGGATTCTATGATGAATATCCTGGTATTCACGTGCCATCGGGCTCAACGCTCACCATCAAAGGCGAAACCGCAGGCACCGGCTCGCTTAGTGCTAGCAGCAACGGCTGGGCTACCGGCATCGGCGGTGGCGGACAAGGGGATGGAATCGATTGCGGCAATATCGTGATTCAGAGTGGTGTAATCACGGCTACGGGCGGTCAGTATAGTGCCGCCATCGGAAGTGGTACTTGTAAATCTTGCGGCACTATCACCATCTCTGGTGGTACCGTCACGGCTACGGGCGGTTCACATTCTGCTGCTATTGGAACAGGACAAAGTGGAACTTGCGGTGACATCACCATCACCACAGGCGTTACCAGGGTGACTGCCACGAGGGGTGCAAATAACGAAAACGACTGCGTCGGTAGAGGCGATGGTACTAGCTACTGTAGCAAAGTGACCATTGGTGACAGGGTTTGCTGGGAAGTCGATTACTACCCGTATGGCGGCTATAATGTTATCCAAACCAACCAGCTGGTTTATCCCACTCCCGCCCCCAGTGTGACAGACCTCGCGACAATCACCGAAAACTATACCGCCAGCGACGGCGAGATCCTTACGGGCAAGCTGGGCACAAACGTGAAGATTTCCATAGCCGCCTGCGCCACGGTGACACTTGACAACGCGGACATCAACGGCGACGCTACTTGGAAAACTGGCAACTATGCCGGCCTCAGCTGCCTGGGCGACGCCACCATCATCCTGAAGGACGGTACGACAAACACTGTGAAGGGATTCTACGAAAATTATCCTGGTATCCAAGCGGCGCACAATACTGGCTCGGGCGATGAATATACTCTGACCATTCAGGGCACAGGCTCACTTACAGCAAGCAGCAACGGATGGGGTGCCGGCATCGGAGGAGGATATCAAATTCCTTGTGGTAACATCGTGATAAATGGTGGTAGTAGCATAGAGGCCACCGGAGGTCATGCCGCCGGCATTGGCGGCGGACAGAGTGCTAACTGCGGCGACATCACCATCAGCGGTGGCAACATCACTGCCAACGGTGGTGAGAGCGGAGCTGGTATCGGTACGGGCAATAATGGGACTTGCGGCAATATCACCATTAGTGGCGGCTCAATCACTGCCAACGGTGGGAGCTACGCAGCTGGTATCGGTACGGGCTTTAATGGAAACTGTGGTAGCATCACCATCTACAATACTGTGACCAGCGTATGGGCAAGTAAAGGCACCGATGCCACCAATAGCATCGGCACTGGCTACGGCGAATCCTGCGGCACGGTGACCATAGGCGGCGACGAAGGCTCCATCAGCACCAGCCCTTACATCTATGCACCCTTGACATGGGGGAGTGGCTTTATTAGCTCGATTTCTTTGAATGGCAGTGGAAACGTAAGCCAAGGCGGCATCAAAGCCAGTTTGTCCGGCATTGCAGATAAGGATCAATTTACTTCTTCAAATATTGACTTGGAATCTGGAACGCTAACCTTCGAGATCGAATCCGGAGGGGCCTATGCATCCTATTCAATAAAGAAGATTGAAATCTACTACGATGGCCCTTTAGGCTCTATTTCCGGTACCCCTTCTGATGGTTGGAGCGTTAATACATCAGAAAAAATAGTGACCTGGAGTGGCACAAGCACGACCGTTTCGCTGCGTTCTGCCAATCCTGCAAATGAAGATCTCTTCATTGGTGACATACCACACATAGTTTTCCACTTGCATAAGTAAACTTTTTTCAAGGAATCGAGCTGCAGATTGCGCAGATTTGTTGTGGGAATTGAAAATTTTTGTACTTTTGCACCTTCAACTAACAAACTATTTGTTTTTAACTACTAAACAATGAAAAAAGCTTTTAAACTGAAGGCTTTTATGCTTTCGATGGTGATGGGGTTTGCGCTATTGCCAATGAATATGTTCGCTCAGAGTAGCGATGATTTTTTCTGTGTTGATGATGCTTTCAACGGCAATCGTGATGTTGTTGCGTGGAATATCACAAATAACGGCATTGGACAGGGTGAGGCTCCTGTTGGCAGCGGACTGTTGATTTTGGGCGCAATAGGTGCAGGTTATGCTATCGCAAAACGCAAACGTAACAAAAAAGGCGCAGCTTTGTTGCTGGCCCTGGCTCTGACGCTTGGTTTTACACAGTGCAAAAAGAAAGTCGTTGAGCCGATCTCTTCTGTGACTGGAGGCACAACATACCATATCAGCGTTCCAGCTGGCGATGGCTCGAAAGTTGTGGTCAATCCTGTTGGTGGCGGCACATATGCAACTGTGGGTTTTGAAGACGGTGATGTAATTTATGTGGGTTATAACAACGCATACGTCGGAACCATTACCTATAATGGTGCTGCTGGTAAGAAATGCTTTGAAGGCGATATCACCACTTCGATAGTTGGCGAACAACCACTGCATCTCTATCTTCTTGGTGGCAAAGGATTTACAGTAAACAGGGATGAAAATATTGCTACTGTGGTCATCTCCGACCAGTCGAGCAAATATCCTGTTGTATCATACAGCCCCACCACTACAAATTTCACTGGCAGTGGCTCGTACGAGGCAACGTTATACAATAAGTGCTCCATCATGAAGTTCATTGTGGCCACAGGCCACAACTATGCCAACGATCCTATCCGTATTACTGGTATGCACAACAAGGTGACGGTTAATTTCGCTACACCAAATGCCAGTGAGAACGGCTTCAGCTACAGCGTTAACTCTACAGATGGTGGTTTGATTAAAATGCCAACTGTTGTCGCAAATGTTACCTGGGCTATAGTGCTTCCACAGGAGGCATTGGCTGCTGCAGATGATGCTGTATATACCAACGGATATAAAGGCAATCGTCCTGACATTGCTGAAATAGTTAGAAACAACTATTACAACTCTGGTGTCGGTTTGACGATTACAACAGAAGATGCAAGCAAAATAAAAGACCTCTCGACAGTTACTGCTGATTGGACTGCAGAAGATGGCTGGACTTTGACTGGCACGTTAAGTGGCAACTATAAGATTACTATTGCCGACGGTGCTATGGTTACGCTGGATAATGTCTCGATCAACTACCCATCCGGGCCTAACTACGAGAGTGGTTTTGCAGGTATCACCTGCTTGGGCGACGCCACCATTATCCTGAAAAATGGAACCACGAATAACGTAGCAGCAATGGATTATAAATATCCTGGCATCCAGGTCGGTCCCTCAGGCAAGACACTCACCATCCAGGGTACAGGTGCGCTCAATGCAAAGTACAGGAAACAAGGTACTAATGACATAAGCTATGGCTGTGGCATCGGCGGTGGCGGAGATATATCTTGCGGAAACATCGTTATCAATGACGGCACCATTAATGCAGAAGCCTTTAACAAAGCTGCAGGAATTGGAAGTGGTTGTTGCAGGACGACATCGGTCAGCTGTGGCACCATTACCATTAACGGGGGGACCGTAACAGCTACTAGCGGAGCATATGCTGCAGGAATCGGAACGGGTTATGCCGAAGGAGGTAATAACTCTTGTGGTGCAATAAGCATCAATGGCGGTACGGTAACGGCTACAGGTGGACAAAATGCTGCTGGTATTGGAACCGGATACTCCGTTAGCTATAAAACTAATACTTGCGCCAGCATCACCATTGCAAACACCGTGACAAGCGTAACTGCTACGAAGGGCTCGAGTGCTCCCAACAGCATTGGAGCTGGAAATAATGGCACCTGCGGTACGGTGACCATCGGCGGTGTAGAGGGCGCCATCACTGAAAGCCCGTATACTTATACTCCCACTCCAACTCCCAGCGTCCCCTCCGGTGCCATCAACGGCCTGTTCTCCGTGAGCAGCACCAAGCAGGTGTACTTCTCGAAGGGCAACCTGCAGTATACCAAGAGCACCGGCGTTTGGAGTTTTATGGAGCACCAGTATAGCACGGTTGAGACCAATGGTTACCCATACTGCACAGACAACTATGGGAACAAGGACGTGGTGAGCCTTTTCAGTTGGGCAACGAGCGGCTACAATCATGGAGCAACCAGCTACCAGCCATATAGCACGAATCCCAATAATGAAAATTACTACGCTTATGGAAATGCATCTTACAACCTCTACGATCAGACGGGGCAGGCAGACTGGGGATACAATGCCATCAGCAATGGTGGTAACACTGAGAACTCTGGTTGGCGCACACTGACCACTGCGGAGTGGCAGTACCTATTTGCGAATCACACGAAAGGTTGGTCAACTGTCAATGGCGTTAATGGTTATGTGATTCGTCCCGACGGTGTCAGCACAGCAATAGCAGCCAGTTACACTGCTTCAGACTGGGCTACGGAAGAAGCAGCAGGTGCGGTATTCCTGCCCGCAGCGGGCTATAGGAATAGCTCTTCGGGAACTTATGTCTACGACAAGGGTTCCACAGGTAGATATTGGTCAAGTTCCTGTCAAGGCTCGTCAAACGCATACAACTTGTACTTTACGAGCAGTTCACTGGGGACAGATTACAGCATGAATCGCAACTACGGAGAGTCCGTCCGCCTGGTGAAGGACGCCAACTAAACCTCTTGAGATAAAAAATTAAAAGAGCCAGCTGTGAGGCTGGCTCTTTTTGTTTTTCCAGAACATGAAACCATACACTCCACACCGAGGAGCCTAATGTTGTTAACTTTTTTCAAGAAAAAAGCTGCGCGTTCAAGAAAAGTTTGTATCTTTGCAGCGTGAAAGTCAATTCCGTATGTGGTCCCCGACGAGGGGTACTTGCTTTGTACGGTTGACTTTTTTTATTGTATGTCAATTTTGTTGACACAATATTGTACGTGTTTGCTATCAGCACGAATCCCGATTGTTAGCTTGACCTTGAAATTAAGATAAGGTACTTCATGATTTACAAAATCATAATATAAGATTGCCATGTTTTTATAGCCGTTTTTTGATTGCGTGCCTTTTTTAACCTTTTCATAGACGGGTTTATTTTTGTCACCAACAGCTTTTTCCACAACATCCTCAAGATATTTTACTGCATATGTTGATTGCCAGTTTTTCGATGCAGTATTGATAGTCTTTTTATCGCTTTCTTTTTGTATCACGCAAATTGCGCAGATTTGTTGTGGGAATTGAAAATTTTTGTACTTTTGCGCCTTCAATTAACAAACTGTTTTTTTTTTAACTACTAAACGCTAAACAATGAAAAAAGCTACAAAACTGAAAGCTTTTATGCTTTCTTTGACAATGACAGCCTTGCTGCTGCCAATGACGTCGTTTGCCCAACAGACAAGCGATGATTTCTTTAGAGTTGACGATGCTTTCAACGATAATCGTGCTGTAGCATACGCCCTTACCGGTAATCTTGCCAATGACGATTTCGGCGCACCTCTCGGCAGCGGACTGCTTATTCTTACAGCTGTTGGCGCAGGCTATGCAATTGCACGCCGTAAACGTTCCTTTCGTAAAGGCTCAGCATTAGTGCTCGCAGCATTGATGCTTTTGGGCATGACCGCCTGCAAAAAGAAGGTTGCTGAACCTATTATGCCGTCAAGCGTCAGGATAACCCTCAACGTGGATGGTGACAATGGCGGCTCAAAGGTGAATGTGGACCCGTATTACAGTCCTATGGTTACTTTTGAAAGCGGTGATAAGGTTTTGGTCGGATACAATGGCAAGTATGTTGGCACCCTTACCCATAATGGTAGTAATTTTAGTGGCGACATAGAAGCAAGTGGCGACGGTACACAAAAGTTGTATTTCTACTTTGTCGGCAACAAGCAGGGATCGATTTCTGTGGGAGATGCAAGCTGCACTGTAAACATCAGCGACCAGTCGACTGCTTTGCCAGTACTCTCGTTCTCGGAATCAAATGAAAACTACAATGGTGGGGGTACTTATACTGCCAGTTTACACAATCAATGCGCTTTGGTAAAGTTTACCATGGAAAACCCTGCAGGTTCGGTACAAGTTGGCAGTATGCATACAGAAGCGACAATCAGTTTTGCCACTCCAGGTATAACCCCGACTGCAACTACTGGCTCGGTAAGATTAAACTCTAAATCCAAAACTGAAAAATGGGCCATTCTTCTTCCACAGGAGGCTGTTACTAATGCTACTGTTACTATCGGGAGCGAGAATAAGACTGTTGATGTTCCTGCCATTACGAGAAACGCATATATAACAGATATTCCAGCAATAGCTAATACCGCGGTATCCTATGGAGACCTCAGTCTAGTCACTGCCGACTATGAAGCGCAGTATGGCGATATCCTGTATGGAACCCTTGGTGGAAACTACAAGATTACTATTGCACCTGGTGCCACAGTGACACTTAATAATGTGACCATCAATGGCACGAACGACAGCGACTACAAGTGGGCCGGCATCACCTGCCTTGGCAACGCCACCATCATCCTGAGCGGGACAAACAATGTGAAGGGATTCTATGAAGATTATCCCGGCATCTACGTGCCAGAGAACAAGACCGTGACCATCCAAGGCTCTGGCTCGCTTACGGCCAGCAGCAACGGCTGGGGTGCCGGTATCGGCGGAGGACGTGAAATTGCCTGCGGTGCCATCACCATCAGCGGCGGCACCATCACTGCCACGGGCGGCAGTTATGGTGCCGGCATCGGCGGCAGCTATCGGGGCACCTGCGGCAATATCACTATCAGCGGCGGCACCGTCACGGCTACGGGCGGTGGTAGTGCTGCCGGCATCGGCAGCGGCGGCATTGGTGGCACATGCGGCGACATCACTATCTCCGGCGGAACCGTCGAGGCCAAAGGAGGATATGATGGTGCCGGCATAGGCACTGGCGAAAATGCAAGTTGTGGCAATATCACTATCACCAGCGGTGTCACCTGCGTGACCGCCACGAAGGGCGAACACGCCACCAACAGCATCGGGCGAGGCCACAGCGGCTCCTGCGGCACAGTAACCATCGGCGGCGTTGAGACAGGTCCAATCAGCGATAGCCAGTACACCTATCAGCCGTAATAATCGGCGGACGGTTCTTGCTTTGGCAAGAGCGCACAGGGGGACAGGCACCCTGTGCCCTCTAGTTAGCGATAAAACAACCCTGGGGGGACCCCCTGAGAGCTAGCCTCAATAGATCACGGGACGGTTCTCTGATCTGTTTTAAAGATAAAACCAGGAAACGGAAGTCTGCGCATGGGCCATATATTTCACGAACGGCTATGCAACAAACTATGCTAAGAGTGTTACCTATTATGTCCGCTCAATCATAGCATTCTAATCTGTTGAGCCATTGCACCGCAATCCATCTTTAACCGATCATCATCGGGAATAATCAAAAGAGCCAGCTGTGAGGTTGGCTCTTTTTGTTTTTCCAGAACATGAAATTCCAAATTATGTAAACTTTTTTCAAGAAAGGGGCTGCACGATTGAAAATTTGTTGTATCTTTGCAACGTATATCCGTTTGATAGGGAACAGGCCTATCAGTAAAACCGATTCAACGCCCGAACTTATGACGGTAGCGGATAAAATTTAAAAAGGGGAGTCAAATCCCCTTTTTTCTTGCCCGTTCAGCTCTTTTTGGATTTTTACGAGACATGGGCCTTAAATCGAAAGCAGTCATAACAAAACGCTTGTTTTTATCGTTCCATTTTGTTTTGATAATCAACATAAAGTATTCACCGCGGAGCTTAATTTTGTTTTCACGTTGATTTTCACTATATATACCCAAAGCAAATACGATAGGTATAAAATCCTCGATACTAAACCCCAATTGTTTTAACTCATCTTCATGTTGTTCAATAATATGGCATAAACCATATCCGCTTTTGCCGCCAATACCCCATACGATATCGACATATCCAATATCATCACGATACAGCGCTTTAATACATTCGCCTGTTTTCTGTTTTTTAAGAAAATGATTGCCTCTTTAGGTTTTCCTTCGAATTGTCTGTAAATCGGACCAAATTCACCAGTCTCGATTTGTGCGTTTTTAGATTTTAGTTTTTTGTCGTTCATACCGTGTAAAATTTATAATAATTAAAAACAATTTCCTCTGGCAATCGGGCGATTGCTTTTGGTAATTAATAATAAATTCTACGATGTTCGGGAGGGATTAGATTCAAAATTTCCTGTTGCAAATATACAAAATTCTTCTTTTTGTATCACGCAAATTGCGCAGATTTGTTGTGGGAATTGAATATTTTTGTACTTTTGCGCCTTCAACTAACAAACTGTTTTTTTAACTACCAAACACTAAACAATGAAAAAAGCTTTTAAACTGAAAGCTTTTATGCTTTCTTTGACAATGACAGCCTTGCTGCTGCCAATGACGTCGTTTGCCCAACAAATAAGCGATAGTTTTTTCTGTGTTGATGATGCTTTCAACGGCAATCGTGATGTTTTTACTTTTAACGGTCTGTGCAACCAAACCTTCGGCAATGCTCCTCTGGGAAGCGGGCTGCTGGTAATGGGCGCTTTGGGCGCAGGTTATGCAATAGCACGCCGTAAGCGCAATAAAAAAGGCGCTGCATTATTGTTAGCTCTTGCGCTGACGCTCGGTTTTACACAGTGTAAGAAAAAAGTTGAACAGGTGGTTCCTGTAAATGCAAACAAGGTTAACATCACTTTGAATGTTGATGGCAGACATATTGTCACCCCTGGAGCTGAAAACGCCACAGTGACATACGAGGATGGCGACAAAATCTATGTCGGTGACGGAACACATTACATTGGCACATTGACCCGTATAAGCGGTGCATTTTCAGGTGAGATAGTTGAGCCTGCAGATGGCACAAAGATTGATTTCTTCTTTGTGGGTGGTCTTGAGCCGAGCGTTACGCCTACTGCTAGCACGACAACAGATTTCACAGTAAATATCAGCAACCAGAGCAGCAATTTGCCGGTGCTGTCGTGTGGTTCTGCGGAGTATTATCATGGCACAACTGAATATAACTGTGAGCTTAAGAACAAGTGCGCCCTGGTGGAACTCACGTTGACCAGCGGCACCGATGCCGCCGTGGGCATTGGCGACAGATACACCCAGGCGACCATCAACTTCGGTTCAACCCCTGGCATCGTTCCTAACACGGAGACCACGGGTATGATTACCACGAAATCAGAAAGCGACACCAAGAAATATGCCATTTTACTTCCACAAGCTGCAGTTGCTAGCTCTCACATCGCGATAGGCCACGTGGGCTATACCCTCAACATTCCGGCGATGAATGCCAACGATTACAACAAATTTAGCAACGAAGGCGCTGTGGCGAGCAATATCGTTTACCTCAATTACCTCACTACGAATTATACAGCAACTAATGGCCAAACCTTTACCGGCAGACTTGATGCAGCCAACTATCCAGTGAAGATTTCCATCGCCAACAACGCTACCGTGACACTGGACGGCATAACCATCAATGGCGTGAATAACAGTAACTACAGATGGGCTGGCATTAACTGTGTAGGCACAGCCACCATCATCCTGAAGGACGGCACGACAAACACCGTGAGTGGATTCTATGAAAGCTACCCTGGAATCCATGTGCCTAATGGCAATACTCTCACTATCCAGGGCACGGGTACTCTCAATGCAAGCGGCAGCTATGGTGCTGGCATTGGCGGTGGCTATAAAGTCAATTGCGGTAACATCGAAATCCAGAGCGGCACCATTATCGCATCCTGCAGTGAAAATGCAGCAGCCATCGGTGGCGGGCGTGATGCAAGATGCGGAGATATCACCATTTCGGGAGGCCATATTACGGCTGCAAGCGGATGGGGTGCCGGCATAGGAAGTGGTTACGCTTACAGTGAAACAACCAGTTGTAAAAATATCAGTATCACGGGTGGTACTATAATAGCTACTGGTGGATCCCATTGTGCAGGCATAGGCTCTGGGTGCAATTCCAAATGTGGCGCCATCACGATTACTTCCGGTGTGACAAGCGTGACCGCTACTAAAGGCTCCGATGCTTTCAACAGCATCGGCAAAGGCTGGGGAAGCGGGAGTGTCACTTGCGGCACAGTGACTATCGGCGGCATAGTCTTCTGGCAAAGCGATGCATACCAGAACGGTGGTGGCGACTATCTTACCCGAACCACGCTGGTTTACCCTCAGGTTACAGACCTCTCAACCATCACGGAAGACTATACCGCCAGTTTCCGTGAGACCCTTACGGGCACCCTTGGAGCAAACGTGAAGATTTCCATTGCCGACGGTGCAACGGTGACGCTGGACGGTGTGAACATCAATGGCAGCGGCTCATGGACAAGTGGTAACTACGCTGGTATCACCTGCGCGGGCGATGCCACCATCACCCTCGTAGGCACGAACACGGTGAAGGGATTCTATGAGAAATATCCCGGTATCTTTGTAAGTTCTGGAAAGACGCTCATCATTAACGGGACTGGGGAACTTAACGCCAGCTCTAACGGTTCTTATAGCACTGGCTCAGGCGGAGCAGGCATTGGCGGAGGAGACAATATGAACTGTGGAAACATCGAAATACAAAGTGGCACTGTAACAGCGACTGGTAACCAATATGGCGCTGGCATTGGCGGCGGACAGAATGCTAACTGCGGCAATATTACCATCAGCGGTGGTACCGTGATTGCTACAGGCGGGTATCGTGCTGCCGGTATCGGCGGAGGCAGACGAGGTAATAGTGGTACAGAGGGAGGATATGATTCTGGTAGTTGCGGCAATATTACCATCAGCGGTGGAACCATCACTGCCACAGGCAGTGATGGTGCTGCCGGTATCGGCGTAGGCAGAGGATATAACAATAAACGTAAATCCAGCTGCGGAACGATTACAATTACTTCAAGCGTGACCAGTGTGACTGCCACGAAAGGCGGCAGCAGTGCACAAAGCATCGGCGCGGGCTATAGCGGAATTTGCGGCATAGTGACCATCGACGGCGTGGAGAACGCTACCACGTCGAGCACATTCACGAACTTCAACTCATCTGTCAGCGGCAACACCTGGACGCTGACGCACAAATAGATCACGGCATAGATCACGGGACGGTTCTCTGATCTGTTTTAAAGAATAAACCAGGAAACGGAAGTCCGCGCATGGGCCATATATTTCACAAACGGCTATGCTACCAACTATGCTAAGACTGTTACCTATAATGTCCGCTCAGTCATCGCATTCTAAGCTGTTGAGCCATTGCACCGCAATCCATCTTTAACCGATCATCATCGGGAATAATCAAAAGAGCCAGCCTTCGGGCTGGCTCTTTTTGTTTTTCCAGAGCATGAAATTCCAAATTATGTAAACTTTTTTCAAGAAAGGGGCTGCGTGATTGAAAAATTTCATATCTTTGCAGTGTCTGATTTCGCCCAGGCCCTCACATCTTGCGTAACTGTGTGTTGGGTAGCTAACAGACAGGCTGAGCAAGCGGCCTCGTAGCAGGGGCGACTACGATATAAAGGGAGTTTTCGGCCTCCTTTTTTATTTCTTCCAAACCAAAGGAATATTCTTTAGGTCTTTGTGTCTCATTACATGAACAGTGTTTGTGATATTAGCCCTGATGGTTTGAACATTATCGGGTAGCTCCATTACTTCCTGAATCTTTCTTAATGCGGAAATTGAAATACGTCCTATAGTAGGGCTAGTGTTCGGCTAGTGTAATAATACCACAATGTTCAGCTATGCTTTTTTGTTGGTAAAATAGTCGTTTTAAATTATTTTTAATAGTTATTAGTTCAATAAAATGGCCCCATGACAATGTTTGCGAAGCTTTCGCATACATTTGTTAATCATGCTTGGGAATTAACATAAACTGCGACTCTGCTTCTGGTGACATTGATAATGTCGGATATGCTGTTAACCAGATGATCGCTTACCAGGAGAGTTGGTTTCTTTTTTTTGTCCACTGACGATAAACTTGTGAGATTACAAAACGGGCTCATTTAGCTTATTATACCTTCTATTAAACTATTGTTCAGTCTGGCTTTTGCTGTTTCCAATGATTTTTGGACATGATTCTTCAAGACCTCGCGAGATGGTAACTCAGTCATATATTGTGCCACTTTAATACCTGCTTTGTCCAATTGCAATAGTTCAATTTGTTCGTCGCCACCTTCGGTGCAGAGTATCCTCCAAACTTCTTTCGTTGTACATGCCCTTGAGTCCTGTAAACTCCAGAAAATAAGGGCTTTTGAAAACCAAATCTGGACTCATAACATCATCATTGCGTAATGAGGCCAGTTCTTTTTTGATTAGTTCATCTGGTTTGCTTGCAATGGCGGTGCGTTCGAAAAGCATGCTGTCAATCTTATCTTTTAGTGTTCGTTTACTCCATCGTTCTGAAGCGGCCATTGTTAGATAAAACTCTCGTTTTAGATCATCTTTTAGAGGCATTACCATAAGAAAATGAGACCATGACAATTGTGACACCAGTGGTGACAAAATTTGCTCATCAGGAAAAATCGAAGCGAATTGCATCATCCTACGTATGTTTCTTTCTTCAAATCCCTTAGAACCGTACTCTTCTTGTAATTGTTGCACTATTGATACGACAATTTGCTTTCCATACTCAGCACGTTGATTACCAAGTACTTCCCGGTTAATTCGTTCGCCAATGTGCCAATACATCATAGTCATTGTATAATTGGCAGTAGTTGCAACCCGACCTCGTGCTTGATCAATAATATAACGCAGGTCATTCATTAGGTTTTTTGTGTGTGTCGCAGTAATAATCTGTTTCATAAATAACAAACAATTAGTTGATAATTATTTAATGATTCTTTAGTTTCATAAAACAAGTTTTTGAGTTTCATTCAGTAACGTTGCAAAAATATAACGAAAAATCGTTGCATTTGCGGTTTTTACACTTTTTAACATAAATTTCATTTTTCTGCATGAAATCTTAAAATTTCTTTACAAAACAGACCGATTTTAGTGTGTTCTACAGTCTATTAAACTATTAAGCTAATAATCTAAAAATCACAAAATTTCCAAAATCTTCTCTTTCTCGAAATTAAGTTTTGAGAACGCGAACATCTTCTTTCCCAGGTCTTTCAAGGAGGCTCCAATGTGATATACTTCGTAGTCTATAATTAAAAACCTGTCGTGAGAATCTTTGAAAACCTTAATGTCTATCGGTTGATACTGTGAGTTGTGCTTTTTTAAATCGAGTTTCAACTCTTTTGAGATATTGGCGGTATAAATAGTAGCTTTCACTCCAGAATTCCGTTTATTTAGCATGGTTAAAACCTCTTCCTCGACTTTATCAACTCTGACATTTAGTGCGTTAGCTTTAATAATATGGTTTTTTATAATAACATTAGCCCATTTACGAAACTCAACTCCTTTCTGCGATTTAACGCGATATCCGACAGAAATAATAACATCCAGATTATAGTAATCTACTTGGTAGGTTTTTCCATCGGAAGCAGTTGTTGCAAAATTTGCAACAACTGCGTAAGGCTTTAATTCTCCTTCTTTAAATATGTTTTTAATATGCCTTGATATTGTTGACTTATCGCGCTGGTAAAGCGTTGACAAATTATCTAATGTAAGCCACAAAGTCTCATTTTCTAATACGACTTCCAAATTAATTGAACTATCAGGCTGATATAGCACAATTTCGCTATTATTTTTAACTGTTTCCATAAATTTTAATTTTTAGTTACTTCGTTGCAAATATACACATTTTTCAAAAAACCGGCTGCGTGATTGAAAAATTTCATATCTTTGCTTTGGATATAAAAACCAAAATAGCATCGTAAAACATTATTCAAAAACAGTGTAAGCCATAGTCGGAGATGGTAGTTTTTATTTGTATTGGTTAATGTTTAAAAATGTAGTGTTATGGTAGAAAACGATTTAATGATTTACGATGAAGACGACTTGAAGTCGAAAATTTACATCATCAGGGGAGTGCAAGTGATGCTGGATTTTGATCTGGCAAAGATTTATGGTTATGAAACAAAACGATTCAATGAACAGGTGAAGAACAACATTGAACGATTTGACGATGATTTTCGATTTCAATTGACCAAAATAGAATATGAAGAAATTTTGAGGTCGAAATTTTCGACCTCAAAACAAGAAAACAGAGGTGGTCGTCAATATCTTCCTTATGCTTTTACAGAGCAAGGTATCTATATGCTGATGACTGTGTTGAAAGGCGCAATAGCGGTTAACCAAAGCAAAAAGCTCATACGACTATTCAAGCAGATGAAGGATTTTATTGTCCAATTAAATGATATGTTGCCAGCTGGTGAAGTTAGAGCATTATCCATTCAAACACAAAGAAATACCGAGGATATCCGTCAAATCAAACAGCAAGTAAATGATTTGGCAATCGTTATCAAGGATTTCACCGACCCTAATATCAAAAAGGATTATCTTTTCTTTAACGGTCAGACAGTTGAAGCTGACCTTGCTTATTCTGAAATATATTCTCATGCCAAGAAAACCATCCATATAATTGATAATTATATCGGTCTGAAAACCTTGGTTTTGCTGAAATCAGTCGCGAAAAATGTTAAAGTGACAATTTTTAGCGATAATGTGAACCATAGTTTTCATAGTGCTGAATTTGCTGATTTTCAAAAGGAATATCCGAATGTCAATATTAAACTAAAGACTTTGGGTGGTACTTATCATGACAGATACATTTTTATTGATAGTGGAACACAAAACGAGATGATTTTTCACTGCGGAGGATCGTCGAAAGACGTTGGGAAACGAGTGACTTCGATAACAAAAGTCGAAGACGTGATGCTGTATCAGGGCATTATTAGCAGTTTGCAGGATAATCCGATACTAAAGTTATAATCCGAAAGCCTGCCACTTCCGATTAATCCCGCGCGAGGGCCCGGCCCGAATGCGGGGCAGCGCGAGCAAAAGAGGCGGACTAAGCAGATGATACTCACAGCGGGGCGCATGTCGTTTGCTTTCGGAAGAAAGCAGATCCCCGCGATGAGTATCACTGGCTTAGGCCGACTGCAGGGTAGGACCGATGATTCGGGCCTTGATTTTTTGGATACTTTTTTATCAAGAAAAAAGTATCATACTTATAGTTTTTCACTGAAAAACTTACTCTATAACCAACCGAAAGTATTGCATCTAAATTATAGTGTTTAATAGTTCTGTTAACATATCTATTACCCTCTTTTCGAACTACCGAGAAATCCTCGGCAGTTGAAATCCGCTCAATTTCTTGTTCTTCGTAAACGTTTTTGAGATGAAGTCCGATATTATCGGTTGAACACCCGAACAGCATTGCCATTTGCGCTTGCGTTAACCATACAGTATCGTTTGCAAGTTGAACTTCAAGCTGAATTGTACCATCATTGCTTTTGTAAATGACCATCGATTTTTTCCATAAATTTTAATTTTTAGTTACTTCGTTGCAAATATACACATTTTTCAAAAAACCGGCTGCGCGATTGAAAAACTTTTGTGCTTTTGCAGTGCGTCGGCCCGGCCCGAATGCGGGGCAGCGCGGGCCCCAAAGGCGGACTAAGCAGATGATACTCACAGCGGGGCGCATGTCGTTTGCTTTCGTCAGAAAGCAGTTCCCCGCAATGAGTATCACTGCCTTAGGCCGACTGTAGGGTAGGGCCGATGATTCGGGCCTTGATTTTTTGGATACTTTTTTATCAAGAAAAAAGTATCATACTTATAGTTTTTCACTGAAAAACTTACTCTCACCGGTTAACGGTGAAATGCGGTTGCAAACTTTTTTCAAGGAAGCTATTCTTATTCAAATTATAATTGTATCTTTGCAGAGACAATAACGACCTCACACTCCCATCATCGCTGCAGGAGTAATGCCCAAAACTTGGCAAAGCAAGCGCGCAACTTTTAACGTCGGCTCGGCACGACCTGAAATGTAATCGCTAATACGAGAAGGACTTACACCAATTTCCTGCGCAAGTTGTTTCTGACTCATGTTTTTGTCTTCAAGTGAAAGCTCAATCAATTGAGCAACTGTAGGCTTCCCAATAGGAAAATGCTCTTTTTCATATTCGATGACAGTATCCGACATCAGAGTAAGTTCAACGGCGTTGCGGTCGTTTGTCGGGGTGTTGTCGTCAACCAATGGCAACAACTCTTCAATACGCTGAAGCGCGAAATCATACTGCTGTTTTGTTATTTTGCTCATAATATGTCCTCCTATATGGTTTTAGCGTCAATTTTATCATATTCTGTATGTGTTCCAACAAACCGGATAAAAATATGTCCGATTGTAAATTTTACCACCACAACAAGCCGATAGTTATTACCTTTAATATTAAACACATAATGTTGATTGCCAACATAATCTGTAGTGGGAAAATCAACTTTAATATCCGACAGATTTTTCCATTCCGCACTTTCTGCTATGTCATACCATCTCTCAAGAGCCGTTTTAGCGTCTCCATGTCCTTCACTCTGATAGAACTCAACCAGTTTTCTGTGTGATACTATTCTCATATCGTCTGCAAAATTACAAATTATTTTGAAATATAAAATAAAAATATTAAAATATTTTGAAATATATAATTATTTTGTATTAAAAGGTGACTAAATATTGATTTGTTACCTGTTGCAAATATACAAAATTTTCCTTTTTGTCTCACGCAGATTGCGCAGATTTGTTGTGGGAATTGAATTTTTTTGTACTTTTGCACCTTCAACTAACAAACTATTTGTTTTTAACTACTGAATAATGAAAAAGGCTTTAAAACTGAAGGCTTTTATGCTTTCTTTGATTATGACAGCCTTGCTGCTGCCAATGACGTCGTTTGCCCAACAAGATTGAGAAGAGGGCAGAGGCTGAGGTCGATTTCACAAAGTGGACGGTGAATCTGCAGGTGAAGAAAAAGAACTGATTTATGTTGCAGATTGTGAGAGTTTTGTATTTTTGCAGTCAGAGTAACCGTAAAAATGTATGAATATGAAAAAAATGTCGTTTGTTTTGGCGTTTCTTGCATTGGGTTGGCAGTTGAAAGCCGAATGCCCTCCCGAAGTTGAGGATTTTACTTTTACGGATTGTTATGGCGTTGAGTATAATCTGTTTGAATTGCTTGACAATGGACAGCATGTTTTGGTTCACTTTCAGAATGATTTTAGCGGTTATGGGCAGACCTTGACCATGAACAATTTGTACCATCAGTATGGTTGCAATGGAATGGATGTGTTTTTTATGGACTTGTTGACTAATGCCGATGATACGCAGTGTCAAAGTTGGGCCGAAGAACATCATATTGAGTTTCCCGTGATTGGCGTGGATGGGGGAAGTGCCTCGTTTTATGCCCTATATCCTGATTGCATCTACGACTATGGGAACAACCAGTTTCTGCTGTTTTTGCCTGACCATCAGATATTTCAAGAGCCGATAGTCTATCATTTTGAGGAAATTTTTGCGGATTTGGGCATCGTGCCAAGCGATTGCAATTTTGGTCAATGCGAGGCACCAGGCAACTTGACGGCTCATCTTTCGGCATCACAATTGGACCTCGAGTGGGAGGGTGTTGAAGGTGCCCAGTATTATCATGTGTTTTCGCAGAATTATGCAGATGATGTTTTCCATTTGGAAGCCAACACAGTTGAACCATACTTGAAAAACGTAACATATCATCCAACGGAGGAAAACTGTTATTATGTGGCTTCGCGTTGTGAGGATGGCTCTGAGAACATCTCCGACACGATTTGCGTCGGTCCCAAAGCCTTGGATTTTGAGTTGGTCGATTGTCATGGCAACGAAATCCATTTGTCCGATATTCTTGATCGAGGTCAGTCCGTTTTCGTTGATTTCTTCGGATTCACTTGCATTTCGTGCCGCGAAGTGATGCCATACATTGTGGAATCCTATTATCGATATGGATGCAACAAAGAAGACATATTCTACATGGAAGTGACAACCGATCCCGAAGCATTGTGTATGCGTTGGTGCAAGGAGTTTGGGGTTGAATATCCTACAATAGGCAAGGAAGGGGGCGCGCAGAAGTTCGTGGATTTATATCATTTCTTCTATTCTCCGCATTATTTCTTGATTGCACCAGACGGACAAATCGTACTTGACGGAGGTCACTCGGGTTTTTATATCCATGATTTGCAAACCATCATTGATGCCTTTGAACCTTTGGGCATAGAAGTGCATCAATGCTATGCGGATGTCTCTGATAATCAGCAAGAAAATTGTTCGGTTTTCCCCAATCCAGCTGATGCTGTTGTGAGCATTGAGGCTCAAGGCTTGATTCAAGTCCGCAACAGTTTGGGGCAGTTGGTGGATGCTGTTGTGTCTGATGGTCAGCAGGTAAGAATCGATACAAATCGCTATCCCGATGGTTTGTATTTCGTTCAGGTGAACGGAAAAGGAATGGGAAAATTTGTGGTAATGCACTGACAATGATGTGCCAGTTCCAAGTTGATGTCAGTTTCGAGAGTTTTCTCTATGAAGATGCAGAGCTATCTGATTTCCAACGATTTTTCCTCGTTCATAAGGAGATAAATATCACTGAATTTGCGAAAATTACGGGACTCAACGCTACATTGTTAAGAAATTACATCAACGGGTTTAAAAAGCCTTCAAAAGAGAGGGAAAATGAGATTTTGGATGCGATTCATAAAATAGGGAAGAAGTTCGTTGAAGCAAAGTTTTAAAATAACCCAGTAGTCAGAAATTTCTTATCTTTGCAAAAATTTAAAACTATGCTAAATATTGGATTATCCCATACTTCAACAACCATTGTAAACAATAGCAACACCGCCCGCACTTACGGCTCAGGCGGACTGGACGTATTCGCAACCCCGGCCATGATAGGCCTCATGGAAAACGCCGCAATGACTGCAGTTGAGAACGATTTGCCGGAAGGCTCCTCGACAGTGGGCGCCCACATCAGCACCTCGCATGTGAAGCCCTCAAAGCTGGGCGCCACAATCAAGGCTACAGCTGTACTCGAGGAAATAGACGGCCGCAAACTGACATTCAAAGTGTCGGCCTGCGACGACGAAGGTCTGATAGGCGAAGGCACACACGTCCGCTACATAGTTGACATAGAGCGCTTTATGGCCAAGATCAAATAGCGCCCCGCATGGTTAAAACCATCACCATCAACGCCAAGGAATACAAGTGCGAGTTCAAACGCTCGTACCGCAGGAGCGTCACCGCCCGAATCCGTCGGGACGGAGTGGTGGAGGTGAGGGCTCCGCTTTTGTACCGGGAAAGCGATATGGTGGCTTTTCTGACGCAGCACAAGCGTTGGCTCGACAATCATTACGACAAGATGCAAAATGCCGGAAATCGGCCGAAAAAGTACGTTTCCGGCGAAATTCACCATTATCTGGGCAAGCAGTACATTCTTCAAGTTGTTCCAAGCAACAAGAACTCGGTTTCAATTGAAGGTAACTTCTTGATTATTCAGTCGACCTCTCTAGATAATCTAGAATGTTTACTAAATAAATGGTATAGGGCCCGTGCCATTGAGAAGTTTAACGAACTGCTGCCACCAATTGTCGAAAAGTTCAGGAAATACAGGGTGGCTCCGGCCAAAGTCAGCATACGCGACATGCGTTCCCGCTGGGGCAGTTGTTCACGCAGAGGCAATATCAGCCTCAATCTTCAGCTTATCAAATTGAATGAAAACTGCATTCGCCAAGTGATGATACACGAGATGTGCCACCTTGTATACTTCAACCATCAAGCCGGATTCCATGCCTTAATGGATGAAATGATGCCTGATTGGAAATTATGGAAGAAGGAACTGAGGTTCCTCTAGTATTAAGTTTAGGGTGTAGTGGAGTTGAAAGTTAAAAACTTATAGTTAGAAGCTTTTTAAGATCTTCCTTTAGTTTGTTAGCGTTTTCGAAGCGTATGGCATTGATGCCTACAGCTTTAGCACCTTCCACATTTTTGATATTATCGTCTATGAACAAACTTTCCTCGGCTTTGAGGTTGAAAGTGTTCAGCAAAGTATGGAAAATCTCCGGGTTGGGCTTTAATTGCTTGACTTCACCCGAAACAATCATTTTATCGATAAGGCTGAAAATGTGATACTTTTTTCGCACTTCCGGGAATGTCTCGGCCGACCAGTTGGTAAGACCGTATAACACAGGAAAACCATTGTTTTTCAATGATTTCAAAAGGTCATACATGCCAGGTATCTCATCGCCCATGGTATCCATCCAATTGGTTTGGTAAAGCTTCAAAGGCTCGGCATATTTCGGGAACATAGCGGTACGCTCTCGCACAGCCTGTTCAAAAGGCTTTCCACCGTCCATCTCGGCATTCCATTCGCTATTGCACACATTTTCAATGAAATAATTAGACTCTTCAATGTCATTGAAATATGCGTCAAACAGATAGTGCGGATTCCAATCGACCAGCACAGCTCCAAAATCAAAGATAATATTCTTAATCATATTTAACGAAATTACAACCTAAAATAAGGTCCTAAGTGTATCTATAATTTTATCAATTTCAGTAATCGTAAACCATTGATAGTCATTATTCTTTCTCAACCAAGTCATCTGCCGCTTGGCATATTGCCGGGTGTTTATCTTGATCTGCTCCACAGCTTGTTCCAGAGTGCATTTCCCGTCAAGATAATCGAAAAGTTCCTTATAACCGACTGTATTTAAGGAGTTTAGCTGGCGTTTGGGATAAACCGACTTCACTTCTTCAAGCAAACCCTGTTTCATCATAAGGTCGACACGACGGTTAATCCTTTCAATAAGTCTGTCTCTGTCCCAAAGAATTGCAAGCTTAATCACTTCAAAGTCACGCTTTGCCGGCTGATGCTGACGGAAAGTGGAGTAGGGCTGGCCGGTTTGATAATAAACTTCCAAAGCTCTCTGCAAACGACGAGGATTCTGCTTGTCGACAATCTGATAATAGTCGTTGTCAACCCTCTCGACTTCCTTCTGTAAAGCCTCCAAACCGCCCACTTCATACATCTGAGTAACCTTAGCTCTAATATCATCCGAAATGTCTGGAATCGAGTCCAATCCATTGCACACAGCATCTATGAAAAGACCCGAGCCACCAGTCATTACCGCTACATTTTTAGTCTTAAAGTATTCCTTTAAAAATGATAATACATCATTTTCATAATCAGCAACATCATATTTGTCCTCAATGCTTAAATTATGCACAAAATGATGCTTGACCTGAGCCAATTCCTCAGGGCTTGGAGCAGCCGTTCCAATCGACAGTTCTTTGTAAAACTGACGGCTGTCGGCGGATATAATCTCAGCATCAAAAGCCTTCGCGAGCTTTATCGCGGTCGCCGTTTTTCCCGATGCGGTGGGCCCCGCCAATACTATGAGATGCTTGCCTTCCAAAACGTGAATTATTTTACCGGAACCGGTCCGTTGTGTTTCACTTCCACAGGTTCGGTAACCTCGCAAACTACCTTCAAACCGAGTTTTTCGCCCTCAACCTTCATAAATTGATAGGCTTCCTCAAAGTTGTTGCCTATGATGCCGTCCAAGATGGCTTCGCGAATTGCGGTTTTAATCACGCCCACATCACGGCACTCCGGAATTCCAAAGGTTTTCATGATAACCGTGCCGTCAACCGGAGGCTGCCAGTTGCGCAAGTGGTCTTTTGCCTCAATTTCCTTGAGCTTTTGTCTGACAATCTGGAAATTGTTATGAAAACGGGCCTTTTTCTCCTCATTTTTCGAGGTTATGTCGGCGTCGCAAAGCGTCATCAAATCGTCAATATCGTCGCCTGCGTCGAACAGCAAACGCCTTACTGCTGAATCAGTTACTATGTCTTGAGCCAGCACGATAGGGCGGAGGTGGAGGTAAACCAACTTCTCCACATACTTCATTTTCTCGTTCAGAGGAAGCTTGAAGTTGGCGAATATCTTGGGCACCATCTTGGCGCCTTTCACCTCATGTCCGTGGAAGGTCCAACCGGCTTCTTTTTCGAACCGTTTGGTCAAAGGTTTGGCTATGTCGTGCAGTATGGCTGCCCAGCGAAGCCACAAGTCACCGCCGCTATTTGCTACATTGTCAAGCACTTCCAATGTATGATAGAAGTTGTCTTTATGTCCTTTGCCTTCCTGAATCTCAACGCCTTTCAGAGCTGCCATCTGAGGAAAAATCAGAGGCAGCAGTCCGCATTTGTCAAGCAGTTTGAATCCTATGCTCGGCACAGTCGACATTATGATCTTGTTCATCTCCTCGGTCACACGTTCCATGGAGATAATCTTGATTCTCTGTGCGTTACGGCGTATGGCCTCGAACGACTCATCCTCAATCATGAAATGCAGCTGTGTGGCGAACCTTATGGCCCTCATCATGCGCAGAGGGTCGTCTGAATAGGTGATGTCGGGGTCGAGTGGGGTGCGGATAATCTTGTCGGCCAGGTCCTGAACTCCGTTGAACGGGTCAACCAGTTCGCCGAAGCTGTCAGCGTTCAACGAGATAGCCATGGCGTTGATGGTGAAATCGCGGCGGTTCTGGTCATCTTCTAAAGTACCGTTCTCACAGGTGGGTTTACGGCTGTCGGCTGTGTACGACTCTTTTCTGGCCCCCACGAACTCTATCTCATGACCATCCACATTTATCATGGCTGTGCCGAAACGTCCGTAGTATTTCACATGTTTCTTGCCGGGAAGCATGGCAGCCACCTTCTTGGCCAACTCTATGCCGCTGCCGACTGTAACCACATCAATATCATTGGATTTGCGGTCTAAAAGGATGTCACGGACATAGCCGCCAACCACATACGAATCGTAACCCAACTCGCGGCTGGCGTCGGTAATCATCTTGAAAAACCTATGATTGATATGATTCTTTAGATTCATTATTTCTGTTCTACAGTCATATCATCCTTTTCGGCATCGTAGTCTATCACTAACTTAGCGCCTTTTTCCGGATTGGCCTTGATAATCTCCTCAGCCAGAACGTCTTCCACATATTTCTGTATGGCACGTTTCAGCGGACGTGCACCATATTGCTCGTCATAACCCTTACCGATGATAAACTCACGCGCTTTGTCGGTCAGCTCGAGGGTCAAGCCCATCTCTCCAGTCATCTCGTACACCTTCTTAAGCTCGATGTCGATGATTTTGCTGATGCTCTCCTTGTTCAGCGAGTCGAATATCACCACCTCGTCAATTCTGTTGAGGAATTCCGGGGCAAACTGACGTTTTAAGGCATTTTCTATGACTCCGCGGCTGTATGTATCCTTTGAGTCTTTCCTTGCCTGTGTGCCGAATCCGACGCCTTGTCCGAAGTCTTTCAGCTGACGGGATCCTATGTTTGAAGTCATAATGACTATGGTATTCTTGAAGTCAACCTTACGACCTAATGAATCGGTAAGCTGACCGTCGTCCAGCACCTGCAGCAGCAGATGGAACACATCCGGGTGGGCCTTCTCTATTTCGTCTAAAAGCACGATAGAGTAGGGCTTACGGCGCACTTTCTCGGTTAGCTGACCGCCTTCTTCATAACCCACATATCCTGGAGGCGCTCCTACCAGACGCGACACTGCAAACTTCTCCATATATTCGCTCATGTCGATTCTTATCAAAGCATCTTCCGAATCAAACAGATACTTGGCCAATACCTTTGCGAGATATGTTTTTCCGACGCCGGTAGGTCCTAAGAAAATGAAGCTTCCAATCGGTCGGTTAGGGTCTTTCAGACCCGCACGGTTGCGGCGGATAGCCTTGACCACGTCTTTAATTGCCTCATCCTGTCCAATCACAGTGCCTTCGAGCTCTTTCTCCATGTTCATCAGGCGGTCGCCCTCGTTTTGGGCTATGCGCTGCACCGGCACTCCTGTCATCATGGCCACGACCTCTGCCACATTCTGCTCTGTCACAGTCTCGCGGTTATGGTTGGTCTCCTCGTCCCAGGCTTTCTTGGCCAGTTCGAGTTTGTCGGCTTGATGTTTTTCCTCATCACGATAACGTCCGGCATCCTCAAAACGCTGTTCCTTAATGGCCTGTTTCTTCAAATCCTTGATTTCCTCTATGGTTTTCTCAAGTTCGATAATCTCTTCAGGCACATGAATGTTGCTGATATGCACTCTTGCGCCGGCCTCGTCCATGGCGTCTATAGCCTTGTCGGGGAGGTGACGGTCTGAGATATAGCGGTTGGTGAGCTTAACGCAAGCCTCAATAGCTTCAGGCGCGTACTTCACCATGTGATGGTCTTCGTAACGGACTTTTATGTTGTTCAGAATCTGAACTGTCTCCTCTGGCGATGTCGGCTCTACCAGAATCTTCTGAAAACGGCGCTCCAAAGCTCCGTCTTTTTCGATATACTGACGGTATTCGTCCAAAGTGGTCGAGCCTATGCACTGCAGTTCGCCTCTTGCCAAAGCCGGCTTGAACATATTGGAGGCGTCCAATGAGCCGTTGGCGTTACCGGCACCCACAATTGTATGAATCTCATCTATGAAGATAATGATATCCGGGTTCTTTTCCAACTCAGACAGCATGCTTTTCATGCGTTCCTCAAACTGTCCTCTGTATTTTGTTCCGGCAACCACAGCACCCATGTCGAGCATCACTATTCGTTTATTGAACAGGTTTCTCGACACCTTGTGTTGAACTATACGCTGTGCCAAACCTTCAACAATAGCTGTTTTGCCGACTCCCGGATCGCCAATCAGAATAGGATTGTTCTTTTTACGACGGCTGAGGATTTGAGATATGCGCTCCATCTCTGTCTCACGGCCGACTATAGGGTCGAGACGGCCTTCTTCGGCTGCCTTGGTCAGGTCGCGTCCAAAGCTGTCCAAAACCGGGGTGTTTGATTTGGATTTGCCTTGTTTTTGAGGTGTCTCGGTGGCTTTTGCCGGAGTTTCATCCTCTTCATCCTCATCCTGAAACACATCCATGGGCTGTTCCACCACCTCATTTTTGCTTTTGGCAGGGTAGTTAGGCGTCAGTTTCTCAACTTCCTGCTTGTATCTGTTGAATGTTATTCCTTCATACTCAAGACGTTGAGAAATAATATTGTTGTCATCGTGCAGAATGGCAAGCATCAGATGCTCGGATGCCACCTGTTCGCTATGAAAGTCTTTTGCCACAATATATGTGAATTTTAAGGCGCGCTCGGCCTGCTTAGTCAAAGGCAGGTTGTCGGTGTTGCCGCTCAAAACGTTGTTGGTCTTAATAGAAGCCTCGAGTTTCTGTCTGAACATATCAATGTCCAAATCCAGATTACGTAGGATCTGTACCGCGTTGCTGTCCTTATCATCAATCAAGCCAAGGAATATATGCTCAAGGCCGATGTATGGGTTGCCCATCTTCACGGCCTCTTCGTGGCTGTTGAACATAATTTCCTTCACTCTTGGTGAAAATTTCTGATCCATATAAATACAATTTTTCAAATTGCAAAAATACAAAATTATTTGGTATATGCAGCCATTCCGGAACGATTTTTGCGGCCGTAAAAATTTATTAAAAATATGAAGTTTTTTTTGTTTTGAATTGGAAAATTTTCCGTATTTTTGTAAACTATTTTTGGATTTTTTAAAATTAAAGGAAAGATAAATGGAAGAACAATTTGAAGGTGAAAGAATCGTCCCTGTAGGCATTGAGGACCACATGAAAACCAGCTACATCGACTACTCGATGTCTGTTATTGTGGCACGTGCCTTGCCCGATGTGCGCGACGGCTTGAAACCTGTACACCGCCGTATTCTTTACGGTATGATGGACATGGGTTTGTTCGCAAACCGCCCGTACAAAAAGTCGGCAAAGGTGGTAGGTGAGGTGTTAGGTAAGTACCACCCACACGGCGACTCCTCAGTTTATGACGCTATGGTGCGTCTGGCCCAGGATTGGAGCATGCGCTATCCTCTCATTGACGGTCAGGGTAACTTCGGCTCTATGGATGCCGACCCTCCGGCGGCCATGCGTTACACAGAGGCCCGTTTGAGAAAGATAGCCGAGGAAATGCTTGGCGACCTCGACAAGGATACTGTCGATTTTATGAACAACTACGATGATTCCGAGCAGGAGCCTACAGTGCTTCCGGCTCTCATACCAAACCTCCTGGTCAACGGAGCAAGCGGTATAGCCGTGGGTATGGCAACCAACATGCCGCCTCACAACCTCAGCGAGGTGGTCGACGGAATCATAGCCTATATCGACAACAACGACATAACCATCAGCGAACTGATGGAATACATCAAAGCCCCAGATTTCCCGACAGGAGGTATCATCTATGGCTATGAGGGTGTGAAAGACGCCTTCGAGACTGGCCGTGGACGCATAGTGTTGCGCGCCAACACAACCATAGAGGAACACAACGGTCACGAGCGTATCATTGCCACTTCGGTGCCTTATCTCACCAACAAGGCAGATATGATCAAACGCACCGCCGACCTCATCGGAGAGAAGAAGCTTGACGGCATAGCTGACATACGTGATGAATCCGACCGTAACGGTCTGCGCATAGTTTACGACCTGAAGCGCGACGCTGTGTCAAGCGTGGTCCTGAACAAGTTGTTCCAGATGACAGGCTTGCAGAGCTCATTCAGCGTAAACAACGTGTGTCTGGTAAACGGTCGTCCTTACACTCTTAACCTCAAGCAGCTGATTCAGTACTATGTTGAGCACCGTCACCAGTGCGTGGTGCGCCGCACGCAGCACGACCTGCGCGAGGCCGAGAAACGCGCCCACATCCTGGAAGGTCTGGCACGCGCCATCGATATAGTGGACGAGATTATCGCTACAATCAGAGCTTGTAAGGGCGGTTCACAGGAAGCCAAGCAGGCTTTGATGGACCAGTACGGATTCGACGATCCTCAGGCATCGGCAATCGTGGCCTACCGTTTAGGTCAGTTGGCCGGTCTTGAGATCAAGAAGATTATGGATGAACTCGAGGAACTCCACAAGCTCATAGCTCATTTGAAGGAGGTGCTTGCAAGTCCAGCCATGCAGTACGACATCATCAAGAAAGAACTGCTTTATATTAAGGAGAAATACGGTGACGAGCGTAAGACCGCTATCGAGCGCACAGCCGAAGACTTCAAGATGGAAGACATCATTGCCGACGACGCTGTGGTTGTCACAATTTCACACCTTAACTATATCAAGCGTACCAACCTGACGGAATACCGCCGACAGAGTAGGGGAGGCAAGGGCTCTAAAGGCTCGGACGCCCGCGATGAGGACTTCATCGAACAGATTTTCGTGGCTACCAACCATAACTACATGCTGTTCTTTACCGAGAAAGGCAGATGTTACTGGCTGCGTGTGTACGAAATTCCAGAGGGAACCAAGGCCAGCAAGGGTCGCGCTATCCAGAATCTCATCCATCTGGAACCGGACGACAATGTCAAGGCATACATCAACCTGACAGACATGAGTCCGGAATTCTGCGAGAATCATTACCTCACGCTTATCACAAAGAAAGGTATCATCAAGAAGACCACCATGGAGGCTTACTCACGTCCACGCGCCACAGGTATCATAGCCCTTGGCATACGCGAAGGCGACGAACTCCTTGAAGCCAAGATGACTAGCGGCAACAGCGAGATTTTGATTGCCTTGAAGTCGGGTAGGGCCATCAGATTCAACGAGTCGACGGTGCGTCCTATGGGCAGAACAGCCTCTGGAGTGCGCGCCATAACCATTGACAGCGAAGACGACGAAGTGGTCGGCATGATTTGCATAGATGATCCTCAAACCAACGTGCTGGTGGTTTCTGAAAAGGGTTACGGAAAACGTTCCGACCTTGAGGAATACCGTATCACCAACCGTGGCGGTAAGGGCGTCAAGACCATGAACATCACCGATAAGACCGGCAAGCTGGTCGCTATCAAGGATGTGGTGGACGGCGACGACCTCATGATCATCAACAAGTCAGGCATACTCATCCGAATAGCCGTTGACACTCTGAGAGTTATGGGCCGCGCCACACAGGGCGTCCGTCTGATTAACCTCCGCGACAACGACGAAATCGCAGCTGTGACAAAAGTCAAAGCTGAAGACATAGAGGAGGAGGAAGAGGAAGAATTCGACAATAATGAAGGCGCTGAGAGCGTTAATACAGAAAATCAACCTGAAGTTTAACTTTTAAATTATAATAAAATGAAGAAAGTATTGTTAACTTTGGCTTTAGCAGTTTTAGGACAGTTTGCTATCGCTCAAAACATTGAGGTACAGAATGCATTTAACTATCAAAAATCAGCCCAGCAGCTCATTGACGAAGCTGACGGACTGAAAGTCAACAAGCCTGAAAAAGCCGCCAAGAGAATGGCTGACGCCAAGATGCAGTTGGGCAAGGCTAAGACTTCAATTGACAAGGCTTCTACCAACGACCAGACAATGAATCAGGCCAAGACATGGCACTATTATGCAGTTATTTACTACAAAATCGGTGCATATCCTGAGTTCGCCGACCTCGACCACGACGCATTCGAGAAATCTCTGTTAGCATTCGGAAAGATTAAGAGCATTGACGAAGAGTATTACAAGAGAAATAACAGAGAGTTCCAGACATACGCAGGCAACATCGGTGCACGTTACTATGACCTGGGTGCCAACAGCTACAACGAGTCAGACTTCGAAGATGCTTACATCAACTTCAAGAAGGCTTACGACGCAGCAGCAACAGTTGGTGGCAAGGACAACAGCGCATTGCTCAATGCAGCCATCAGCGCAATGAAGATTGAAAGATACAACGAGAGTATCGAAATGCTTCAGCAGATGCTTGCAAATGGCGTTGAGGAACCATCCGTTTACCAGAACTTGGCTATTTCATACCGCGGAGCCGGTGACAACGACAAGATGATTGAGATCATCATGGTTGCAAGAGAGAAGTTCCCGGATGACGAGAACATCATGAATGAGATGATCAATTCATACCTCACAGTTCACAGAGAAGATGAGATTATCGACCAGATTCTTGAGATGGCTGAAAAGAACACAGACAAACCTGTGTATTATTTCATCCTCGGTACAATCTACGGCAATAAGGAATCAAAGCTTTACAATATGGACACAGCTTTGGGATATTACGACAAAGCCATCCAGGTTGATCCGGATTATGTGAATGCATACATCAACGCCGGTAACGTTTTGATCGACAAGGCACAGGAGATGTATTTTGAATCAGAAAGCTTGGATCCATCAAGCTACAAAAATATGGACGCTTACTTTAAAGCATCTGACGATATCAAAGCAGAAGCACAGAAGTATGATGCAAGAGCATTGCCATACATTGAGCGCACAAATGAACTCATGCCTCATGAGCCAGCTGTTATCCAGGTGTTGAAAGGTATCTATGTTCGTTTGAACATGAATGACAAAGCAGCAGCTTTGGAATAAATCGGATTAAATCTAAATAAGGTGGAGGCGAGAGTCTCCATCTTTTTTCCATATGCTATTTAACATAATGTATATTATTTTGGAAAGAGTGTCAAAAATTTTATAATTATTCGTTCAAAATTTTTTAAATATATCTTATCTTTGCATCAGGAAAATAAATTCAAATCATATATGGAAATCACTGGTAAAGTTGTACAATTGGGTACTTTGATTGAGGGAAATTCTGGACGTGGCCCTTGGAAAAAGCAGGAATTGATTATTGAAACAAATGAACAATATCCGAAGAAAGTTTGTCTGATGTGTTGGAATGAGCGTGTCAATGATGCCAACAGTCTGTTTGTCGGACAGAATATCAAAGCGCAGATTCGCATTGAGTCGCGTGAGTTCAATGGCAAATGGTACACTGACGTCACGGCTTTTCGCATAGACGTCGACCAGCCTGGCGAACAAGCTGTGCATCCGTCTGCAAACGCTACGGCTCCACAGCAGCCGCTACCTCCAATCAATGAAGAATATTTTGAATCGGATAACGGCGACGACTTACCGTTCTAATGAAATAAGCTCACCTGTATTCGGGTTGAACAAAGCTTTGTTACCTTTTATAGTAACTAACTGAATCTCACCAAATTGGCTGATAATCAACTGTTTGTCAGCCAATATTTTATTGTCGCAACTAACTTTGACATTTGTTGACGCCGGCACACGGTAGAATATCTTGTTGGCTTGAGCTGATTTCTTGATGTCATCGCCCAATGGGAATACGTTAGGTGTGGTATTCTTGCTGTCAAACTGAATCTTTATTGTTTCACCTCCTGCAAGTTTACCAAGTGTTACAGTTGCATTGGACTGATTGCTTTCGGGTGTAATACGGAATACCTTATTATATGTACGCTTTACTGTTTTACCTTTGAACAGGCATAGATATTCATATTCCATATTGTCCAGTCTCTCCAGCATAACCCTGGTGGCATCGCCATAGGCAACCTCCTGAAATCCGGATGCAATCTCATATTTGGCATTGCGGAACTTGCGAATCTGCTCTGCAGCCAGGTTGGCACGGTCGTCCTTGGTAATTCTTTTCTTGTTGGCACTACCCTCTTCATCATCTTCACCATTATCAGGCATTTCCACCACATCTATAAAACTCACTTCCTCCTCATAGGCAGCCATCATATCATTGGCATACAGTCTGCAAGGCTTGGTCAGATCTTTGTATGCCATATTATCAAAGCCTAAAGCTATGATTATGCCGTTTTCATTCATTATGATATTGGGCACCGGGTCTTTGCTCTTCTCGTCCTGAGCTATGAAATACACAGCATTCGGGTCGGCCTCAACGCCAGTATCTACGTTAACTCCAACTATATTCAGTTCGGTTTTGTTTTCGCGTATGTAATTGGTAAGGCCAAGCAAACTTGAGGCATATTCCGAATATGGTCCCATGTAGTAACAGGTCTCCTCAATTGTCACCTCAACCTCAACGACATTTCTTGGCAGAAAATAAGTAACTCCACCATCCTGAGGTGTGGCGGCATTCTTTGCTAATGATGTAACATATTGTGCATCAAGATTTAATGAAAACAATACGCAGAAAATCAGAACTAACTTTTTCATATTAATTATATTTTAATTTACAACGAAATTTTCTCGGTTTTATTGTCTGACGTAACCTTGCTTGACACGGCCAGCAAGGCGATAAATGTAATCAATCCGTTGACTATCAGTATCTCAAAGCCAAATTGATAGCCGTTGAACAGTGTTTTTGAATAAAGATTCAATATATAACTAAGTATGGGCGAAGCCACAGCTATGTATGGTACATAACGGTCGTTGGGTTTACGGCTCTTCACGAAAAGCCCGAAGGTGTAAAGTCCGAGCAGAGGGCCATAAGTGTAACCGGCTATTTCAAAAACCTTGTCGATGAGCGATTGGTTGTGGAATGGCCTGAACGCTATGATTACCAAAAGGTAAAGTATAGCGAAACATATGTGAATCTGTTTTCTTGTCTTCAACTTCTGCTCCTCAGACAAATCGGTTCTGCTGCCAAAATTCAGGAAATTGAAGCAGAAGGTAGTCGTCAAGGCCGTGAGGGTTCCGTCGGCCGAGGAATAGCCTGCCGCAACAAGACCTATCACAAACACTATGCTTGTAAACTTGCTGAATGAGAAGGCTATGGCCGGGAATATTTTGTCGTTGACCACTACTCCACTTTCGTTCACGTGCAATTGGAAACCGGTCTGCTGTGCATAATAAATCAAAGATGCGCCCAAACACAGGAATATGATGTTCACGACAATGAACAAGATGCTCGATGTCATCACGTTTTTCTGGGCGTCGCGCAGGCTTTTGCAGGTCATGTTTTTCTGCATCATATCCTGATCAAGACCTGTCATGACTATGGTAATGAAGGCTCCGCTTATGATTTGTTTAAGCCAGAAACGGTTGTGATTGGGATCAATTTCAAACAGTTTTGTATACCCTTGTTCGGAAGATGCTTTCAGCAACTCTGGAATTGATATGTTGAGTTCCTTAAGTATGCAGACTACAGTGATGATGGCAGCCAAAAGCAGGAAGGTTGTCTGCAATGTGTCAGTCCAGACCACAGTCTTTATGCCTCCCTTAAATGTGTATACCAAAATCAAAGCTATGAATATCACTGCCGGAACCCAGAAAGGTATTCCCCAAGCTTTGAATACAAACTCATATAACACAAAGACAACCAAATACATACGCAATGCTGAGCCCAGCAGACGCGACAGTAGGAAGAATGCCGCTCCCGTCTTTTCAGAGCGTCGTCCAAAGCGCATCTCAAGATACGAATAGATAGACGTCAGGTTGAGTTTATAGTACAGAGGTAGCAAAACCAAGGCAATCACAGCGTAACCTATGATGTATCCCAACACTATGCCGAAATATGTAAACTGTCCGGTGTAAACGTTGCCGGGCACCGACATGAAAGTCACTCCCGACAGAGATGCCCCTATCATGCCGTAAGCCACCACGAACCAAGGTGATTTGCGGTTGCCGGTGAAAAAAGTGTCGTTGTTGGATTTCCTTGAAGTGAAATGCGCTATCAGGAGAATCAGCAAGGTATATATGACAAAAACCGTTAATATTAACGTGGACATATAAAACTGTATATCATTTTAAAATCTTCGCAAACTCAAGAAGCGAGCCGAAATGATCGTGAGGTCCTGTCTTGACCGGCTCATCACCTATTAATATAGTGTACATTCCGGCGTTGCGTCCAAACTCAATATCCGAATTGGAATCGCCTATCATTATGGATTTCTCGAGGTCTATTTCTGGAAAATCGTGCTGGGCCATGTAAGCCATCTTAGGGCTGGGCTTACGGAAGTTGTCTGGGTCAGACTTCAGTTGGGGGCACACATAAATGGCGTCTATCCTACCCTTTCGGCTTTCAATTTCCTTGTTCATAAAAGCATGGACCTCGTCCACATCCTTCATGGTCATCAAGCCTTTACCCACACCTTGTTGGTTGGTGATTATTATCACCCTGGCAAATTTTTCGCTGAAAATCTTCAAGGCCTCCAGAACGCCTGGCAAAAATTCAAACTCACCGGTATGCTTGACATAATCGTCAATCAGACGAACGTTGATAACGCCGTCTCGGTCGAGGAACAGAGTCCAGGTCTTGTCGATTTTGCCTCGCCAATCCATCGTTTATCTTGGGAATATCTCAGCCTCAATAATTTCGCAGATGATATGGCCTATCATGATATGCGACTCTTGAATGCGTGGGGTGCACTGGCTTGGCACATTGAGCAGAATGTCACATTGGTTAGCCATCTGTCCGCCCTTCTCCCCTGTCATAGCTATAGTCATAACGCCCATGTTCTTGGCAACCTCAATGGCTTTCAGAATGTTGACAGAGTTGCCTGAGGTGCTGATACCAATCAACACATCGCCTTTACGCGCCGACGCCTGCAGCATACGGGCATAAATCAGGTCGTAGCTGTAGTCGTTGGCCACCGCCGTAAGATAGCTGGTGTTGACGTGCAAAGCTTCCGCATTGAGCGGCGGACGGTCGTAGTAGAAACGTCCACTGAGTTCGGCTGCCAAATGCTGGGCGTCGGCGGCGCTTCCACCATTGCCGCAAAAATGAATCTTACCGCCGTTCTTCAACGACTCAACGCACGACATAGCAGCGTCATTAATACGACCCACCAGCACTTTATCATTTAGGATCAACTGCTTGACGTCAATTGAAGTTTGAATTATATTTTCGATTGATACCATATCCGGATATTTTTTGCAAAAATAATGATTTTTTTCATACTATATAAAATACTTCCATTGAGATTTTCACAGAAATGCGACCTACCACAGGGTACTGTTAATATTCGATAACGTTCTTGGTTGATTTTTGGTGTCATTCGCAGAAATGCGACCTACCACAGGGTACTGTGAGCATTTCGAGAATGATACCAAAAATCTTATCGCATTTATTACTGTCTGTAATTTACAACATAGTACTGTGAGCATTTCGAAAGGAGTGTCAAAAATTCTGAATAATGGTAAAGACTTTTTCGTATTTTTGCAGCCAAAATTTCAAGCAATGAAAACACTGTACACAATTTTGCTGTTGGTCGCTTCCAACATCTTCATGACCTTCGCCTGGTACGGCAACCTGAAGCTCACAGAAATGGGTGTCATCAAAGATTGGCCTTTGATTCTCATAATTCTGGCCAGCTGGGGCGTAGCCTTTTTTGAGTATTCAATCATGGTGCCAGCCAACCGCATAGGCTCGGACGTGAACGGTGGCCCATTCAACATTGTACAGCTGAAAGTCATACAGGAGGTTGTAAGTCTGATAGTCTTTATGATTATCACCATCAAAGTGTTCAAAATGAGTGAGTTCAGCTGGAATCATCTGCTCGGCTTCTTCTTCATGGTGCTGGCAGTGTATTTTTGTTTCAAAAATTAGTTGACATTGCTGAAAAAGTTATTATATTTGCAATAGTATTTAAAGATTTAAAGTTATGCAGTTCTACGACATCGACTCTATATTCACTTTTGGAAAATATGAAGGTGAAACCCTGGCTGAGGTTTTTGAGAAAGACCCCAAATATATAAAATATTGTCAGGAAAACATTGATGAGTTTTACATCGCCCCTGATGTCTTGAAAGAATTGCGCGCTTCATCGCGCGACAACAAGCTTCTGACCGCCAACCTCGATGAGATGTCGGATGAAGAGCTTGAACAGTTCATGAGCGACATGAACGACATAGACGAGTTCGACGAGAGCAAGCTTGAGGAAGATTTCGACTGGGAAGAAGGCGAAAACATGTTTGCCGACGAAGAGGAAGACATCTTCGGTGAGGATGAAGAAGAATACTATGAGGATGAAGGCTTCGACGAGCCGTACGACGATCCTTACGACAGATATTAGTAAAAAAAATAAGAGTTTGAAGTTAGCTTCAAACTCTTTCTGCTATTCCGTAGATTTTCTTTTTGGAAGATGACGACTGTACCAGTTCCGCGAGGAAGCCTGTAAGGAACAGTTGTACACCAAGCACTATGCACAGCAGTGCCAAGTAGAACAGCGGGCGGTTAGCCATACCGTAAGCATGGTATGCGAATTTCTTAACCACCAGCACTATTCCGATTATGAAACCGGCCAGGAACATCAGTGAGCCAAGTCCACCGAAAAGGTGCATAGGGCGTTTGCCGAATTTAGAGATAAACGATATGGTAAGCAAATCGAGGTAGCCACGCAAGAAACGGCTCATACCGAATTTTGATTCTCCATATTTGCGTTTCTGATGATGTACCACCTTCTCCCCTATGTGTGTGAATCCGGCAGCCTTTGCAATAACCGGGATGTAACGGTGCATCTCTCCGTATATCTCAATGCTCTTAACCACTTCCTGACGGTAAGCCTTAAGTCCGCAGTTGAAATCGTGGAGCTTGATGCCTGTCATGCGGCGTGTCGACCAATTGTAGAACTTTGAAGGCAGGTTCTTGGTCATTTTTGAGTCGTAGCGTTTTTTCTTCCAGCCGCTCACCAAGTCGTAGCCTTCTTTTTCTATCATATTGAAAAGTTCCGGTATCTCGTCGGGACTGTCCTGAAGGTCGGCGTCCATGGTGATGACTACATCGCCTTTCACAATCTTGAAACCTTCATTGAGGGCGGCCGACTTGCCGTAGTTGCGGCGGAAACGTATACCGTGAATGTTGGGGTTCTGTTCCCTGAGTTTCTGTATGCAGTTCCATGAGCCGTCAGTGCTGCCGTCGTCGACAAACACTATTTCGTATGAATACTTGTTTTCATCCATCACACGGCGGATCCATGCCTCCAGTTCAGGCAGTGACTCTTCCTCATTCAGCAAAGGTATAACGACAGAGATATCCATTTTCAATATTTTTTACGTGCAAAGATAGCAATTATCAGTGAATAAACTATTGATAAAATGACATTTATTAACAGCATTGACAAGGCAGCGGCCTTAGGCGAAAACAGCTGGCGCATTTTGTTGCCGTTCTCATACAATTTTATCCTGCTTCCCACCTCCATGTAATCGTATATGAAATAAACCGCCACACTGAAAATAGCCGCGCTTATTAGCCCGGTCACTAAACTCATGACAAAAGCCTGACGGTAGCTGAATTCATCCCACACAAATTTCATCTTGAAAAAAGCCAAGGTAACTGTCAGCCAAACCAGCGGTATGAGGTAGATTATGGAAAACATGAATGAATGCTCAACATAAAGGCGCTGATAAAAAAGCACATAGGTGACCGACAACAAAAGGCTCAACAGCAATCCGGATATGATTGTTGTGAGCCAGTATTGTTTGCCCGTATATGTTGGGTTTATCATCATTTCACAAAAAAAGGTAAGCTACTTATATCGCACCGCTCAACCATCTACCCTTGCTGCCTTCCGGCCCTGGGGGAGTTCGACAGGAGCTGGTCGTATAAGACTTACCCGCTGCAAAGATACGAAATTTTTGTATTGTGCAAGAAAATTTGAGAAAAAATTCCCGCAAACCGTTTTATTTGGTTACAACCAGCCGTTTGACGGTTCTTCCTTTTGCGGTTAAAATGTCGACAAAATAGAATCCGTCGATGAGATTGTCGGTATGAATTTCTATCTCATCAGCCATATCAGATTCTATATCCAGACACTTTTGTCCATAGCAATTGTAAAATGTCACTTGCTTTATTAATTCCCCTTTTATGACAACATCGCCATTTGCCGGATTCGGATAAACCGTTATGTCATTGTCATCCAGCTCATCTATACCAATACAACTGGCATTCAAAGTTATTGTAGCTGTAGCGTTGCAACCGGTCGGACATGTAGCTTCGGCTCTCAAGGTTGCATCACCCAAAGTGCTGGCTATCAAGCGCACCCACCTGGGATCGTCGGCGAACGGAGTTATCTGCCAATCAGGATTGGAGCAGGTCCAGCTGATATCACAAGCCTCGAATAAATCTTGATTGGAGACGCAGTAGTTATAAACTCCCGGCCACAAATCCGAAGTCACCGCAATTATGGTCATACCCTGTATTTCCATGCTTGTTTTTGTGATTTCGACATGCACATCATAAACACTGTCGCAATCGTTAGGATTTTCAACGACAACAATAGTGTCGACTGTATGGTCGAAAACAAATCCATACCATTCCTGCTGACCGCAACCTATCAAATCTATATTAGCCTGATAGGATCCCGCCAGTTCCACATGCACATTAAATATACTGTCACAGTCGTTAGGATTGTGGATAATCACAGTGGTATCCATGTCATGATCGAAGACAAAACCGTGCCAACTTGCCTCTTCGCAGCCTGAAAGATTCACCGTCTCGGTTGTAGGTCCGTTTATTTTAATGTCTATCTCGTCAAGAATCTGAACGCCATTGCAAACCTCACCTTGCAGATAATAAGTGCCGGCTTGGTTGGTCTGAACGCTGTTCAGCACAAATGGCGGTTGGTTCATGGTTGAGCCGTCAGGCAACACTAAAGTCACCTCATCCAGATTCTCGACAGTGAAGTTAAAGACTATGTCGTCGCCAGTACAATATGTGTCATCCATATCAAATGTAGCCGTGGCATACTGCTGATAATCAGAGAAATAGCCATAAGAGCAGGTTCCCGAAGAACTTGAGAACACACCCAGCTGGTAATAACCGTTAACATTGGTGTTTTCTATGGTCATCAGGCCGTTCGCAGGCACATACTGGCTGACGTTTTTCCTGCAATAGGAATAATAATTGTTTGAAGTCATCTCTCGGAAATCTGACGCTGTCAGGCAGTTAGCATTTCCGTTTAGCACGAAATCGCCCGTACAGTCAGTTCGAACCACCAGAGTTATAACTATGTCGGAATTGGAATTTCTCTTGTAAACTGTCTTACGCGAACCGGTACAACTGATATGCGGCAACATTGTCCCTCCGAATTCTGAAGAATTGTTATTGGCGCAAGCCAACTGAAAAACTGCAATCGGTTTGTCCGCATGTACGTATACCGCCGGTGTGTCCAACGGATACACGCATTCATCTCCAGCATTCACTTTCCTTATGGAATTCTGCGATCCGTTAAAATAAATCTCCGTATTGTCCTCAATTGGGAAAATGTAAAGATATTCCCTTGGAGTGTTATTCCACAGGGCCAGGTATTCGTAACCAATCAGGTCAACCGGCACTATCTGGTCACCAACCAAATCATAATTGCCGCCATGATAGACTGAATCGTCCGAAGTATTGACAGCTATGGGTTTGTCGGAAGTTATCCATGTGTTGCGCAAATGCTTGTCAGCATTAGGACTGCTAGACTCTATGGCATAAGACTGTCCGCGATTCAGCATCACAGTAACTGGCACCCCGGCCAGACCTCCACCTTTTATGTCCTGGGACGGAACAAATGTAACCGTCGTAGCGTCTTGCGTAGCGACCACCTCAATGCGACTGCATGTAGAAGCGAAATTGTTATTGTATGTAAACTGCATGGGAACTAAAAAAGATGTTCCCAAAGCATTGGCACCCTTTAGCGAATAAATCTCGCTGTTATTATTGTTTGACTCATAATACACCTCCACCGGTGTGGTCGAGGTAATATGGAAACCAGTGTTAAGCACCGTATTATACGGCTGGGTTTCGACCATTCCGATTATATTTGAAACGTCATAAACATAGAAATCGTTGGCGCCGAGATGGAATGTCTGTGTAGTATAATTCGGATTGGCAGGCTGCTCAAACACCACGGTGGCCGCAGTCTCGAAAGACGAGATACAAAACCTAATGGGTTGCTGCGCATGCTGAGCTTCCAAATCGGGTGCGGCAAACCAGAACTCAGTATCAACCTGAGCCCTGACAGCCAACCCAACGGTCAACAGCAGCATTAAGACAAACAGTCGTTTTTTCATACGCAGCTCATTAGTTTATTAAAATCCGCGACAGGCACTCATATCGTGTTTTCTGATGAATCCCAGGCTCAAGCTTACCTCCACCCCTCTTGAATACCTTTCGCCTTGATGCTGATAGGCGTTCACATTGGTCGGAGTGGACGTTCCCTCATGCTCGGAATGGCTGAAGGTGTCCAGCAATCCCCAATTGAGAACCACATCCAGTTTTGTAACCAATATAAAACCTTTAAAATCAATGTTATAACGTGCACCTACTCCAGCTATCACTCCCAGATAATATGGATTGTAGTTGGAATTGTTGATGCTTACATTGCTTTCGCTAATAGCCAATCCAGGCTGACTCAATGAAATATCACCGCTGAATACATATCCTGCATCAGGACCCAACAACAGATACGGAGCCAAACGCGAAGGTTTTGTCAAATACCAATAAAACGGAATGCGCAAAGAGACATACATGGCTTGTATGTCATACTTCACTTTATAATCTGTTTCGTAGGTGTAAGAGGTTGCACCTCCCCTTTTCTGAAAGTTAAGCTCGGCGGCTACGTCCAAACGCTTGCCCAAGGGGAACTCCGCAAACAATCCAAACGAAGGCCCTATGCTGAAATCGTGAGGCAGGTCTTTCAGATTTTGATTGGTATAATACATGCGTGGCATGTTAAGACCCAGCTTCAATCCGGCATAAGTCTTGTTGCTGTCCTGAGCCATGAGGCTGCCCGACATGACTAATCCAAGTAATACTGTCAAAATGCTTTTTCTCATCACTGTCCTCCCCCTCATTTTTGATTGTCAAACCATTCACAATTCTCAGCCAGTCCGTCTCCGTCTTTGAATATGAAGTACCAGCCCGGTGAGAAAACTCCCACATACGGGTTCGTGCTCTGATCCACATCCAGAATGATGTTACCCATTCTCAAATTCCTTATTCCCTCATCGGTTTTTTCGCCGCTTATCACTACGCAGCGGTCGGTCTTAAAGACCATACCGTAATATTCCATCCTGTCATGCTCAATAAAATACAAGGTGAAATTTTGGCCATTGCCCATTATAAAAGCAGTGTCAACAACAGCAGTTTGGCCCTCGTTGATCTCGACCTTGGCCATGCGGTTGTGCTGTTTGCTTATTCTGAAGTGCGCATCCTGACTGTCCATGTTGTCAATAACATTCGAATACAGGAATTTTTTAGGACTGATTACATATTCTCCCTCAATGTTAGGCGGGATGTAACCTTCCGGCAAATTTCCCAGATGTTCCTTAAATTCAACCTCCAATGTATCCGGAATCATGTCATCCAGAGGGACCACATACGATTCCTGACCCAAGAGGACTATGGTTTGCCCGTCATAAGTATTCTTGTCGCATTTTGTAAATCCCAGCAGGATAAACAAGCCCAAGAACAGAGTTATTATTCTAAAAAACCGAGTTTTCATTTCGATATAAATAAGCGTTTTGTGGTTTTTCCTTTAGTTGTTGTGATATCAGTAATGTACATTCCGTTAGCAAGATTTCCGGTATCCAAAGTCACTTCGTCCACAGCATCGGTCTCCATCTCCAAAAGCAACTGCCCGTAACAATCGTAAATCAAAATACGCTTCAGCTGGTCGCCTTTTATCATTAGCTTGTCATTGGCCGGATTCGGGTACATTGATATGAGATTTTCATCAAACTCATCCACTCCAATGAACGAGGCATAAACATCCAAAGTCACAGAAGCGTTGCAGCCGGTTTCACATTCTGCCGAGAAGGATATGGTGGCCGAGCCCAAGGTATTTGCTATCAATTTGAACCAGAACGGACTGTCTGACGGCAATATCACCCAGTCCGGATTGGAGCAAGACCAAACCATGTCACAATATTTCAGATTTGTAGAATCGGATATACAATAATTGTAGATGCCTGGCCACATGCCCGATGCAATCGCAATCTGGGTTAATCCGTCAATTTTCAGATCAGCATATGGATTTGCCAAACTGCCAACAGTGGCGTTCAATATCACAACACTGTCGCAGCCGTACATATTCTGTTCATGAAATTCATATATATTTGTCTCTGAAATGGTGATACCATGCCATTCAAAAGGTTCGCAGGCTATGATTTCCTCATATTCTTCATTGCTATGATTTATTCTAAGGTGCAGCATCACTATGCTGTCGCATCCGCCTATAGTCTGTTCGTAAGCGATATAGTCTCCCGACTGGTCCAAAGTCTGACCGTTCCAGTTGTAGGAGTCACAGCTTATCACATTGAGTTTGGTGGTATCGGCATCTTGCATGGCGAGATGTAGCGTCACTATGCTGTCGCAATGTGTGGTTGAAGTGAATGTCTTGGTATATGTGCCCGGCTCGGTATACGGAGTGCCGTTCCACCAGTAGGTACCGCCCTGACATACCGATGCCTGAAACTCCGAGTGCAACCTTCTAATCTCTATGGTTTGGGTCAGATAAATAGAATCATTAGCTCTGTGAGGGTTATGCAAAACATTCATAACAGTGTATGAACCCTCTTCTTCGTAAACATGAGTAACCTCAGCCCCTGAAGCTTTACTGCCGTCTCCGAAATACCAAGCCACGTCATCATAATTCCAATTGGTAATGGTATTGAACTCTATGACATGGTCGGCGCAAAAATAATAGTCTTCAGGAATTTCGGTATGCAACAGAGTGTCTATAGTCATGGCATACGACAAGTTTGTGGTAAAACTCTGAGCCTCAATAAAAACTCCGGAATCGTATTCGTCGTCAGACACGTCACATATTGCCATCTTAATGTGATAGGTAGTCATTGGAACCACCACAAAACTCACTTCCATAGGAATGGTGAATCCGTCAAACTGTATAGTCTCACCGTTGGTATTGTCAACATAATACTCGCCATTGTTGTTCAGGTTGACATTGTTAATACTAACAACCAAATCGGTACCCGGAAGCAGTGCCATATTCTGATGTTCGTACATCCCTCCCGCCGGATTCAAACCATCCACAAAAAATCCGAAAACATCATTAAACTGCGATCCGGCATATTCCATATACTCCTCCGAGCCGAACACAAAACGGAACGACAGTGTGTCGCTCCATGGAATAAAGTCAAACTCAAGTACGGCCGCGTCATAAGTGTTGTCTGAAGCTATATTGGCCAAATCCTCATCATAATACTGATCGCATGTGGAGTTGACATTGGCTTGGCCACTATTGTTGGGACCTAAAGCGATTGTTACTCCTCCCGAGGAGATAATCACTCCGGAATTCATGCCCAAATTGGTCGGGTGCGAGCCTGTCTCAAACTTTCCGATCAGATTACAGTCTATAGGTCCTGAAGATCCGTTGAATGTAGCATTTGAAATGGACAATCCATCATCCAAAAGCACGTTTCTTACTAGAGAATCGGCATTCCAACCGGGTAAATTCTCTGCCGCAGTCACAATAAGCTGGGCTACCGACTGCTTGGTGATTATGCAGAAGAATAAACCTAATATTATAATTAATGTATACCGAAATCTTTTCATTGTTTTAAAGGATTAGGATGTTTTAATGTGCAAATATAAATATTTTTTCAAACAGAGCGACTCTTTTTGCAAAAATAAAATTCCCGGCGGAATTGCTTCCACCGGGAATTTCGATGAGTAATATCGAGAAATTTCTCTACAAGATTACTTCTCAATTTCTTTCTTCAGTCTCTCAGTCAACATAGGGACAATCTTGTGAAGATCGCCGACTATGCCGAGGTCAGCGGCTGAGAAGATAGGTGCATATTTGTCCTTGTTGATGGCGATGATGAAGTCTGACTCTTCCATACCTGCAAGGTGCTGGATGGCGCCAGAGATACCGCATGCCATGTAAAGGGCCGGACGCACTGTCTTACCTGTCTGACCGACCTGGAAGCAGTGATCCATGATACCTGCGTCGACCATGGCGCGTGATGATGACACCATGCCGCCGAGGACGTCTGCCAAAGCCTGAAGTTTATTGAAACCTTCCTTGTCGTGAACGCCACGGCCACCTGACACCAAAATCTTGGCATCGGCGATGTCGTCAGCGCACTTGCAGTTCATCTTGGTCTCAATGACTTTTACTTTGAACTTGCTTGTATCAAATTTAGGAGCGAACATTGTGATGGTGCCTTTTCTGCCAGCCTCGCGGACGCGTTTCTGCATCACACCAGGACGCACTGTCGACATCTGAGGACGTGTGTTAGGGCAAAGAATTGTAGCCATCAGGTTGCCGCCAAATGCAGGACGTGTTGAGCGGAACTGCTTCTCGCCTGTTTCCTCGACTATACCGATTTCAAGCTTGGTGCAGTCTGCTGTCAGACCGGTCTTCAAGCGTGAAGCGATACGTGGAGCGAGGTCACGGCCTATGGTTGTGGCACCGTAAAGAACGATGCTCGGGCAACCGGCTGTGATCATCTGATAAACAACCTGTGAGTACTGTTCTGTCAAGTAATCCTTGAGTTCAGGGCAGTCAGCGACGAGCACTTCGTCAGCACCCATCTCGATGAGGCTCTGAGCCTGATCTTTCACATTGTGACCAAGTAACATTGCCACGACTTTCTCGCCGAGAGCGTCAGCCAAGTCGCGAGCTTTACCTAAAAGTTCGTAAGCTACGGATTGGATCATTCCACCGCGCTGTTCTGCGAACACATAAACGTTTTTATAATCTTTGATATCCATGGCTTTACTTTTAGATTAAATGTTTCTCTTTAAGTTTCTTAACAATGATTTCGACTGCTTCTTCCTCGCTAACTTCAAACACCTCACCCGGTGCCTTAAGCTGCTTCGGGAATGACTGCCACACTTTTGTAGGTGAGCCTTTCAGACCGAGTTTGTTCTCGTCGACATCGAGTTTGTCGGCGCCCCAAACTTCAACTTCCTTGTTGTAAGCGTCAACTATGCCGGCCACTGTCATGTAACGGGCCTCGAATGCTGATGCCAACACTGTGAGGACGCATTTGCCTTCGACTTCGAGAGTCTGCACGCTGTCTTCGTTTTCTTTCTTAACGATGAAGTTGCCGTTCTTTTCGCGTTCTGCGTCGATGACGTATGAAACCTGTGGAAGGCCGAGGTGTTCAGCCATCTCAGGACCGACCTGTGCTGTATCACCGTCGATAGCCTGACGGCCGGCGATGATCAGATCATAATCCAAAGTCTTGATGGCGCCTGCCAATGCGTATGATGTTGCAAGAGTATCAGCACCGGCGAACTTTCTGTCGCTCAGTAAGATTGCTCTGTCAACGCCCATAGCGAAAGCTTCTCTCAAAATGAGGTCGGCTTGCGGAGGTCCCATTGTGATAACTGTGACGTTAGCGCCGTATTTGTCTTTCATCTGGAGTGCGAGTTCGAGACCGCCCTTGTCGTCTGGGTTCATGATGCTCGGAACGCCTTCACGGATAAGAGTATTCTTTACCGGATCGATTTTGATTTCGGTAGTATCAGGTACTTGCTTAATACAAACTATAATATTCATAATCCTTCCCTCCTATTTAAATAAATGACCGGCGATAACCATTCTCTGAACCTCTGATGTACCTTCGTAGATCTCGGTAATCTTGGCGTCGCGCATCATGCGCTCGACCGGATATTCACGTGTGTAGCCATAGCCGCCGTGGAACTGAACAGCCTTTGTTGTCACTTCCATTGCTGTCTCGGCTGCGAAGAGTTTTGCCATTGCTGCATCAGCTGAATATGGAAGACCTTTGTCTTTCTTCCATGCTGCGCTTCTGACCAACAGACGGGCTGCCTCGACCTTGGTCTTGAGGTCGGCCATCTGGAACTGTGTATTCTGGAACTGTGCGATTGACTTACCGAACTGTTTGCGTTCCTTGGTATATTTCACTGTCTCGTCCATAGCACCCTGAGCGATACCGAGAGCCTGTGAAGCGATACCGATACGGCCACCGTCCAGAGTCTTCATAGCAATGTTGAAGCCCTTTCCGAGAGGTCCGAGGAGGTTTTCCTTCGGCACTTCGCAGTTTTCGAATATAAGCTCGCATGTCGCGCTACCGCGGATACCCATCTTCAATTCTTTCTTACCGATGCTGAAGCCCTTGAAGCCTTTCTCGACTATGAATGCCGAGATACCCTTGGTGCCTTTGCTCTTATCGGTCATAGCCATGACGATGAATACGTCGGCGTATGCAGCGTTGGTGATGAAAATCTTTGAACCGTTGAGGATGTATTTGTCGCCAGCGTCAACCGCCATTGTCTGCTGCATGGCGGCGTCGGTACCGGCATTAGGCTCGGTCAGACCGAAAGCGCCAATCCATTCGCCAGAGGCGAGCTTAGGCAAATACTTCATTTTCTGTTCCTCTGTTCCGTTCTCGAGGATTGGGGCCATGCACAATGAGGTGTGGGCTGAGAGGATAACGCCTGTGGTGGCGCACACTCTTGACAGCTCTTCAACAGCCATAATGTACATCTGCACTGATCCGCCGGCTCCGCCGTACTGGCGTGGCACCGGGATGCCCATCAAACCTAATTTCGCCATCTTCTTGACGGTCTCCATCGGGAAACGTTCCTGCTCGTCAACTTCGGCTGCCAAAGGCTTGACTTCGTTCTCTGCAAACGATCTGATCATCTGCAGGAACAATTCTTCTGTCTTTGAATAGCTAAAATCCATTTCAATTTCTTTTGATTGAAGTTTAAAGCTTGAAGTTTCAAGAATTAACTCAAAACCCCAAACTTCAAACCCGTAACATATTAATATTTATAAAATCCTTCTCCAGTTTTACGTCCGAGCAATCCTGCGCGCACCATCTTTCTCAACAACGGATGAGGACGGTACTTCGGATCACCGAATTCATTGTAAAGCACCTCCATGATGGCGAGGTTGACATCGTTTCCGATGAGGTCGGCCAATGCGAGAGGTCCCATTGGGTGGTTAGCGCCAAGCATCATGCACTTGTCGATGTCCTCTGCTGATGCGATACCGTCGGCCAAGATACCGACTGCCTCGTTGATCATAGGGATGAGTATGCGGTTGACGACGAAACCAGGGGCTTCTTTCACCTCGACTGGCTGTTTGCCGATTGATGTCGAGAGGTCAACTATGCATTTTGTCACTTCGTCGCTTGTGAGCTGTCCCTTGATGACTTCCACCAATGCCATGCGGTCGGCCGGGTTGAAGAAGTGCATGCCGATGAACTGTGCAGGACGTGTTGTGCAGGCAGCGATCTCTGTGATTGAAAGTGATGATGAGTTTGTAGCGAAGATTGCTTCTGGTTTGCAAATCTTGTCGAGTTCAGCAAACACCTCTTTCTTAAGAGCCATATCTTCTGATGCAGCCTCGATGACGAGGTCGGCGTCTTTGAATGTGGCGTAGTCGGTGGTGGTTGTGATGTTCTTCAACAGAGCGTCAACGTCCTCTTGAGTCATCTTGCCTTTCTCAACGAGTTTGGCGTAACCTTTTGCGATTGAACCCATAGCCTTGTCGATGCTGGCCTGAGTTCTGCTCTTCATGACGACCGGCATCTTAGCTGCGAAAGCCTTTACTATGCCTTTTGCCATGGTTCCTGTTCCGATAACGTATACTTTCATATCTAAATATTTAAATTAAAATTTCAAACTTATAATTTCGACTACTTACCTTGGAAACTCGGTTTCTCCTTATTCAAGAAGGCTGTCATTCCAGCTTTCTGGTCTTCTGTTGCGAAGCATTTTCCGAAGTTGCGATTCTCCAGTTCGATGGCGTCGGCTGCAACCATGTCGTAGCTCTCATTGATGCATTCCTTAGCATATTTGATTGCCAAAGGTGCATTGGCCACAATCTTCTGGGCTGTTCCGATAACTTTTTCCATCAGTTCTTCCGGAGCATAGACGGCGTTCACCAAGCCTATACGCAATGCTTCGTCAGCAAAGATAGCCTTGCCCGTATAAATCATCTCCTTGGCATAGCCTTGTCCGATGAGCTTGGCCAGACGGTATGTTCCACTGAAACCCGGTGTGATGCCAAGTCCCACCTCAGGTTGACCGAATCTGGCATTGCTTGAGGCATAACGGAAATCGCAGGCCATAGCCAGCTCGCATCCGCCACCGAGGCAGAATCCGTTAACGGCAGCTATGACTGGAATCGGGAGCAGCTCTATCTTACGGAAAGCGATGGCTCCGAGTTTACTGAACTCATAACCTTCTTTCTCGTAAAGATGCACCATCTCCGAAATGTCCGCGCCAGCCACAAACGACTTTTCGCCGTCACCGGTGATGATGAGAACGCGGGTCTTCTTGGTGTCGAGGTTACTTACGAAGTCGTCGATTTCTCTTAAGACCGTCGAATTGAGTGCATTCAACGACTTAGGAGCCGACACCGTCATGATGGTGATGCCGTCTTCTCTGACTTCGCTTTTTAAGAATTTGTATTCCATGATTCTATTCTTTCCGTCATTTCGACCGACCGAAGGGAGTGGAGAAATCTCATTAAAATTGCAGGAGATTTATTCACCAAGGTGAATGCTTTCGCAAGCTCAGGTCTCGATTCCGCTACGCTCCACTCGAAATGACGAGTGAGTGTTAGTCAACCATTGATTTGAGGTTAGGGCTGATGATGAGCTTAGCCTCTGTGGCTGCCTGCACATCTTCAACTGTAAACTCTGGGTGAATCTCTGTGAGCACTATGCCTTCCTTGGTGATTTCCATCACACCCATTTCGGTGATGATCATATTGACCTGACCGGCTGCTGTGAGAGGCAGTGTGCATTCCTTCAAAATCTTAGGAGCACCCTTCTGTGTGTGTTCCATGGTGAGGATAACGCGTTTTGCACCGACCACGAGGTCCATTGCACCGCCCATACCCGGAGCCATCTTTCCTGGGATGATCCAGTTGGCGAGGTTACCCTTTTCATCAACCTGCAATGCGCCGAGGAATGACACGTTGACGTGACCGCCGCGGATGATTGCAAATGATGTGGCTGAGTCGAATGTGCAAGCGCCTGGTGTCAAGGTGATGAAACCGCCGCCAGCGTTGATGAGGTTCTTGTCTTCCTTGCCTTCTTCAGGAGTTGGGCCCATACCCATAGCGCCGTTCTCAGTCTGCAGTGTCACTGACACTCCAGCCGGAAGGTAGTTAGGAATCAAAGTTGGGATACCGATACCAAGGTTCACTACATCGCCGTCATGCAGCTCTTTTGCCGCTCTCTTGGCGATAACTTCTCTCATTTCATTCTTTTCCATATTCTGAAATATTTAATTGTTAATTTGTACTTTTCTTTGTTTGAGATTTATTAACCTGCGGTTAATGCTTTCGCTTCGCTCAGGTCTCCGCTCCCTTCGGTCGGTCGAAATGACGACTAATGGCTATTTCATTCCGCGTTTGACCATTTCCTGAACCACGAATGATGCCACATCGTCGGCGTATGTGTTCATGCCGAAGCCAGCGTCAAAACCGAGTTCCTTAGCCAACTCGTGTGAGATACGGGCGCCGCCGCAGCAGCAGATCATCTTGTCGCGTAAGCCTTCAGCTTCCATCAACTCGATGAAGTTGGTCATATTCTTGATGTGTACGTCCTTCTGGGTAACTGTCTGAGAAACCAGCAAAGCGTCGGCGTGCAACTCTATGCCTTTGGCTATGAATTCTTCGTTAGGCACCTGAGAGCCGAGGTTGTAGGCTTCAATCATCTCGTAACGCTCCAGACCGTAGTGACCGGCGTAGCCCTTCATGTTCATGATGGCGTCAATACCCACAGTGTGAGCGTCTGTACCTGTGCTGGCTCCCACAATTACAATCTTACGTCCGATGTTTTCCTTGATGTACTGGTCGGTTTCGTACATGTCCATGGTGTTGGACTCGACCTTAGGCACGTAAATTGTGCTGTAGTTGACAGTATGCGTGCAGCTTCCGTAGCAGTTGAAGAATGTGAAGCCAGGGGTCAACTCTTTATAGTACACAACGATAGGATTCTCAAAGCCCATGGTCTTAAGCAGTTGTTTTGCAGCCTCCACAGCTTCGGCACCGCATGGTACCGGCAGAGTGAAACTCAGCTGTGTCTTTCCATCATTCATTGTGTCGCCATACGGCTTGATCTTTGTTAAGTCTAAGGTTTTGTCGAAATCCTTAGCTTCCATTGAATATAATCCTTCGCTCATATATTATTATTAAATCATTATTTGTCAATAAGTTATGAAAAAGATATGACAAAGGCTTCAACGCCTTTATCATGTCTGCAAATATAACGTTTATTTTTATATAAAAAACAAAAAAAAGAAGAGAATTTTTGACACCATTCTCGAAATGCTCACAGTACCCTGTGGTAGGTCGCATTTCTGCGAATGACACCAAAAATCAACCAAGAACGTTTTCGAATAATAAACAGTACCATGCGGTAGACCGCATTTCTGAAAACTATGAATTTCGATGTTTTGAGAATATCTTTTTTCTGAATAAAAACAGATTGAAAACAATGAAAACCGCTATCAGAATTCCCAAAGTAATCAGTGTTTGTCTGAAACCCTGCGGGGCAAGGCTGACTAAAAGCAGCACAGGAAAACCTAATGCCACAGCCGGAAGTGACTGTAAAACAAGGTTGTTTGCAGCAGGAGTCTCAAACTTAGGATCTATTTCACGCAGCAGAATCATGCCGTTGCTGGCGGTTCCAGTCAACATGCCGAACATACTGAAGAACCCTTCGTACACATAATTCGGATAGAGATGCTTGCAGACTTTAAGGACAAACCAGAATGTTGCCACGGCGCCAAGAGCGCAAACCAGTATGTATGGTAATGCGAAGCCCTTGAATTCGCTGAAATTGATGGCTGCTGTGCCTGCCACTATCATAATGTCGAAGAAGAAGCCGCTGATGCGGTTCAGGAGATAGTTGTTGATGTATTCACGTTTCATGATTTGGGCCTTTTGCAAGCTCTTGATGATACCTTTAATCATGATACCGAACAGAGTGCCAAGCAGGAAGTTGAAGCCCCACATGAGCGGCATAAGAGTCTTTTCACCGAAATCGCCCATGTCCAATGTCTGCAGGCAACGGTTGAAAAGATAAACCAAAAGATAAGTGAAAAGCACCAGGCAGAACTGAATTGAAAGCTTGTCAACCGATTCTGTATCAGGAATTTCATTATCGCCTTCGTAATCGCTGAGTTTGTTCATCTGTTTCTCACGAATCTCCGAAATCTTGATTTTCCCTTTGCGTTTGAGTATGTTAAGATAGATCACTCCGACTACGCAGCCGACTATGAATCCCATTGCGGCTATAGACAATCCAAAGTCTTTGCCCGGGAAAATTATGCCTTGTTCCAAAGCCCTGTCCATGTAGATGGTGCCGAAGTTCAGGGCCTGTCCGGGACCTTGACCGTAACCCATCGGAAGCAAAAGTCCGGCAGCATAGAAAATCTGTTTTCCGAAATAGAACATCGGAATGGTAACCAACAGTCCCACAATGCCTTGAATAATGTAAGTGCTGGCTGTCAGGGTGCCGGTCTCAATCACCTTCATGGTGCTTGATTTGGACTCGACTTTATTGTTTTTCAGTGCCAAAGCCACAAATCCCAAGCCCAAAGCATGGTATGTGATCACTTCCATTGACTTTTTGTCGATCAGGTCTTCCCAACCCAACAAATTCGTGTATATAGCCCTGAAAATGAGTATTAAAGCTCCTCCTATCAAAGCTGAGGGAATTAAACTTTTCTGCATGAACGGGATTTTTGTTCGTATGATGTTGCCGGCCAAAATTCCGACTGCAATGATACAGAACTGTATCATGATGTTCCAAACCTCATCGGTTGCGAAAAACGGTACAGCTAAAATGTTCATATTCTTAGATTTTATTTAATTTCTCTTCAAGTGCGATTACCACATCGCGATATTTTGCAGCATTTATGAAGTCGAGCTCCTTGACAGCCTTCTCCATCTCTTTCTTGGCATCCTGAATGGCCTTTTTAATGTCTTTGGGCGAACGATACACCGCCACTTTCTCCTCGGCCACGTTACGGATATGCTCTTCAGACACCTTGTAGTCTCCCCAAGCGGTGTCCAAAGGTTTGACTATGGTCTTAGGCACTATGCCATGCTCCTGATTGTAGGCCATCTGTTTTTCGCGCCGCCTCTGCGTCTCGTCTATGGTTTTACGCATAGAATCCGTGATTTTGTCGGCATACATAATAACTTTGCTGCCTGCGTTACGGGCGGCGCGACCGGCCGTCTGTGTCAGAGAACGTTCCGAACGCAGGAATCCTTCCTTGTCGGCGTCTAATATCGCTACCAATTGAACCTCTGGCAAATCCAAGCCTTCACGAAGCAGGTTCACGCCCACCAGCACGTCGAAGTCTCCCCTTCTCAAGCCCATCATAATCTCTACGCGGTCCAGAGTATCCACGTCAGAATGTATGTATCTCGTACTGATATTCAAATTGTTAAGGTAGTTGGTCAACTCTTCGGCCATACGTTTGGTCAGAGTGGTCACCAAAACCCTTTGTTTACGGTCTATCACTCGGATTATCTCGTCCACAAGGTCGTCCACCTGATTGGTGCAAGGCCTCACTTCTATCAGAGGGTCAAGCAGTCCAGTCGGGCGAATGAGCTGTTCAACATAAACACCTTCAGTCTGTTGCATCTCGTAATCGCCAGGAGTGGCACTGACATATATGGTCTGACCTGTCATAGCCTCAAACTCATCGAATTTCAGAGGACGGTTATCCAAAGCTGAAGGCAGGCGGAATCCATACTCCACAAGGGTTTGCTTACGGGAACGGTCGCCTCCGTACATGCCGCGTATCTGCGACACAGTCACATGGCTTTCGTCTATTATAGTGATGAAATCGTCGGGGAAAAAGTCAATCAGACAGAAAGGACGGGTACCTGGAGCACGTCCGTCGAAGTAACGCGAATAGTTCTCTATGCCGGAACAGTATCCCAGCTCACGAATCATCTCAACATCATGATTCACACGGTCTTCCAGACGCTTGGCATCCTCCTCCTTGCCTATCTCACGGAAATATTCAGCCTGCTTGAACATGTCGAGCAGAATCTCGTCGGTGGCAGTCTTGATTTTGTCTTTGGATGTCACAAAAATATTGGCGGGGAACAGAGTGATGTTCTGCAAACTCTCTATTCTCATGCCGTTGATCGGGTCGAATGACTCAAGCGATTCCACCTCGTCATCCCAAAAGATTATTCTGTACGGGGTATCGCCATATGCCGGGAATATATCGACAGTGTCGCCTTTGACACGAAAACGTCCGCGTGTAAACTCTATGTCGTTGCGGTTGTAAAGCGAGTTGGTGAACTGCAGCAGAAGGTCGTCGCGCCTGATTTTCTGACCCAACTCAATATTGATAACGTTTTTACTGAAGTCTTCCGGGTTTCCAATGCCGTAAATACATGATACAGAAGACACTACAATCACGTCACGCCTGCCGGACATCAGAGCGGCAGTTGCATTCAGACGCAGCTTGTCAATCTCATCGTTGATCGACAAATCCTTTTCGATGTAAGTGTTGGTCTGGGGAATGAAAGCCTCCGGTTGGTAGTAGTCGTAATACGATACGAAATATTCAACTTTATTTTCTGGGAAAAACTGCTTAAACTCGCTGTAAAGCTGGGCAGCTAAAGTTTTGTTATGGCTCAGAATCAAGGCCGGACGGTTCAATTCAGCCAGCATGTTGGCTATGGTAAAGGTCTTACCCGAACCGGTCACACCCATCAGCGTCTGGTACCTTTCCCCTGCCAGAATGCCTTTTTTAAGCTGTTCTATGGCCTGAGGCTGGTCGCCAGTCGGTTTGAAATCCGAAACCAGTTTGAAATCCATCAGTTTTTCTTGCTCTGTTTAAACAAAAACTCCTTTTCCTCCCGGGTCAGGCTGTCATATCCGCCTTTGCTTATTTTTTCGAGTATTTCATCGGTACGGCGGTCATCATCGAAGTTCTGCCTATTGTATTCTTCGTCGGATTTTGGCCTGCCGAAACCTTGTTTTGGCCTTTTGAAACGCGGAGTCCAGCCGTTTTCCTTATTCCGCCAGTAAAGTATAAGCAGCAATCCGAAGACCATGCCGCCCACATGCGCGAAATGAGCCACATTGTCCATAGACGTGAAGCCCGAGAAAAGCTCCAGCAAACCGTAGATAATCACAAACCACTTGGCCTTGATCGGGATTGCAAAGTAAATGTAAATGCGGGAGTTAGGCCACATCATACCAAAGGCAAGCAAAATGCCGTAAATTGCTCCGGAAGCACCCACAGTGGTAAATCTGTTCATGAATTCCGACATGCGCATAACTCCGTCAGTCAAACGGATGTATTCTATGCCGTTGTCGGTGTACATGTACTGCTGGAACTCGGTAGAAACCTGGATGTACTGCACTATCTCCTGGGTGATGCCGGCTCCAATACCGCAAACGAAGTAAAAGATGAGGAACCGCTTTGGTCCCCATGCATTTTCAAGGGTGTTACCGAACATCCATAAGGCGAACATATTGAAGAAAATGTGCGCAAAACTGCCATGCATGAACATGTAGGTGACAAACTGATACGGTCTGAAATCGGATGCCCCAATGTAATGCAAGCCCAAATATTGCGCCAAATCTATGCGCCAGACATAATCGCCGGCTATAGTGGCAAGGAAAAATATTCCGTTGATAATCAGCAGGTTCTTAACTACTGTCGGTAAAATCGAGAAGCCCTGAGGCCTAAACTGAGTGTCCATTAGCTTAAACGTGTTTTAATATCTTCGGCACTGATGATAGTGTAGATTTTTTTGCCGTTAGGCGACACTTCTGCCACCGCGCAGCCGAACAGCCTGTCTATGATGTCCTGCATCTCCACATCAGTCAATGTCTGCCCCGATTTCACGGCCATCTGCGATGCCATGGAGCGGGCTAAATTCAATTTCTTATCTGATTGGTTTCCGGTCAAATTGGTCTTATAATCCTCTAAAATTCTTTCTATAACCGAAACGGCGTCACTGCCCTTGCAGTCTACCGGAATCCCGTTGATGACAAAGGTTGTGTTGTTCATAGCCTCCAGGCGGAATCCCATTTTCTCAAGTTCGGGTTTCAACTCCTTCAAAATAGATGCGTCATTGATATTCAACGAGATATGCTGTGGGAAAAGTTCCTGTTGTGAAGCCACCACATCGGTTTCCATCTCTTTGAGATACTTTTCGTACAATATCCTTTCGTGAGCCAGATGCTGGTCTATGATCAGAAGTCCGGATTTAACGGATGTAACTATATAATTCTGTTGCAGTTGAATGAAGAAACTCTTCGGTTCTTCAGCTGTCTGCAATTCTTCGGTTTTTTCCTCCAGACGGGCGTCCCCAACAGTCTCTCCTGTCTCTTCGTAAGCTATTCTCCAATTTTGCTGCTGACGGTGTACAGGAGTGATTTTGAACGGATTAAAATTGGGATCGTAATCCACTTTAGGGGCCACCACAGGACGGTCCATACGGCTTGCCTCACCGAAATCTATACCCATGTTGGGATCTACGTCAAAATCCAGCATTGGTGCCAGGTTGTTCTGGCCTATGGCCTTACGGACAGCCGAATGCATTATGGCGTAAATCAGCTTGGCATCAACGAAATTAACTTCGGTTTTAGTCGGATGGATATTGATATCTATATCTTTAGGATCTATCTGAATATCAAGAAAATAGCCAGGGAAACAATCCTGAGGGATAAGTTCCTTGTAAGCATTCTCAACAGCGTGATGCAGGTAGGCGTGTTTGATGAAACGGCGGTTTACGAAAAAATACTGCTCGCCTCGAGTTTTCTTGGAATACTCAGGTTTTACAATGAATCCGTCTATTGTAACCGATTCGGTCACCTGATTAACGGGCAGCAACTTGCCGTCGAAATCTTTGCCGAAAAGCCCTACCAGACGTTGTTTCAGAGTGCCTGGATACAGATGGAACAGTTCCTTGTCGTTGCTGACAAAAGTGAATCCGACCTCAGGGTTCATCATGGTGATTCGGAAGAACTCTTCGTTGATATGGCGAAGTTCCGCCTCATTGGATTTCAAGAAGTTACGTCTTGCCGGAACATTAAAAAACAGGTTCTTGACAGTGAAGTTTGTGCCTACCGAAGCCGGTTTTGGCAACTGTTCGATTATCTTCGAGCCTTCTATGCGGACCTTTGTCCCCACTTCGTCTTCCTTGCGGCGTGTTGTAAGTTCCACCTGGGCGACAGCCGCTATCGATGCCAAAGCCTCTCCACGGAATCCCATGGTTTTAATGGCAAACAAATCGTCAGCGCTTTGAATTTTTGAGGTGGCGTGCCGTTCAAAACAAAGTCGGGCATCGGCTTCCGACATACCGCAACCGTTGTCTATGACGGTGATGAAGGTGCGGCCCGCGTCCTTAACTACGAGGTCGATTTGAGTGGCACCGGCGTCTATGGCATTTTCTATCAATTCCTTGACCACGGACGCGGGCCGCTGGATAACCTCTCCGGCAGCAATCTGGTTCGCAACAGAATCAGGCAGTAACTTTATGATATCCAATGACATAACTATTTACCGCCAAGTTTAAGAAACATTGTTATGAAATTCTCCACAAAGGGCGTGAAGAAGAGCAGGTATACGAAAAACAGTGAAAATCCCACTATTATCGCCATACGCATGGTTCGCATCGAATTGGCGCGTTTTTTAGGACGTCCGTCTTCGCCGGTTCTCCCCCAACGCTGACGCATCTGAACTCTAAGTCTCTCACTGTCAGTCAGATTGGAATCCAACCCCAGGGCAGCTTTCCTTCTTTCCATCTCCTCTTTTTCGGGGTCATAATACCTCGGAATATACTTGAATTCAGGCATTGAGCGCTTGTGAAACATGAAAAATCCCATATCAAAATGTTTTAATTTGCAAAGATAGGTATTTTTTTCGAATAAAATATTCAGATTTTACATAATTAATTTTCATATTTTTGCATTCAGATAATCCTTATGTTTTTCGAGATGAAAAGAGTTTTAATAGTTTGTATTTCAATAATTTGCATTCTTTCATCATGCAGCGACAACGTCCACAGGGCTAAGGACGGGCAGGCCGGTAAAGATGAAAATCTGATGAAATATACCAGCTATATCGATATAACCAATTATAAATCAGGATATTATGTTAATGTTACCAATCCTTGGAACGATAAATCCCTTGGAGATTTCTACCTCTATCCAGACTCTTTGGAACTGCCAGACGAGTTGGCTGACAAGTCGGTAATCCGCACTCCGGTAAAGTCGGCAGTTACTTATTCATCCACGCAATGGTCTGTGTTTCTTGAGCTTGGCGAGATGGACCGGGTGAAAGGCATACTCGAGACAGAATACACCGACAACCCTGAGGTCAAGCGTCTTTTAGCCGAAGGAAAGGTTCAGGATGTGGGCAACGAAACCAATTTGAAGACAGAGATAGTGATTAACATGCGGCCCGACGTGATACTGTACACCCCCTATTCCACTGTACCCAAAACCGAAATCGGCCAGCTGACAGGCGCTGTTATGTTTCCCTTTGCCGATTACCTTGAAAATCATCCTCTTGGACGTGCTGAATGGCTGAAAGTGATAGGCTATCTCACCTGCCGCGAAAAAGACACCGACCTTTGGTTTGACGGCATAGTAAGTCGTTATGAATCATTGAAAAACATTTATGGAAACATTAAAAACCGCCCAACAGTTTTCTCTGATCTGCCTTTCGAAGGACAATGGTACCTGCCGGGCGGCAACAGCTACATAGCCCAGATATTTCACGATGCGGGCGCCGATTACATTTGGCAGGACAATACATCCACAGCCAGCCTGCCGGTAGATGCCGAAACAGTGCTCTCTAAGGCCGGAAGCGCCGATTTCTGGAGGGTTATGAACTCGACGGGTCATAACATCACCTACAAGAGTTTAGCGGCTGAAAACGAATTATATACGTATTTCAAAGCATTTAAGAACAGACATATCATAGTCTGCGACATACGCGAAAGCGGCTATTTCGAGAAATCGGAATACGAGCCGGACATTCTTCTGAAAGATTTCGTCTTCGCCTTCCACCCGAAGATGATGCAAAACGAGGATTACAGTCCAAAATACTTTTACATTTTGAAAGATGAAAAATAGCAAGGTTTTAATCGGAATTTTGGGAATAATTGTGCTGGGAATACTGCTTTTCCTGCTCAATTTGTTTGTAGGTTCAGTCACAATTCCCTTCGGAGATATAGTTAAAGTGTTGCTTAAAGAAAATACAGACAACACATTAAATGTCATTATTTTCGATTATCGTTTACCACAGGCTTTAACTGCTTTGCTGGCAGGTGCGGCCCTGGCAGTGGCCGGTCTGTTGATGCAGACCTTGTTCCGCAACCCTCTGGCCGACCCCTCAATGCTCGGTATAAGCAGCGGAGCCAGTCTTGGAGTCGGCCTGGTGATACTTCTTACAGGTGCGATATCAGGCGCAGCCATCTCCTCTTTCGGCTGGTGGTCGACCGTAGGCGTGAGCCTTGCAGCCTTTATCGGAGCCGTTGCGGTTCTGTTTATAATGTTGGCTTTCAGTGCCAGGATGAAAAACATGACCACTCTGATCATCATAGGTTTGATGATAGCCTACCTGGCCGGCTCAATCACCGACATACTGAAGTTTTTCAGTCTGAAGGAAGACATACACGCCTTTGTTATTTGGGGCATGGGAAGCTTCTCAGGCGTTGGCACATCCAAACTGCTTATATTCTCAATCAGCATCATTATCGGGCTTTTTGCCACGTTTTTCCTGTCGAAAAACCTGAATATACTGCTTTTAGGCGAGATGTACGCCGAAAATCTCGGCCTTAACATCAAACGCAACAGTGTGATAATAATACTACTGTCAGGCTACCTGACAGCCATAGTGACCGCCTATTGCGGCCCCATCGCCTTTGTAGGCTTGGCCATGCCGCACATAGCACGTTTCCTGTTCAAGAGCAGCGATCACCGTCTGCTGATACCGGCAACCATGCTCATAGGCATGGATCTGACCCTCTTCTGCATCCTAATCGCCAGAATGCCTGGCTTTGACGGCAACCTTCCAATCAACGCCGTTACGGCCTTCATAGGAGCGCCGGTGGTCATTTCAGTAATCATGAAAAGTAGAAAACAATGAGCGATATATTAAAAACCATATCATTAACAATTGGTTACGGCGACAAAACAGTTGTGTCCGACATCAATGTGACGCTGGGTAAAGGCGACATAATCGCTTTGATCGGGCCTAACGGAGCCGGAAAATCAACCCTGTTCAAGACCTTTTCGTCTCACATCAAACCTATTGGAGGCAAAATTGAGCTTTGCGGCAAAGACATCAGCCTTTACTCGAATAAGGAGCGCGCCAAGCTGCTCGGCATAGTGCTTACCGAACGCCCCGACGATATGTTTCTTAAGGTATTCGACGTGGTTGCGGCAGGCCGTTACCCCTATACCGACATGTTCGGCAACCTCACCGAAAACGACGAAAATGAGATTAAAGCATCACTTGAATTAGTTGGCATTAAAAATCTGATTGACAGAGTTTTCAATACTTTGTCAGATGGCGAAAAACAAAAGGTGATGATTGCCAAAGCCATAGCCCAGAACACCCCTGTCATCATGCTGGACGAACCCACGGCTTTTCTTGATTACCCGAGCAAGATAGAACTGTTCTCCCTTCTTAAAAGGCTGGCCAAAGAGCAGGAAAAGACCATCATTTTCAGTTCGCACGACCTCGAACTGCTGCTACGTTACACCGACAACTTATGGATATTGGCCAAAGACAAGCCTTTTGTCTCCGGGAAAAGCCAGCAATTGCTTAAGGATGGCGTAATCAAGGATTATTTTGGAATAAAAGATTCCGACAATGAGTTCCTATTAAAAGAAAATGTTTAATTTTGCAGAGATTGAAATTTTAAAATTTAAAAATATGAAAAAACTTTTATCATTACTGACATTAAGCCTTCTGATAGGCTTGGGCGTAGTGAAAGCCCAAAACCAGAGAATCGTTGTGCTTGAATGCTTTACAAGCACTACATGCGGTCCATGCGCATCGGCCAACCCGGCACTTGACGCATTGATCAGCAACAATGAGGACAAACTCATTGCCATCAAATATCACGTCAACTGGCCTGCAGCCGGCGACCCCATGAACCTGGCCAACCCGTCGGACGTATCGTCAAAAGTAACTTATTACGGCATTAACGCCGTGCCTTACAGCGTTGGTAACGGCACATGGGTGGGTAATTCCAGCAGCGTCAGCCAAAGTCTTGTAAATCAGTGGGCTGCAGCTGAGTCACCTGTTGAAATGCGCATGACTCATTACCTGAACGATGCCCAAGACACCATGTTCATTGTTGTAATGGGACGCGCTCTGAGCGAAGTCAGTTCAAACAACTTGAAACTCAATGTTTCAGTTATTGAGAAAACCATGGAATACGCAACAGCTCCGGGCAGCAACGGCGAAAGAATCTTCCACAATGTGATGAAGAAACTGTTACCTAGACCAAGCGGCGAAAGCATTCCTGCCCTCGCAACAGGCGACTATTTCGCATTCAAATATGCATGGCCTTTGAATTACGTATTCGATGTCAATGAGTTAACCGCTGTGGCATGGCTGCAGGACGGCACTTCAAAGGCAATGCATCAGGGCTGCAAGTCAACTGATAACTTCCAGGCTTTCTACGCAAAACAAGCTGTAATCAACAAGGTGGAATACACAAAAGAATATGTGTGCACCGGCACCATGGACCCTCACATGATAATTGACAATCTCGGTTCAGAGACTATCAACACTATGAAAATCAATGTGTACAATAATGGCGAGGTGATTAAGACCATCAATTGGGAAGGCAGCATTCTCCCAGCCAGATCAGAGAGAATCCACACAGGTTTGCTCACTTTCGATGTGGCTGAAACCAACAACATCAGCTTTGAGATTGAGCTCATCAACGGTGCTCCGGACGATTATGCCACATCAGTGTTAGACCTCGAAGTCAAACAGGCTGAACTGGTGGTCAACAAATCATTCAAACTCTACATCAAGACATCTGACGAACCTCAGCTTAACACTTGGGAGATTACTGACGCAAACTCAGGCGAAGTCATCTTAAGCGGCGGTCCATACGATGAGCCAGGCAAGATTTACACTGAGGAATTCGACCTGACAGGCGACGGATGCTATATGGTAACTGTTTACGATAACAGCAACAACGGTAGCGGAAGCGGCAGCATGAGTTTCAGCTTGAAAGGCGGCAGCAAGACCCTGTTCACCTGCGCCAATTTCACCAACATGAAGTCAAACGAATTCTCATTCGAGAAAAATGACGACGTGATTGAGACAGCTGAAAACAGCATCAACGTCTACCCTAACCCAACCAGCGGTATGATCACCGTTGAGGCTGAAGGTGAAAACGAGATTTCAGTCTACAGCATTACAGGACAGGCAGTCAAATCGCTGACAGTCAACGGCAAAGCCACTGTCGACCTTTCGAGTTTGGACAAGGGCGTCTATATGATGGTCCTGACCAACACTCAAGGCGAAACCATGAAACAAATGATTGTTTTACAATAATTCAAACGACTTGGGCTGGCGCAAAACGTCAGCCCTTTTTATATCATGAGAAGAATTTTCATTTTATTACTGGTCATCTTTATGATTTCATGCGGCAAGACAAAAGTTGACATGATTGTCTTTAGCGGACATGTATACACCGTTGACAATCAGTTCAGTATGGCAGAAGCCTTCGCCATTAAAGACGGCAAATTCGTGGCTGTTGGCTCCAACAGGCAGATTAATAGACGTTATCATGCCACAAAGATTTTGGACGTAGCTGGCCGCAGCATCTATCCAGGCTTGATAGATGGTCACTGCCACTTTGTGGGCTATAGCGAGACCAAAGCGCGTTATGCCGACCTGACAGGCTGCACTTCCTTTGAGGAGGTAATGGACAGATTGGAGAAGCACAATGCCGGCAACAACTCCGACTGGCTGCTCGGCCGCGGTTGGGACCAGAATCTGTGGGAAGTGAAGAAATTCCCAGAAAACACAGAACTTGAGCGCCTTTTCCCCGACAAAAAGGTATTGCTCACCAGAGTGGACGGGCATGCGGTTATAGTCAGCTCCAACGTTTTGAAAACCATCGGATTAAATGAAAATTCAAAAGTAGCCGGAGGTGGAATCGTTTTGAACGCTAAAGGCAAACCCACAGGCGTACTTATAGACAATGCCGCCGATATGGCCAAAGCCGCCATACCTCCTATGGATAAGGCTCAGAAAATCAACGCCATGAAGCAAGCTCAAAGAAATTGTTTCGCCTTGGGTTTGACAGCAGTCACCGACGCAGGCCTTGACATATCTTCAATCGAGCTCATCGACAGTCTGCAGCAGGCCGGCGTTCTGAAAATGAAAGTCAACGCCATGATCAACCCGGACGACGAGACTATGGAGCATTTCATGAGTCGCGGAGTAATTGACAAAGAACGGCTTACAGTCCGTTCAGTTAAGATTTACGCCGACGGAGCCCTGGGATCAAGAGGCGCCAAACTCATAGAGCCATACGCCGACGACCCGGAAAACAGCGGTCTTATACTTGAAAATGAGGAGTTTTACGACAAGGTTTGTGAAAAATCATACAAAGCCGGCTATCAGGTGTGCTGCCACGCCATAGGCGACGGAGGCGTCAGGATGATTCTCAACGAATATGCCAAATACCTCAAAGGCTCTAACGACCTCAGATGGCGTATCGAGCACTCTCAGGTGGTGCACCCTGCGGACTTGGCCATGTTCAAGCAGTACAATATCATCCCTTCGGTTCAAGCCACACACTGCACCTCCGACATGCCTTGGGCCGAGGATCGCTTAGGCTCCGACCGCATCAGCTCGGCTTACGCCTACAAGACTCTGCTTGCACAGAACGGCTGGCTCATTAACGGCACCGACTTCCCTATCGAGCACATCTCCCCTCTTAAGACCTTCTATTCCTCTGTAGCACGTCCATGGATGCCCGATGACAAGCTGAGCCGCGTGGAAGCCCTCAAATCAATGACCATCTGGGCAGCGAAAGGTTACTTCGCCGAGTTCCGCAAAGGAAGCATAGAAGTCGGCAAAGAGGCCGATTTCGTGATTTTATCGGATGATATTATGACCATTGATGATGAGAAAATACCTGAGGTAAAGGTGGTTAATACGTTTATTAATGGGGAGATGGTGTATTGAGAATAGCTGCGATATATTTACGCTACATTCCCAAATTGATGATATACATAATTATAGATTGCATCCTGATAATGGTTAATGCTTTCATCAGAATAACTATCTGGTAATTCTTCCCATAATAAATCGCGGATGCTGATAAGTATTGCAGCTTGCGTTTCTTGTTTATCAAAAGGATGATCCATTGTGGCAAGCTGTGTCTTGATTTTTTCAAGCAGGTCTTTAGCTACCATCTTAAGCTTCTTGATATCCTGTTTCGATAAATCGTTTTTGAAGAGAATGTCATACATTGAAAGCTGTTCATCATTGTCAAAACCTTCTCGGATATAGCGTTTCTCTTCTTCGGTAAGCTCATGAGACAATTTCATCAACTCCTCGAATGTCTTTTCGATAGTGGCACGGTTTTGCTCCTGGTTGTAGTCTTGAATTATCTCTTGATATTTCTCATAAAAGTTAATGCGCAATGGATTCGCTGCCAACATTTTAGCTATACGCTCCTCTAATAACTCCTGAATGTCTTTCAATATGAGGTTTTTCTCCTTGCTCTTAGCGAATTCGCGACGAAGTAGGTCGAAATCGATGGCACTGATATCGAATATTTTCGCCTCCTCAAATTGATGCACTTCAATCTCTATGTGCTCGTTTACAATGTTATTGATTTCAACACTTAAATCTGTGATGTCGGCATGCTTACGCTTCTTTTGCAGTTCTTTGTAAATGGCCTCAATAGCGTCTTTACGCTCTTTCATTTCATGCGTAATATCTTCTCTATCAAGATATTTCCAAAGGTTTAACAATGTTGTGGTATGGGTGCAATACGACTTGCGGATTTCAGTGGTAGCACACATTGCATTGGCTGCTGTCAAAAGCATTTGGAGCTTCATGAAATTTTCAGCATATATTAGTTCATTGATATCGAAGCCATGTTCTTTAAGATAATTTATGGCCGAATCAATGGTCTCTTGAATCAGTTTTATGAGTTCTTTCTTATCGACAGTTGGATCGTTACCATCATGGCCGTCGGGATTTGAGGTATAGTCTGCCAGAGCTTGACGCAATGCTTTAACAATACCTATATAATCGATAACCAAGCCATTGGTTTTGCCTTCTGACACACGGTTTGCACGGGCGATGGTTTGCATGAGTGTATGGGCTTTCATCGGCTTGTCGATGTAGAGGCACGACAGTGTTTTGACATCAAAACCGGTGAGCCACATGGCACACACGAACACGACACGTAGATTGGAATTGCCATCCTTGAACTCTTTGTCGAGTTCGCGTTTCTCCATATTTTCGCGATGAGAAAGAATATCGAGGCCCCATTTGTTGAAGGTCTGGATTTCGTTTTGCTCCTGTGAGACGACAACGGCCATCTCAGTTTCCTTCAACCAATCGAGTTTGCGTTTGAGTTCCTGCACTTCTTGTTGTGAATAGCATTTTGAGATAGTCTTTTCAAGACTTGCAATCTCTTTTTGCCAATATTCCTGGACATAGTTGTACATCCTGACGCATGTAACTTTGTTATAGCAAACAAACATTGCTTTGCCGGATGTCCACAGGTCGGTATAATGATTGACAAAATCTTGTGCGATAATGCGCAGTCGTTTGGCTGCTGTAAGTAAATGCACTTCTTTTGAAAACTCGCGTTCGAGCTTTGCGAGTTGCGAAGCATCAAGGTCGCCAGCTTGTTCAAGTGCAGCGGCTATCTCCTCGTTGATTTCAGGATTCTTCAGTTCTTTGAGCTTCTCGCCACGGTTTTCGTAGTATAACGGCACTGTAGCTTTATCTTCAACAGCACGTTTGAAGTCGTAAACACTGACATAGCCGCCGAAGGTTCGTGCGGTGATGTTGTCGTTTGACAACAACGGAGTGCCGGTGAAACCGATACGATGAGCGGTTGGAAGCATGTGCATCAGATTGTCGGCGAAGATGCCGTTTTGGGTACGGTGAGCTTCGTCGCTCATCACAATGATGTCGTGGTCGGGATATATTGGTTCGGCTTTAGGATCGTTGAACTTCTGGATGAGCGAGAAGATGAACGACGGATTGCCTTTAAGTTTCGTTTTAAGGTCTTCGCCACTGCTGGCAATAAACTTTTTAGCTTTCACATTACCAAGCATGCCACAGTTTTCGAAGGTGTCACTGATTTGCTTGTTAAGCTCGTCGCGATCAGTGAGAATCAGGATAGTTGGTGAACCTGTAAACTTACGGCGAATCTTCTGGGAAAGGAATAGCATGGAATAGCTCTTTCCACTTCCTTGTGTATGCCAAAACACACCAAGTTTACCATTGAGTAATTCTCTGTCGTGATATTTCTTTACAGCTTGATTAACACCAAGATACTGGTGGTTTCGAGCAAGAATTTTTGCAGTGTTGCCTCCGCTGTGATCGTACAGAATGAAATTTTCGAGCAGATCGAGGAAGTTTTCTTTCTTGCATATACCACTCAGCATGGTTTGCAGTTCGACGTTGCCAGCATCTTCCTCGACCAGACGTTTCCATTCATGGAAAAACTCCCATTTTGACTCGATGGTGCCAACTCGAGCGTTCAAGCCGTTGCTGAAGATGATGAAAGCGTTGTGATAAAACAGTTGAGGTATTGTGTCAAGATAGTCGCGATAGTTTTTGTTATAAGCATCTTCAACCTCCACGTCGTGGTTTTTCAGCTCCATAAACAGAAGAGGTATGCCGTTGACGAAGCCCACAATATCGGCTCGCCTGTGATACAGTTGACCATAAACCCATAATTCGCGGACACAAAGAAAGTCGTTACGGTCGGGATTGTTGAAGTCGATGACCATGGCACGAACATCTTCTGTTTCGCCGTTAGGCTTGACTCTGGTTACAGGGATACCATCGCGGATGTACTGATATTTTTGCTCGTTGATTTGCATCAGCGTTTGGGTGCTCATGCGCTCTGTCATGCGCTCGATGGCTTCGGCGAGCTGCTTTTCGGTCATCCAAGGGTTGATGTTTTTCAACGATTGGATGAAGCGGCCAGTGAGAAGAACTTCATGATAGCTTGAGCGACCGATGGTGCCGTTAGCACCGAGTACTTCTTTATCGAAAGCAAACACTGACGTCCAACCAAGTTCTTTTTCCATGAACTCAGCTGCACTGCGTTGTATCAGTTGGTCTTCGCTGTAATCTTTGGACATATTGCTATTATATTGATTGTTATTATGTTATATCAAATCTGGTGCTTCGGGAAATACTCTTTTAGCATTTGTTTGAGCTAAGACGCGACCAATAATCGAAACATTGAATACCTGTGGAATCTGATCCCACCAATCTCTAATAATTTTCAAATAATGATATGAATCCCATAAAGCAATAAAATTATCTTTTGCTTTTCCAAGCAATGCTCCATCTTTTGAGTATAACTTTAATACTTTTGAAACAGCATCTTTACAAGTTGGATCAACATTGTTTGATGAAACCAATTTTAGTCTAACATAACCATTCAAGCACTCATTATCCACGATAACATCATGTGAAATACTATTATCATCAAGTACTTTATATGCGTTTTTTAATTCATCAGAATCTTTCATAATACCTACACATGAATATCCATCATATCTAGAACTTAAGAAGTCCTTGGATTTTTTTAATCTAGTAGAGGAAATTCTTAATGCGCTTAACATATCTAAGTGATCCATCCACTCTATACCTATTGGCAAATCCAAATACAATAATTTTCCAAATAATTTATTTAAGGCATCTAACCCTTCTTTAACAGAACAAGCAACTGGATTATAATATATAAAAGCACATACCGCAGTTAAAGCACACAAGGCATCATTATCAATTTCATCTATGATTCTGATAGCATGACTAATTCCTGCATCTATTTTCCTATTACTACCTTTTTGAACATGGCAAGCAAGTAATTCGGAAAGCAAACGAAGATCATCCTGTCTATCTGTTTTTGCGGCTGTTATTTGGGCATCACGCAATAAAAACTCAAATCTTGGATCTTTAAATTTTTCTAAAGCACCTTCAATTTTTTCTAATCTTGGAAACAATTCGCATCCGAAACTCTTTATCCTTTCATTAACTGTATTAGCTGCTATTTCTGCATAATTTTTTGCAGTCAAGGCGTTCATTTGATTATAAATTGTAGCAGCTTCACTTGCTTCAGCCGATGGTGTCACTCCGAAATATTGGATTATTTGAATAGTGTTATTCTGGTTCTCAATTTGAGTTTGAACAGAATTATCCCCAGCTTTTTGCGTTTGTTCTTTCCTGCTAATTTCCATGTTTATCCTATTTGGGTTTGTTCTGAATTATCGCCAGCCTCTTGTTTCTGACTTACATCTTTTTCAGAAGAGTCTTTAACCATTTGATTCTGTTTGGTATAAGAACTAGCTTTTTGTTTTTGCCTAATTCTTCCTTTTTTGAATAACACGAAACCACCTCCGGCAATAAGTATGCCAATTATTATAGAGATTAACTCTGTTCCCCAACCGTCAAAAATAGTCTTAATGTCCATATACTAATTGTTTCGCTTTTTTGATAATGCTTTAATTATACGTCCTCTTTTTCCATATTTATCCATAATATATGGCATTCCAACTACGATGATAAAACATAATAATAGAGCCAAAGAGGATCTTATTTGAAAATATTTAAGCCAATCTGGTTTGATTAAATATATGACTAATAAACTAATAAAAAATACTAATAAAATAGTTAAATACATGGATAATTTATCCTGTTTTTCTTTATACCGTCCAATAGGTCCTATATATGTATCTGTTATTATAGTGTTTTTTATCCTATGCTCAAAATACAGTTGATTATACAACGAATATATATCATCAGGTACTTCTATAATAGCTGTATAATTAAACCATTCTTTAGATTTCATTAATCCATTTATACTAAAAATTATAATATTTTTATCATTATCATCTACGTTGGCTTTGACTATTAGCCCAGTCCCTTTAGAGAAAATTTTTATGGCTTTTACAACAAATCCTTTGGGAAAGAGTATTTTAATATATGTTGTTTTACCATCGTTTCCAATATCATTTCTTCCGATATTGATGAAACCTCCTTTGATAACATTTACATTTTTGGATAAAATCTCACCATTATAATGGAGAGCAAAACCAGGGAAATCATCAGTTAAGCCCTTGCCAATATCATAGGAGTTGATAAAGTAATGGTCAATCTGGTTTTTCTTCATCTGCCATCTTGCAATAAAATATGTACTGATTATACCTGCAATGCCCAAAACTATTGAAATGATTGTACCTGACATAGACTGATATTTTATGTGTTTATACTAACATTTTATTTCCCCGCTCATTAGTTTAGGCAATAACCTATCACGAGCCTCAGTGAGAAGGCGGATTTGAGATTTGATATATTCTTTCTTAGTTTGTAAAGGCTCAACGAATTTATTATATGATTCAATAATCTTAATTGAAGGCTCAAAAACATCAAGGGATTCTATCATGCCTTTTGTGAGGAACTTGATAGTAGAACCGCTTGCACCAGTTGCTAATTTATTCATATTTTCTAAAATACAAAAATACAAAATATAAAGCATATCTTTTCTTTTTGGTTCAAGTACATATGTTCTTTGGTACGCTTCAAACTTTCCTCTATATAACTTTACATTAAAATCTCCATTACCAGCAAGAATAACGGCAGAAGTGTCAAATGTATATGATGGTGCTTTTATAGGTTCCTGTGCACAAGTAAAAAATGGATACTCACCATCTTTTGTGCCAAAATTTGCATCTTTTTTTCCTGTATTTATGGTAGTAATATTTCCGACTTTCTTCCTCTCCCACCTTTCCGGCACCCCATCAACAATCTTGGTGTTTTCATAACCGGGGAAGCGGAGGTCAACGAACCATTCTTTATAGAGTCGCTGTGCTGCTTCCTCCAATAGTTTTATCTGCTTCTGATAATTCTCAATCAAAGAGTCGTAGCGGGAAAGGGTGGTAGCGATGCGGTGCTGGATGGGAAGAGAAGGAAGAGGTATCTCTAAATTCTTTATTATTTGTGCATTGAGATTTGGTTGGGCAGCGCCAGCCTTCAATGAAACCATCTTGTTATATAGGGTACAAAGCTGATAATATATAAACTCATAATTTGCTTTACATTCATCTATAGTAAGATTACAACATGCTTGGTTTGTTGTAAGTGGTATCTTATTTATAGCAACACGTCCAGCTGTATCTCCTTGTCCGTACATCGCAATAATTACCGAATTAGATGCTATTAGTTTTGTACTTGAATTGTTAAGCCCTTCTTCGGAAATGTAGTTTTCTGTTTCAGTGATACGACAGTAATTAACCTCTTTGGTTTTAAGCCAAGGAATTGTGGGCGGATAATAATAAGAAGAGACGTTTGCTTTGGGCGTGCCACCAGATGTAACACGCGCACAAATATCTCCCAACTTCACTTTTTTCCACTCGCTCATACCTCGTCCTCCTTATCTTCTTGTCCTTTGTCACTTATCAGTTTCTTCAAAGCGTTGATATCAGGCAATGCTTTGCGCATATTCTCGGGCATATCATCTGCCGTCTTGTAAGTGGCTACGCCCATCGGCTTTGAGTAGTCGCGAATCATAAATTCCACATACTCACGATTGGCCGACTTGCACAATACAATGCCAATGCTGGGGTTCTCGTGTTGCTTGCGAACCTTCTCGTCCAGAATTGTAAGATATCCCATCAACTGTCCCAAATAGCTGGTCTTGAACTCCCCTGTTTTCAATTCTATCACCACCATCGCGTTCAACTCGCGGTTGAAAAACAGTAAATCAGGAAACTGCTCCACACCATATACCTCTAACAGTTGCTGGTTGCCCATAAATGTAAAATCACGACCAATGGTCATGATAAAGTTCTTCACCTTATTGACAATCTCGCGTTCTACAACTCGTTCATCCACATCAATACTGTCGCGTACACCAATCTCCTCCACATTGATAAAATCAAGCAGATATTCATCCTTGAACATCATCACAGCCTTGCGCATCATCGTGGTATTGGAGATGGTCTTTGTAAAATTACTTGGTATCTGCTCACGATGTCCGTAGGCATCATTCTTTAAAAGCCTTTTCAGCTCATCAACAGAAAGATGCTCTTCCGCCGTGCGGTGGATATAGTAGTAACGCGCAGACAAATCAGCTTGTTTGTATATTTCCACATGGTGAGTAAATGGCACTTTGAAGAAATCCTCGACGGGGAATTCTCTCGTTACAGGCACCAATAACGTGTGATAGATATCTATTGCCACAAATTCGTCAGTTGTAACTGACGAATTGTCTGCGGCAATTTCAGCAATTGCATTTGTCGATTCTAATTCGTCAGTCGCAACCGACGAATTGGCATCCAACATCTGCCATGCCTCATAGAACAGCCTCATATTCTTTAGATTGGTTGCCGAATAGCCTCTTAATCCAGGCAATTCTCTGCGCAACTGATTGCTTATTGTATCTAAAGCGCCAGTACCCCATGCACCCTTGCGTGTATGCTGCGAGATATACTTACCTATGCCAAAATAAACAGCCAGTTGGATGCGGTTTACACCCTTGGCGGCCTCATACTGACCTTGAAGGATTGCCTCTTTGATATCTGCTACAGCCTGCAACAGTTTTTTGTCATGTGCTTGTTTTTCCTTGTTCATTTCAACTCCTCCCATGCTTTTTGTATCTCGTCCATCAGCACATTGGCTTCTTGGCTTAGCCGTGCCAGTTCGGCGTGAATTCCGTTCATGCGCTCGTGAAAGTCCACGCCGTCGTCTTCCTGTTCGGCCACGCCCACGTAAGCTCCAGGAGTAAGCGAGTAGTTCTTCTCCTCTATTTCTTGAATTGTAGCAATCTTACATAGGCCAAGGACGTCTTTATATTCACCATCACCAAATTTCTCTGTGAGCCATTCAAATTGACGGGCAGTTTCTACAAGGTTTTCCCAACGTTCTATAACCTCTTTCCATTCTGCTTCTACCTTTTTCTTGTCTTTCCGCACAGCGGAATCTATTTCTATTTTAGCCTGTTTCTTTTCTTCTTCTAAGCAAGCCATGAATCTGGTAGAGTATTCTTTTTCACCAGTCTTAATAACCTGTTTAAGCCTTTCCGATGTCAGAGGGAATGTAATATTATCAAGTATCTCTATATAATCTCTAATCAACTGCTGATATTTCTCCTTCTCGCCACGATAGAGATGCACGATGGCCTGCATGTTGCGCAACTGCCATTCAGACCACTCATTAAGGGTGCGGTCAACCACAGTGTAGTAGTTTCGGGCATCGATAAACAAAACCTTATCGCGATTAAAAGGTTGTTTACCTTTGTCGAAAAACCACAGCGAGCAAGGTAACGACAGAGTATAGAAGAAATTGTTGCCGACGCTTATTATAACATCAACATCGCCTGTGCGGACAAGTTTCTCGCGGATATCACGGTCTTTGTTGGCGCTGTCGGTGGCTGAGCTTGCCATCACGAAACCAGCACGACCATGTGGGTTTAGATATGCATTGAAATAACTAATCCAGAGATAATTAGCATTGCCCACTTCCTTTGTTTTGGCATTTACGCCTGGCAGACCAAAAGGCAAACGGCCTGCGGCAGATGTGGATTCAGCCTTCACTTTATCAACATTGAAAGGCGGATTAGCCATCACATAGTCGCATTTTCCTTCCAGATTAAACGCATCATGATAGAAAGTGTTGGCCTCATCGCCGGAGATAATCTTTCCAGTGAGTCCGTGAACTGCCATGTTCATCATACAAAGTTGAGCGTTGTACTCAACTTTTTCCTGACCGTAGAAAGTCATCTGAGTGTTGGCATTCATGCCTTTTTGGTTCACAAAATCGCCAGTCTGCACAAACATACCGCCCGAACCGCATGCAGGGTCGAGAAGTATACCACGTTCTGGCTCAAGAATATTGACAAGCATCTTCACCAATGACTTGGGCGTAAAGAAAACACCGTCGTCGCTGGCAACAGCCTTCGCAAATTTCGACAGGAAATATTCATAGATGCGACCAATAATATCGCCTCCAACCTCATCGATAGTCTTATTATTGAAAATACGCAGCAGTTCACGAAGCAATTCATCAGATAAAATCGTATAGTTTTTAGGCAGCACACCTATAAGCTGCTCGCTTTGCTCTTCTACCAGCCTCATTGCTTTGTTGACAGCTTCGCCGATAGGTGTATTATCAGGAAGATTGACCAGATATTCGTATTGAGCCTCTTTGGGTAAAAATAATGCACTCTTTGCAATGAAGTCGCTTTTATCCACCGGCATTACACGGTCACCACGTTTCGGTCTGTTCTTTAAAATCTCCTCTTCAACCTTTTTGTATCGACTGTAGGCATAACGAAGGAAAAGTAACGCCAATACTGGCATGCAATATTGATTACTTGTCAAATTACCACCTTGTCGCAACAAATCGGCTGACTCCCAAAGCTCTGATTCAAACTTTCTTATATTTATCATGATAAAAACATATTATTTAAAACAACCCCTTCAAATCCTCTGTCGTCAATCCATTGAAATCTCCGGAGCTCATGAAGCCACCAACCATGTTGGTTCGGTCTAAGCCGTTTAACAATGTCACAAGCTCGTCTTTTGAGTGAACCACCTGCAAATCAAGGCGCTGGAAGCCTTTGATGATGCGTTCGTCGGTCATCATCTCCAACTTCTTGATGGCAACAGCATGCGGGTCGTAGAAGACAACGGCTTTGTCGCAGTTGTCGAGGCAGTGTGCATAATGGTCAATGAAGACCTCGCTGAGACTGCTGTATGTGTGTAACTCAAAGACAACCAGAAGGTTCTTGTTGGCATATTGTTCGCGCAATGCTTTCACTGTTGCCAGGACCTTCGACGGTGCATGGGCGAAATCGCGGAACACGAGGTTTCCTTTTTCTTTGTTTTCAAACAACAGTTCAAGTCTTCTGGCAGCGCCTTTGAACGTCTTGATAGCCTCATAAAATTGCTCGTCGCTGATGCCGACCTGCTTCGCCACATAACGCGCAGCGTTGATATTCTTCATGTTATGCTCGCCGAAGATCTGCACCTTCTCCTCTTTTCCGTTAGGCATGATCAAAATGGTATCGTCGCCGTCGGTTTTATAAGGATGAATCTCATATCCATAAGTAGGAACCTTAGCGTTTGCTGCAATCTTAGCCGCTTCAGGGTCGTTGCCGTCATAAATCAGGCAGCCGCCTTTCTCAATTGTATTGACGAAGATTCTAAACTGCTCGAGATAGCAATCGAAGGTTGGGAAAACATTTACATGGTCCCAGCCTATTCCGCTAATGACAGCGATATGGGGATGATATTTATGGAACTTCGGCACTCGGTCAATTGGTGAAGTAAGGTACTCATCGCCTTCAATCACCATATATTTGGCGCTCTCGCTAAGGCGCACCATCACGTCGAAGCCTTCCAGCTGGGCACCGACCATAAAATCAGTCTCGATGCCGGCCTGCTTCATCACATGCAGAATCATCGAGGTGATCGTCGTCTTACCGTGACTGCCTCCAATCACGATACGAATCTTATCTTTGCTTTGTTCATAAAGATATTCAGGATAGGAATAAATTTTCAGTCCAAGTTCCTGGGCGCGAATCAGCTCAGGATTGTCAATGCGGGCGTGCATGCCTAAAATCACAGCTTCGTAAGTATTGTCAAGCAACTCTGGGTGCCAGCCAAACTCTTTGGGCAATATGCCTTCCTTCTCCAAACGTGTGCGAGACGGTTCAAAAATCTCATCATCCGAACCGGTAACTTCATAACCTTTTCTGTGTAAAGCAATAGCGAGGTTGTGCATGGCACTGCCGCCGACAGCAATAAAATGGACTTTCTTCATGATTCGAAATTTTTGCAAATTTACGAAAAAGTATTAACCGGTGATAAGGATTTTTAAGCCTTTCTCGAAAAACTCACAGTACCCTGTGGTAAGGGGGTGTTAAAAAATCTAATGGCTAATAGCTAATGGCTAATGGCTTTTTTATATATTTGCAAAAGAAATTTATAGAATGTTATTGGATAAGAGTCTAATTAAAGGTTTCAGCGATTATCTTCGTTTGGAGCAGGCTTTGTCTGACAATACAATTGATGCGTATTGCCATGATACTGAATTGCTTAAAGAGCATTTGGAAGAGTCGGGGCATTCGCTTTCGGTTGATAGCATCACCCATGAGGACTTGGAAAACTTTTTTGCCCAGCTATACGACTTGGGCATTAGTGCCACCTCTCAGGCCAGAATACTGTCAGGACTGAAAAGTTTCTACAAATATCTGCTTCAAGAAAGAATATGCGAAGCCGACCCCACTCAGCTTGTCAGCTTCCCAACCATAGGCCGTCACATACCGGAAGTGCTCAGTTATGAAGAGATAGTAAGCATGATGAACTGCATAGACCTGAGCGATAAATTCGGGCACCGCAACAAGGCCATAATTGAGGTGATGTACGGCTGCGGGCTGCGGGTATCGGAAGTCATATCGCTGAATATCAGCGAAATATATTTCAAAGATGAGTTTATAAAAGTCTTTGGCAAGGGCTCCAAAGAAAGACTCATTCCCATTGGCAAAAAAACCTTGAACGAGATGCTGCTTTACATTCAGGGCGAGCGTATGCATCAGGATATCAACCCTAAATATTCCGACAAGGTGTTCATCAGTGCCAGAGGCAGCAGCCTCACCCGTCAAAGTGTGTTCCTTTTGGTGAAAAGCCTGGCCGAGAAAGCCGGCATTAAAAAGACCATAAGTCCGCACACACTGCGTCATTCCTTTGCCACACATCTTTTGGAAGGAGGAGCTGACTTGCGCGCAGTGCAGCAGATGCTCGGACATTCAAGCATCTCAACTACCGAAATATATACTCACGTTTCAGATGATTACCTGCGTCAGACCATTATGCAGTATCATCCGCGCTGGCATTCCCAGAATACTTCAACCAACTGATTGTTGTCGAAATAGAAGTCCATATTCAACTCATCGTAAGTGATGCAGTCGCCGTCTTCCTTGTCCTCTATGTAATCCTCATAGCCATTTTCCTTCATCAGCTCTATAAGCTGGTCTTTGTTCAGGTCGAAGATTTTAGCGCCAAAGAGTACGCTTTCCTCGTTGACAGTGTAGAAATTGGCAAGCCGCTGCACAGTGTCGCCCTCGAAATACATCGACAGGTCAAAGTCTTCATAATCAAGCACAATGATGTGATTGCCATCATTATATGCCGAATCAATTTCCTCTTGGTTTGAAGGCTGGCCGAGCGATTCAACCACATCGTCTATCGACATGCCGAATTCAAATTCGCCGTAGCCTCTCAATGGTTCAATGGTGTAGTTTTCCATATCTTTAACAGTTTTAGAATTATTCAAATCTGATTGATTTAGACGGTCTTATATTGTTGATAAGCATAGTAGGAAGCAACAGCATCAGCATCCACAAAACCATGGTCCCTATGTTCAAGGCCAATATGTACCATACATTCATCTCGATTGGAACCGCCGACAGATAATACGATTCCGGCGAAAGCGAGATGAGATTGGTATATTTCTGAATCAGGCAGACCGACAATCCGAAGACATTGCCTATGGCCATACCTATCAACAAAATCTTGAATGAATGTTTCATGAATATGCTTCTAATGAGTCCGTTGCTGGCACCCATAGACTTTAGCAACCCAATGGTGGATGTGCGTTCCAGAATGATAATCAGCAACATGCTTATCACTGTAATGCCTGCCACAAACAGCATCAGGGTGATGATAATAAACACATTCATATCCTGAAGTTCCAGCCAGTCGAATATCTGCGGATAAGTCTCCATGGCTGAATAAGACACCAGATTGGTCGGTATGCTGTAATATAGCGTCTGGTTGTAGTCGGCTATTTTACTTTCGTCATCCACCCAAACCTCCAGATGCCCTATCTGATTGTCATCCCAGCCATTGAGTCGGCGGATCTGGTTCAAGTCGCAATACACAAAACGTTCATCGCATTCCGAAAGCCCTGTCTCGTAAATACCTTTCACATTAAGTTTTCTGCCTCTGGCCTTCATCTCCGGATCCACAAACCATATCCTCACATCATCACCCACCTTCAAATTCATCTTCTGGGAGATGATTTTTGAGATTACAATATCATTAGAGCGTTCATTATCAAGATATTTTGGAGTTTCACCCTCCAACAGATAGGAACTGATGTAATTCCAGTTATACTCATGATCCACACCCTTGAGCACCACTGCCTGAATCTCTTCGTCAGTCTTGATGATGCCGGCCTTGTTGGCAGTTTTATTGACTGCAGTGATAAAAGGTCTGTCCAAACGGGCTGCCAGCACGCTGTCGTAAACAAAAGGAGTCTCCTCTATCGACTCGTTCTGGTTCAGTGCCTGAATGTGAATAGGTGCTACAAAACCCACCACCTTGTCCTTGATCTGATGCTTAAATCCAACAACTATCGCAATGGAAACCAGCATGATAGCTATGCCAAGCGCCACACTGACCACAGCAATGCGCATCACCGTCGACGAAAGGTTTTCCTTCGACAGTGAAAAAATTCTTTTGGATATAAAGCCCGCCGCGTTCATTTTTTTCTTATCATTGCAAAAATAAATAATTATCAGTTATGACAAGGAAAATTTTGGCGTTATTTCTGTCATTATTATATATTTCATTGAATATCAAAGCGCAAGACGAGGCCGCCCTACAACTTCTGGAGGCAAAAGATGCTGTGACAGGCGCTTCGAGAATGGAATTGTACCTGCCTTACCTGCAAAACAAAGCTGTTGCCGTGGTCGCCAACCAAAGCAGCATAATGGACAACGGCACCCATCTAATCGACACCCTTCTCACATATAACATAAATGTGGTAAAAATCTTCACTCCTGAGCACGGCTTTCGCGGCACGGCTGAGGCTGGAACCTATGTAAACTCGGGCGTGGACGAGAAAACCGGCATCCCAATTGTCTCGCTTTACGGCAAAAACAAAAAGCCCACAGCCGAACAACTGCATAATGTGGATGTGCTGCTGTTCGACCTTCAGGATGTGGGATGCAGGTTCTACACTTATATTTCCACCATGACATACGTGATGGAAGCCGCTGCCGAGAGCAATCTGCCGGTAATAGTGCTCGACCGCCCCAACCCCAACGGATTCTATGTGGACGGCCCGGTGCTGGAGCCGGAAAACTCCTCATTCGTAGGCTTACATCCTGTGCCCATTGTCTACGGTCTGACAATTGGAGAATACGCTCTGATGGTAAATGGGGAAAAATGGTTAGGCGACGGCCTGGAGTGCGACCTTACCATCGTCCCTCTTGGAAATTACATACGCAACGCCATATACAAGCTGCCGGTGAGGCCGTCGCCTAACCTGCCCAATTGGGAAGCAGTCTACCTCTACCCTTCCTTATGTCTGTTTGAAGGCACAGATGTCAGCGTTGGCCGAGGCACCAAATTTCCTTTCCAGATTTACGCCCATCCGGCCTTGGCCGACACGGTTAATCTGGTGGAATATGCCCACCGTTACCGCAACAATGAGCAAAAGCTCAACCTTTCGTGGATACTAGATACCCGCGTGAAAGCCAGTGAGGATGAAAAATTTTTCAACAACTATTTCATAAAATTGGTTGGTGTTGCCGACTTGAAACAAAAAATCAATTCCGGCCTTAGCGAGGATGAAATACGTTCATCGTGGCAGGCCGGAATCGACAATTATCTGAAAATCAGAGAAAAATATCTGATTTATTAGTTGTTAGTCTTTCCTGGATAAACTTCCAAAGCTTTCTTCAAGATAAACATTGCGTCGCGCAGGTCGTCGCAGTTGAGGCAGTAGCTCAAGCGCACCTCGTGACGTCCCAGACCGATGGTTGAATAGAAACCGCTTGCAGGGGCTAACATCACAGTCTTCTTCTCATAGTTAAAGTCGGTGAGCAACCATTTGCAGAATTTCTCTGAATCGTCTATCGGCAAGTGTGCTACAATGTAGAAAGCGCCTTTAGGTGTTGGGCAGAATGCTCCCGGAATCTTGTTGATTCCCTCAACGCACACATCACGGCGAGCCTTGTATTCCTTAACGATATCGTCGAAATATGAGGCTGGTGTGTCGAGAGCGGCTTCAGCTGCAACCTGACCGTATGAAGGTGGCGACAGACGGGCCTGGGCAAACTTCATGGCTGTTGAGATAACCTCTTTGTTCTTGGTGATCAGACGGCCCACACGGATACCGCATGCGCTGTAACGCTTTGACTCAGAGTCGATGAGAATGACATTGTCTTCCACACCTTTGAGATGCATGGCCGAAGCGTGTTTCATGCCGTCGTAGCAGAACTCACGGTACACCTCGTCTGTAATGAGATAAAGGTCATATTTCAAAATGATCTGACGCAGAGTCTCCATTTCCTTTTCTGAATACAGATAACCTGTTGGGTTGTTAGGATTACAGATGAGGATGGCCTTGGTGTGCTCAGTGATGGCTTTCTCGAAGTCCTCAATCGGAGGCAATGCGAAATTGTTGTTAATTGACGAATAAATAGGTTTTACGCGTACTTCCGCTGTCTGAGCGAAACCATTGTAGTTGGCGTAGAACGGCTCTGGGATGATGACCTCATCCTCACGGTCCATAATTGACATGAACACAATCTGAAGAGCTTCCGAAGCGCCGTTGGTAACTATGATTTCATCCGGAGTTACCTTGATACCGATTTTTGCATAATACTCACAAATCTTCTTTCTGTAGGAAAGGTTTCCGGCTGAGTTTGAGTACTTAATAACTTTCTCATCAAAATGCTTCACGGCGTCGAGAGCGTAATGTGTTGTCTCGATGTCCGGTTGACCGATATTGAGGTGATAAACGTGAATACCTCTCTGTTTTGCTTCATCTGCGAAAGGAACAAGCTTTCTGATTGGTGAAGCCGGCATGAACTGCCCTTTTTTTGATACTGTTGGCATACTATGTTATAATTATTTTAATTATCTTTGTTTACTGGGGTTCCGATGCGTTCCAACTTCAGGGGAAGTGTTTCGTTCTGCTCAGGAAGCACTGTTCCTTTGATACGCAGTTTAACTTCTTTGTTTACCACTGCATTTGAGAATACAGTCACGTATTTGTTGAAATTTCCCTGACGGTCGGTGTTTTTGTATGTAACTCTGATTACATTCGACTCACCTGGAAGAATCGGCTGTTTTGGCCACTCAGGCACTGTGCAGCCGCATGAGGACTTGGGCTGTGAGAGGATGAGAGGCTCATTACCTGTGTTGACAAACTCAAACTCGTATGTGCCGTTTCCTTTGAACTGGATATTGCCAAAATCGTGGCTGGTTTCCTTAAAAGTGATCTCCGGACCGTCTTGTTTGACAGCCTCATCACTGTTTTGTGCAAAAGAGATAACGCTCATCATGAACAGAGCGCATATCAAAACCAATAACTTTTTCATTTTTTCTCTTTTTCTTGAATTTTCAAATCGCAAATATACGAATATTTATTAAATGTGGAGAGAAAAATTTATTTTTTAAAAAAATGAAAAAAAATGTTTGAGGTATCGAAAAATAGTGTAATTTTGCGCTCCGAAAACGGCGGGGTAGCTCAGTTGGTTAGAGCGTCGGATTCATAACCCGGAGGTCATGAGTTCAATTCTCATCCCCGCTACTGAAAAAAGGACATCGCAGATGTCCTTTTTTAGTTTTTAGTCGTTAGTCTTTAGAATTTTTAGAAGTTTTTAAATAGCCATTAGACTAACAACTAACGACTAAAGACTATTCTGTCTTCTACTTTCTCCCAATCACCTTCTTCACAGCCTCCACGATATCCACTGTATCCAAATGATAGTGCTTCAGCAATTCGTCCGGGGTGCCGCTCTGGCCGAAAACGTCGTCGACAGCGACCATTTCGACCGGTTTCGGGTTGTGGAGTGCCAGCAACTGTGCCACACTGTCTCCCAGACCGCCGTTGCGCATATGCTCTTCGGCTGTCACCACGCAGCCTGTCTTAGCCACCGACTTTAAGATAGCTTCGGTATCCAACGGTTTGATGGTGTGAATGTTGATAAGCTCAGCGTTTATTCCCATTTCCTTCAAAATCGGCAGAGCCTCTATGGCTTTCCATACCAGATGACCGCAAGCGAATATTGACACATCCTTGCCTTCTTCAATCATTTGGGCCTTTCCGATGATGAATGGCTCGTCTACAGGTGTAAAGTTGGCCACTTTCGGACGGCCGAAACGCATATAGACCGGGCCGTCAAGCTCGGCAGCCGCTATGGTAGCGGCCTTTGTCTGGTTGTAATCGCAAGGAACGAGCACTGTCATGTTAGGCAACATCTTCATCATGCCCACATCCTCCAGAGTCTGGTGAGTAGCGCCGTCTTCGCCCAATGTGACACCGGCATGCGAAGCGCACACCTTCACATTCTTGTTGGAGTAAGCCACCACCATGCGAATCTGATCGTAGACACGTGCTGACGAGAAGTTGGCAAAGGTGCCCGTGAACGGGACGTATCCGCCTATGCTCAGACCTGCAGCAATGCCTATCATATTGGCTTCGGCAATACCAACCTGGAAGAATCTGTCCGGGAACTCTTTCTTGAAGTCGCCCATCTTGACCGAGCCGGTGAGGTCGGCTGTGAGAGCCACCACCTTGGGGTTACGCTTGCCGGCTTCAACCAATCCGTCGCCGAAACCGCTTCTTGTATCTTTGTAGTTTTGAACTTCTATCTTCATAATATTATATCTTTACCCGTCATTTCGACCGACCGCAGGGAACGGAGAAATGACGACGGGTTTAATTAATAATCTCCAAGTGTTTCTTTAAGTTGTGACAAAGCGTCGGCAGCCTGCTCGTCGTTAGGCGGAGTGCCGTGCCATTTGTGTGTACCCATCATGAAGTTGACACCCATACCCATCTCAGTGTGAGCCAGAATAATCTGTGCAAAGCCCTGATGAGCGTTCTCGCGTGTCATATTGAGTGTGTCGACTATCTCCTGCATGTCGTTGCCGTCGCATTCGTAAACCTTCCAGCCAAACGACTCGTATTTTGAGCGGAGGTTGCCGAGGCTCATCACGTCGTCCGTACTGCCGTCAATCTGCTTTTTGTTGTAATCGATTATGGCAATGAGGTTGTCGACGTTCTTCACCGGAGCGTACATGGCGGCTTCCCAAATCTGACCTTCTTCCTGTTCGCCGTCGCCCATGAGGCAGAATACCAGGCTGTTGTCACCGCTGAGCTTCTTGGCCTGTGCGGCACCTATTGCAACCGAGAGACCTTGACCGAGCGAGCCGCTGGCCACTCTGATGCCCGGCAAACCTTCGACCGGTGTAGGATGACCTTGCAGGCGTGTTCCGAGACGACGGAACGAGGCGAGCTCGGCTACCGGGAAGTATCCGCGGCGAGCGAGTATGCTGTACAACATCGGACTGATATGGCCGTTTGAGAGGAAGAACATATCCTCACCTGCGCCGTCCATTTTGAACTTGTTCGGTTCGATGTGCATCTGGTCGAAATACAAAGCCGTCACAATGTCGGTCGCGCCGAGCGAGCCGCCCGGATGTCCCGACTGACAAGCATGAACCATTCGGATAATATCGCGTCTGACCTGCGACGCAACATTCTTTAATTCATTGATAGTCATGATATTATCAAAGTAATTTTTGTGATACGTTTTCTTGCGCAAATTTAATAGATTTTGTTTTACCTTGCAAATATTTTTATTATTTTTGTATAAATAAATTTTGGTATGCAAAACAAAAAAGACAATAAGCCTAAAGACTTGGTTTTCAAGGTATTGGATAACGATGAACTTTTACCTTTCATCATGAAGAAGATGAATGGCATCAGCCGTACCAAGGCCAAAAACATACTCGCCGGTTCGGTGAGCGTGGACGGTCAACAGGTCAGCAAACACAACTTCCAGCTTACCCCTGGAATGGAGGTAAAAATCGGCAGAAACCAAGGCGGCGAGCCGCTCAAAAGCCCATGGGTAAGGATAGTTTACGAAGATCAGTATCTGTTCGTAGTTGAGAAGCGGGACGGCATACTTTGCAACTCGCCAACCACTGAGGAAGAAACAGTTCAAGGCATTCTGAATCAATATCTTGAAGCCAATCATCAAAAGTGTCATGCGCATACCATACACCGTCTGGACCGCGACACCTCCGGTCTGCTGTTGTTCGCAAAAGACAAGAAGGTCGCCTTGAAATTTGAGGAGGACTGGAAAAACACAGTTTACGACCGCCGCTATGTGGCCCTGGTGCACGGCGAGATGCGCAAAAAGCAAGGTACTATAAGCTCTTGGCTCAAAGACAACGCTCAGTTTATAACCTATTCGAGCAAGTTCGACAACGGCGGTAAATTTGCCACCACACACTATAAATTAATAAAGGTGTCCGACGGATACTCTCTGGTCGAGCTCACTCTCGACACCGGCCGCAAGAACCAGATTCGTGTCCACCTGCAGGACATTGGTTTCCCTGTGGTTGGCGATCCCAAATACGGAGACGGTGACGACAAGATCGGAAGACTCGGTCTTCATGCCTACAAACTCTGTTTCATCCACCCCATCACCCATGAGGATCTGAAGTTTGAGACACCGTTCCCAAAAAATTTTGAAATTTGAAAAATATTTCATATTTTTGCAAAAACAAAATCATTAAATCTTAAATCTTACAATTATGACTATTTGGCAAATTTGGCTTTTGGTTGCTGCGGTGTTCGTGATCATTGAGATTTTCACGAGTGGCTTTGCCGTGGCTTGTTTCTCGGTAGGCTGTGTGTTCGGAGCAATACTGGCGGCATGCGAGCTGTCACTTACCTGGCAGGTTGTGGCATTTGCGGTCGGCACCTTCCTGGCCTTTATCTTCATCCGTCCTTTCGTGATGAAAATCATCGAAAAACGGACTAACGGCAGCGATGTAAAAACCAACATGGACAGCATTATCGGCAAGACCGCCGTGGTAACTGAACGCATAGAGGAAGGCGGCTATGGCAGGGTAAAAATAGACGGAGACGACTGGAAAGCCCAGACAGTCGACGGCACAGCGGCCGAAGTCGGTCAAAAAGTGATAATAGAGTCTTTCGAAAGCATAATACTAACCGTTAACAAAATTTAACCATGATTTACGTAGTTATAGTTATTGCGGCGATTGTCATAATCTTCGCATTGGCAGGACTTCTGGTAGTCCCGCAGTCAGAGACAAGAGTAATTGAACGCCTCGGTAAGTTCCACAAGGTGCTTCCTGCAGGTTTGAATATCATTTGGCCCATCATCGACCGTCCTAAAGTCATCACCACAAGAAAAGTAGCTGAAGGCTATCAGGGACGCCAGATTGTGCGCATGAGCGAGACGGCAAAGATTGACCTCCGCGAGCAAGTGTACGACTTCCCGAAGCAGAATGTGATTACAAAGGACAACGTCACAACGGAAATCAACGCCTTGCTGTATTTCCAGATTGTTGACCCGGTCAAGTCGGTGTATGAAATCGACAACCTCCCGAACGCCATCGAAAAGCTGACTCAGACCACACTGCGTAACGTCATTGGCGAGCTGGAACTCGATGAGACACTGACCTCACGCGACACCATCAACGCCAAGCTTCGCACAGTGTTGGACGACGCCACCAACAAATGGGGTGTTAAGGTCAACCGCGTTGAGCTTCAAGATATCACACCACCTGAAACAGTGCGTCAGGCCATGGAAAAACAGATGCAGGCCGAGCGTAACCGTCGTGCTGAGATCCTTAAGGCTGAAGGTGAGAAACAGTCAGCTATTTTGAATTCAGAAGGTGAAAAGACATCGGCCATCAACAAGGCTGAGGCTGTAAAGCAGTCGACCTTGCTCGAGGCTGAAGGTGTTGCCAAGGCAAAAATCATGCAAGCCGAAGCGGAAGCCAAAGCCATTCAGCTTGTAGCCGACGCCATCAAAGCCACAAAGACCGACCCGGCATCATATCTGCTTGCCACAAAGTATATAGAGACTTTGAAGGAAATGACCAGCGGCAAAGATAACAAGACAGTCTACATACCTTACGAGGCAACGAATTTGCTTGGCTCGATCGGAGGCATCAAAGAGATTTTTAAGTAATGGGAGAAACCATGCGAAGAATTACGACTGTGAGACCTCAAGGGCTCACTCGGAGTAATAAAATAGATTTTTAAGTAATGGGAGAAACCATGCGAAGAATTACGACTGTGAGACCTCAAGGGCTCACTCGGAGTAATAATTCGCATGGTTTTGAGATATTTTTTTAACATGAACGAGTTTAATCATGAATTATCAGAGCGGCAACGGAAGGTTGTCGACAAGCTGAACGAGCTGGGAATTCCGTTTCAATTAATATTCCATCCACCGCTTCCGACCATAGAGGACGCCTTGCAGTATTGGGGCAAGTTTGAGTGGACTCACTGCAAGAATCTGTTTTTCCGCAATCACAAGGGAAACCGTCATTATCTGGTGATTTTCGACTGCATGCAACAGCTCGCCATACATGATTTGGAGCACCGTCTCAAGCAAGGTAAGTTAAGCTTTGCCTCGGAGGCCCGCATGGACAAATATCTTGGGCTGAAACCGGGCAGCGTCTCCCCTTTCGGCATCATCAACGACGAGGAGCACCATGTGTATCTGTATCTCGACAAAAACCTGCTTGACCGTGAATATATCAGCTTCCACCCTAACGACAACACCGGAACCTGCGTCATCAAAACCACCGATTTGGTGAAGTTTTTGGATGCCATGGGAAACGGATACGAGTTTATCGAGTTGTATTAGTTTGGAGTTTTTTTCTTTTTATTTTCAAAAAAAATCGTATTTTTGCAGTCTATTTCTAAATAATATTTTATGGATTATTTTCGATGCGTAAAGCCTTGTGTTGAATCAGAGATTGGAAAACTAGACTATGTCATTCTGCACGCTCCGGGTAAGGAGATTGAGCACATGACCCCTGAGAACGCCCACAAATTCCTTTTTAGCGACATCCTAAACTATCACGAAGCTATGGCCAACTACCGCGACTTTGAAGGAAGCTTGCGTAAGGTGACCAATGTGTTAACTTTCAAGGATTTGTTGGTTGATATTTTAAAGAAGCAGGAAGTTAGAGAAAACCTGGTAACCCGTATTTTGGAACGTGAAAAACTTCAGTATCTGAAGGAATTGCTCGACAGTTTCGATGTGGAACGTCTGGCCACAGTTCTCATTGAGGGCTACGAAAACGACAGCTTCTATGAGCGTTACCTCCTGCCTCCTATCCCAAATCTCTTTTTCATGCGCGACGCTGCCGTCACCATGTACAACAACATCATGATCAGCAAGATGGCCACCGATGTTCGCGACCGCGAGACCATGTTATGGGACGCTATCTTCAAACATTCATCGATGATTGACGTGGAGACTATCAACCCTATTGAACGCTACAGCATTAGCGGTATCGGCAGCGTTGAAGGCGGCGATGTGGAAATAGCCCGTCACGACATTATTTTGAGCGGCTGTGGTGCCCGCACCAGCAAGGAAGGCATAGACGCTATGGTTGAGCATTTGCGCAGCCTTGGCGGAGTGCGTCACCTGATTATGCAGCAGCTGCCTCTTGAACCTGACTCATTCATTCACCTCGACATGGTGTTCACTCTACTCGACAGAGACCGTTGCATGGCATACAAGCCAGTCATCATGAATGAAGCATTCAAGACCATACACTACGAAGTCAATGGACATGATTATACCAAAATCAGCGAAGAAAAGAACCTTGTCGATGCTTTGAACAAGCTCGGCATGCCTTTGGAGCCTGTGTTCTGCGGCGGTGGCGACGATTACGCCGGTCCTCGAGAGCAGTGGCACAGTGGCGCCAACTTCTTCGCCTTCGCCCCTGGTAAGGTGTTAGGTTATGCCAGAAACTACAACACTATAGAAGCATTGAGCAAAAACGGTTTCGACATTCTCAAAGCCGCCGATGTGGCTTCAGGAAAGGTCAGCGTTGACAACAGCAAACGTTGCGTTGTAGCCTTTGAAGGCAACGAGCTCTGCCGCGGCGGTGGCGGTGCAAGATGCATGACAATGCCGATACTCAGACAGACAGTATAAAAAAAATGGCGCCTCGGCGCCATTTTTTATTTCGTTGCATTTTCCAGTCGCTTCATCATAGAGAACATAAAGATGGCCGAGACCACACACAGTATGATGAGCACCCCCCAGATCATAACCAGAGAGAGACCGGTATTCCAAATGGAGCTGATGACCGAAGTAAGGTAGTTGCCTATGGCTGTGGCGCCGAACCACAGTCCCATCATCAAACCTTTGAGTTTCGGAGGCGCCACTTTCGAGACGAAAGATATACCCATCGGACTGAGCAGAAGCTCGCCAAAAGTAAGCACCAGATAGGTCGAGATAAGCCAGTTAGGCGATACCAGCAACGGACTCACGCCGCCGGTAGCAGCAAGAGTTTTAGGTGCCGGCAAGCCTATTGAGGCGGCGGCCATTACACAATAACCCAAAGCAGCGACCAACATGCCCATTGCTATCTTGCGAGGTGCCGACGGCTCTTTGCCTCTCTTGGCCAAGGCTCCGAACAGGGCTATTGAAATAGGTGTCAGAGCAACCACAAAGAACGGGTTGAAGTGTTGGAAAATCTGCGGCAGCAAAACTACATAATCGCCCACATTGGCGGCTTTATACCACACACCTGCCACACAGGCGGCCAGCAGCAGGCCCGACAGGATCTTGCCTCTTTTGGTGTCACTCTGGAACAGTCCGAACAAAGCGTATACGCCCACAGCTATCATAGCCAGAGTAAAGACGTCAAAGCCGATTCGAGTCCAGCCTGTGGCAATAGGTGAAGTGTAGTCGCGGGCAAAGTATGTCAGCGTCAAGCCGGCTTGCTGGAATGCCATCCAGAAGAAGATGACAACTGCAAACACCAGGCATAATGCCACCACACGGTCTTTGGTCTGTTTTGGAGTAAGCTCAACCACATTCTCATTGGCAGCGGTCTTATCGCCCTTACGCACATCTACATGTTTGAACGACTTGCGGAAACCGAAGTAGATGGCGATTGAGAGTATCAACGAGAGACAAGCCACGCCGAAGCCGTAGCAGTACGACTCCGACAATGCGTCAATGTAATTGGTGCAGAAAGCAGCCATGTCACCGGTAAAGTTAGTCTGTGCAGAAGCCAGACTCTCAAGGCGTGTCATTCCGTCCGGTGAAATTGTTCCGTTCAAATAAAGATGTGCCAGCGAAGGGATGTTGGCGTCGTAGCTGAAACCGCTCTTTCCGAGGAAGAGGTTGGTGACGGCCGTAGCTGTTGTCGGAGCAAACATGGAGCCAATGTTGATGGCCATGTAAAACAGGCTGAAGCCACCGTCACGTTTGGCTGCATACTGTGCGTCATCGTACAGATTGCCAACCATCACCTGAAGGTTGCCTTTGAACAGACCGGCACCCACGGCAATGCACAGCAAAGCGAGTATCATCATGGTGAAAGCCATGTTGCCACCTGCGTCTTTCTGAGCGAAAAGCAGCAGATAGCCCGCAAACATCACCAGAATACCAGTAACCACAGTCTTACCGAAGCCCCAGAATTTATCGGCTATGTAACCGCCGACTATAGGCATGAAATAAACCGCGGCAAGGAATATTCCATAGAAATGTCCGGCCGCGCTGGCAGTCAGACCGAATTTTGCTTGCAGAAACAATACGAAAATCGCAAGCATGGTATAGTAGCCGAAACGCTCGCCTGTATTGGCCAGAGCGAGGGCATACAAACCTTTTGGATGACCTTTAAACATAATTATTTGATTTTTTTCTCATTATTAATTCTAAGTTCGTCCACCATTATCCAGGACTTCTCACCTGCATAAGGATGTTTCTCGGGCAGCACTCCCAAGTTCTCAACATGCAGCTTGATGAAACGCACATTCTGTTCGCCAAGAAGTGCCCTTGCCTCACGTCTAAACTCTCCTTTTTTGCCGTCATACATGGCAAATTCAGCTTCTACAGGTTCTGTGTACCTGACTCCGTCGGTCGAGGTCGACACTGTGATTCTTTTGGGAGCCAAAACCCACTGGTCAAAAGCTATGCCGTAAGTGATGAAAAGCACCTGTATTTCCATAGGATCGGAGAGTTCTATGATGGCATCAAGGTTGTCACCGTTGAAGCCCAACCAGTTCTCTCTCCAGTTGCCAGGAGTGCCTATTTTTTTATCCATCAAAGCAATTGCTTTGTTGGCGGAGTAGTTTTCAGCAGGCTCTTTCTCAAAGGTTGTGTTCTTGATATAAATTCTTTCAAAGGTTTTGACAGCTGTGAAAGAAGGCACAGCTTTGCCGTCATACGCCTTGGCCTTTACGGTTACATTTGAGTTGATTTCGAACGGCTGGGTGTACAACTTGGAGTTCTGAGTCGGCTCGGTTCCGTCCAAAGTGTAGTAAACCTTGGCATTGCCTTTGGCTTTGACAGTAACTTTCATCTTGTGGTTGAAGACCTCCGACGAGGCTGTAATTTCAGGCATTGGAAGGGTTTTAACCACATCAAAGACACCCTGTTTATAGAGTTCTTGTGGGCTCACTTCCTCGGCTTCGTAAGGACGCATTCTGAAACTGTATTCGTATACGTCGTTTTTGATAAGATACTTGTCGAGGGCATCAGGGCCGCAAGTGGCTGTTCCCAAAGGAGCCTGTTTGTAATCTACATTGACAGTCCAATATTCCGCAGGCTTTATCTGATTGATTCTTTTGGCCCTGGTAAGATCGGCGTCGGAATATCTGTAAATGCTGAAGTTGAGGTTCTGCTTGCCAGAGATAAACAGGCCTTTGCCCAGTCTGTTTGAGATGGCCACCCAACGCACGTCAGTACGGTTGCCGCTTTCCTGAGGTTCTTCGTGCATTTCAAAGAAGTCGGAGGCGTTGTTCTCGTACACTCCCACCCTGCCGGCCAAAGCTCTGTCAGGATAATTCTCGGTGTCTTTACCAAAATACATCACCTTATTATATTGTAGAGGCAGCAGCATCTGAGTGCCGATTTTAGGGAAGGTTGCCACCCTATCGGTTGGCTGCACGTTCATTGTCACCACCACATTACCTTCGCCGTCCACTTCGTAGATTTGTGACACTTTCAACACCAACTCGTTGCGGTTCATCATATCGAGAGTGACGCTAACCGCCACATGGCCTGCATCTATGCGTTTCACATCTATCATCTTGTTAGGGCCTACTGTAAGGTTGTTCAAGCCGGCAGCCTCCCATTTGCATTTACCGTTGCCATCCACCTCGTCGTTCAGAGTCGGTGCACGCCAGAAGTTAGGCCTAATGGCACCTGCCAGCAGCTCTTCCTCTCTGTAAATGAATGATGTCGGAATGCCTTCGTTCTTGTCGATGGTAAACGAGAAATTGTCGTTGCCAAGAACTATGGTATTCTCATTTTGAGTCAGATTCAGCTTGGCCACCTTTTCCAAAGGCTTGGCTTTCACCACAGGGGTTTCAAACTGGAACTGCTCGTAAGCCACTTCGTGTCCGCTTTTGAGCAAGCCATCGTCTTTCTTCAGCCTGAACGAGAAATTTATAAAGAATTCCTGGTTGGGTTTGTCAGTGAACAAAAGTGATTCAGGCATCATGACGAAAACCTTCTGAGTCTCGCCAGGCTTGCAGTCAAGAGTTATTCTGCCACGTTGCAGGATTTTTTCATTCGATAAAACTTTATAGATGCACTCGAAATCGCTCAGGTTGCGGAATTGGAAATGATTTTCCACATTAAATACTCCGTTCACCAAGTCGATAGGCTGAACCTTTATGTTCTGATAGGCTTTCTTCACCTCTGCCATATGATGATGCTCCTGACGGTCGCTGGTAATGAGTCCGTTCACACAGAAGCTGTCGTCGTTGCCGCAGTTTGGAATGTTACCCAAATCGCCGCCTGCAGCATACCACTGAGTGCTGGTATTGGGGTCATAACGTAAGATTGTCTGGTCGACGAAGTCCCAGATGCAGCCGCCCTGCAGCTGAGGGTATTTCTCGAAAACTTCCATATAATCCTGCAAACCGCCGCAGCTGTTACCCATGGCATGGCAGTATTCCACCAAAATAAACGGACGGTTGAGCGAGTCGAGATGCTCCTCGGCAAAGCGTGTCAGGTAGTCTACGCTGGCATACATCAGACCTATGTAATCCGTGTTATAGTCGTAGATGGCACGCTCACATATCACCGGACGGGTGTCACGCTGTTTCATCCAGTCGTAGCAGGCCTTGGTGCAGACTCCGTTGCCACATTCGTTGCCAACCGACCACACAATTATTGAAGGATGGTTTTTGTCGCGCTCCACCATGTTTTTGCATCTGTACAGGAACACATCTTTCCACTCGTCTTTCTTGGCAAGGCTGTTTTCGCCATAGCCCTGGGGATGTGACTCGTTATTGGCTTCGTCTATGACGTAAATGCCATATTTGTCGCAAAGCTCATACCAAAAAATATCGTCCGGATAGTGGCTGGTACGCACGGCATTGATATTGTTGGAAAGCATAATCTTGATGTCTTCCATCATGATTTTACGGTCTATGCACTGACCGGTCTCTCCGTGGTGCTCATGACGGTTCACGCCTTTTATCATCACTACCTGACCGTTCACCTTCAGCAGTCCGTCGCGTATCTCAACAGTGCGGAAGCCAATCTTGGCGCCTACGGTCTCGAGAACCTTGTCCTTTTCTTTTATTCTAATCTTCAAAGTATAAAGATTCGGTGTCTCGGCCGACCAAGGCAACACGTCCTTAATGACCTGCTGTTTTAGGTTAAGAGTGTATATCTTGCTCTTTTTGAATTTCTTAAGGTCTTTTTTACTAACCTCACGGCTGATGACTTTGTTTATCCTCTCGCCCGATTTGTCAAGGCCTGTCAAGATAATTTCGACTGTGCATTTGCTTGGCATTTTATCGAAATTGATGTCGACCGACATATCCAAAGTGCCGTTTTCGTAATTCTCATCCAAACCGGCTTTCACAAAGAAATCGGAAATGTTAAGCTTGGGCTTGGAGTAAAGCACCACATCACGGGTGATGCCGCTCATACGCCAGAAATCCTGAGCCTCGAGGTATGAGCCGTCACTGAAACGGTATGCCTCAACCGCCAGGAAGTTTTCAGAACCGGCTTTCACATATGGGGTCACATCGAATTCGGCCGGTGTCTTGGAGTCTTCAGAATAGCCGACAAATTTGCCGTTTATCCATAGATAGAATGCCGACTTGACGGCTCCGAAGTTGAGATAAATCTTACGTCCGTCCCAGTCTTTCGGTACATTAAAATCGTGACGGTAGCGGCCCACAGGGTTGTAATCCATAGGCGCATATGGAGGATTGGAAGTAAACTCGTTTCTGGCGTTCACATAAACCGGAGTGCCAAAACCGTTAAGCTCCCAGTTGCCTGGAACAGCTATGGAATCCCAATCATTAGTGTTAAAGTCTTTGGAATAGAACTGCCCTATCTCCTTTTCGGGAGACTCTATGAAAAAGAACTTCCAATATCCGTTCAGATTCATGTAGTAGCTGGAATTCATGTATTCCAGATTCTCCACTCCGTTTTCGTCAGAATATGGTATCACATTTGTGCGGGGAGGCATTTTGTTGAACTGATAAACCGACAAATCGTTCCACCATTGCCCAATGCGGGTTTTCTGCGCGTTAAGCGTAAGTGACAACAGCATAACGCTCAATAAAGTTGCAAATCTCGTCCTCATATTTCTAATAATTTTCTATCGTAATAATCTACAAAAATAGGAGATTTTTCAGTATGGGAAAAATATATTTTGAAGTTTCCTGAATTAATGTTATTTTTGCGAGTTAATCATTTTTTTAAAATATGAAAAGATTTTTTAAGATAGTCATTGCTGCAGTGATAGTTATGTTGTTTTTCGGTTCTTGCGAGAGACGTTGCGTGTGCACTTATCTGGAAGACGGCTCACAGGAAATCATCTACAGTGCCTATTCCAAGAAAGAATGCCAGGAATGGGATGACTATTACAACAATTCATTGAACATTAGTGTCGATTGCACATATAAAAGATATTGATTATGAAAGAAAAACTGTTTTTCTTCAGCATAAAACACCCTCTGTCGTACATACTGCTGCTGGCAATAGTCGTAAGGATACTGGCTGCAGTACTGACAAGCGGCTGGATTGCCGGATGGGATTATAATTTCAACAACTACAGAATACCCGGGCCTTGGTTCGATAATCCTTGGATAGTCTATATCTCAAGGCTGATACTTGGAGCCTTCTCCCTCTTAGTCATAACCTTGGCATACAGGATAACGAAAATCATAGCCGACAAGACTACGGCTTTGGAGATAGCCACATTCTGCGCTCTGCTTTGGGGCATGCCGTTTGTGAGTGTACATCCTTTCCCGGCTGCAGTTGCACTGCCGTTTTTGCTTTACGGCACCCTGCTGATAATGAAGCAGCACAACTTACTGGAAAACAATGAAATAGAAAAGTTTCACCGCACCACTTTCATAGTTGCGGGATTCTTCCTAGGGATGGGTTTCGCAGCGTATTATCAGAGCCTTATATATTATATAGGTATAGTGATTACCCTTCTGATATTGAAGAATTGGAAAGGTGCGTTGATGAGTTTGATAGGTTATGTATTGGCCGTGGGAATCACCCAAACAATAGTGGATTTGGTGGTTTATCACAGACCTTTGGTAGCCATGAGTGTCTTTTTGCATGATCTGGCAATAATCGACATAAACTACGAACTGACTGCCATGTTCATATGTGCGATGATGATACCGCCTATGTCTCTCATGCTCATTTTCGGATTTTTCAGAGTACTGCGCAAATACATCATATTGGTGTTGCCGGCTTTGCTCACTATTATCTATTCCATATTCACCAACAACAATCTGGATCTTTTGATAATGATAGCTCCGACCTACCTGATAGCAGGTTATGTGGGTTGGAAGGAATTCTATAAAAACTCAGCATTTTGGACCAATAACAAATGGTTACTGTGGACTTGTTACAGTGTTTTTGCCTTGATGAACATAGCCATGATTATTTACACCTTTGTTAAATTATAAAGATTATGACTAAGGACGAGGCTGGAAAACGCATAGCTGAACTGAGCGAAATAATTGACAATCACAATTATAAGTATTATGTTTTGGCGCAGCCGAGCATCAGCGACTACGATTTCGACATGCTGATGAACGAGCTGATTGCTTTGGAAAAGGAGTTCCCTGAATTGGCTCTGCCAAGCTCGCCGACGCAACGCGTCGGCGGCGACCTCACCAAGGAGTTTCCTACCGTCAAGCATCGCTACCCTATGCTTTCTTTAGCCAATTCGTACAATCGCGACGAAATCATCGACTTCATAAAACGCATAGAAAAGACCATTTCAGAGCCTGTGGAGTTCGTGTGCGAGTTAAAGTTTGACGGTGTATCAATAAGCCTGACCTACGAGCACGGCCTGTTGATACGCGCCGTCACCCGCGGTGACGGCGCTCAAGGCGACGAGGTCACCACCAACATCAAGACCATACATAGTATCCCCCTGAAGCTTCATGGCGACTATCCCGACTTTTTGGAGATGAGAGGCGAAGTGATAATGCCTCACGACAGTTTCGAAAAAGTCAACGCCGAGCGTGACGAACTCGGTTTGGCCACGTTTGCCAATCCGCGCAACGCAGCCGCCGGCACCATAAAACTACAAGATTCACGGGAAGCGGCAAGCCGGCGGCTTGACAATTTCTGTTATTACATGATGATGGACGACCTGCCGTTCACCACTCATTACCAGAGCCTCATGGCGGCCAAGGAATGGGGATTCAACATCTCCTCTCACATGAAGGTCTGCCACAACATAGATGAGATAGAGAGTTTCATCAACTACTGGGACGTACAGCGCAAATTCTTGCCTTTCGACATAGACGGTATAGTCATTAAGGTTAACAGCTTCGCCCAGCGGGAGGAGCTTGGTCTGACAGCGAAATCGCCCCGCTGGGCGATAGCCTACAAGTTCAAAGCCGAACAGGTAGCGACCAAGTTGGTTAGCGTCGACTTCCAGGTGGGACGCCACGGAACAATCACTCCGGTGGCCAATCTGGAGCCCGTTCAGTTGGCCGGCACCACTGTCAAGCGAGCCACTCTGAACAACGCCGACTTCATACGTCAGCTCGACCTCCACTGCGACGACACCGTCAAGGTTGAAAAAGGTGGCGAAATCATTCCTAAAATAGTAGGCATAGACCTCGAGAAACGCAAAGCCGGCAGCAAACCGGTAGAGTTCATAACACACTGCCCTGAATGCGGCGCCCAGCTTGTGCAAAAGGAAGGCGAAGCAGCCTGGTACTGCCCCAACAGCATGGGATGTCCTCCTCAAATCAAGGGTCGCATCGAGCATTTCATCAGCCGTAAGGCCATGAACATCGAAAGTCTGGGCGAAGGCAAGGTGGAGATGATATTCGACAACCATCTCATCAACAACTACGCAGACCTTTACGACCTCACTTACGACAAGCTCTACGGACTCGAAAAAGTCGAGACCTACGTTGACGAAACCAGTCTTTTCCAGGAGACCATTACACGCAAGGTTTCTTTCAAGGAAAAAACCGTCAACAACATACTCAACTCCTTAATAAAGTCGCGCGAAGTGCCGTTTGCCAGAGTGCTTTACGCCTTAGGTATCAAAGAGGTGGGCGAAACCACCGCCAAAGTCATTGCCAACAAGATGGGCAGCATCGACAACCTCATCAATGCATCTCTGGAAGAGTTGCAGGAAATCAACACCGTCGGTGAGACCATAGCACTCAGCATCAGGAATTTCTTTGACGACGAGCGCAACATCAGCATTATCAACCGTCTCAAAAACGCAGGTCTGCAGTTTTCGCAAGAGAAGAAAGTTGCAACTGAAAATCAGTTGCTCGCAGGCAAGACCATAGTCGTGAGCGGAGTGTTCGCCAACTTCTCACGTGACGGCATAAAGCAGAAAATCGAAGATTTGGGTGGCAAAAACTCAAGTTCCATCTCGTCCAAGACCGACTTCGTGGTGGCTGGAGAGAAAATGGGGCCTGAAAAGCGCAAAAAGGCCGAAGAACTCGGCATCAGAATTATGAATGAAGAAGAATTTCTAGACATGATAAATCACTAAACTTAATACTATGCTACGAAAACTACGAATCCTGTTAGCAACTGTCAGTTTCATACTGATAACCTTGCTATTCCTTGATTTCTCCGGAGCGCTCCACTCCTATTTCGGCTGGATGGCAAAGCTTCAGTTTATACCGGCACTGCTTGCCTCAAGCTTTGTGACTCTAATCGCAATAGTAGTAATCACTGTGCTTTTCGGACGAATCTACTGTTCTGTAATATGCCCGCTTGGCATCTATCAGGACGGCATCTCGCACCTTGCCGAAAAACGGAAAAAGAACCGTTACAGTTTCAAGAAAAGCAAGAGATACCGTTATTACATAGGCTTGATTTTCTTTTTGCTGATTGCCTTCGGATTCACCGGATACGCCATTTTCATTGAGCCGTACAGCATATTCGGACGTTTCGCATCCAACATCTTCAGTCCTGTTTACCGATTGATAAACAATATGTTGGCATATTTCGCCGAACGTTGGAACAGCTACGCGTTCTATCATGTCGACGTCTATGTCAAGAGTCTGCCGATGTTCATAGTTGCAATAGCTTATTTATTGATAATAACCGTCTTAGCTTTAACAAACGGACGTTGGTATTGCAACAGCATCTGTCCGGTTGGAGCCGTCTTGGGTTGCCTGTCGAAATTCTCCTTATTCAAGCCTCATTTCGACGAGGAAAAATGTGTCAGCTGCGGTCTGTGCGAGAAAAACTGCCGTTGTTCGGCCATAGACTCCAAGAAACACGAGATAGATTACTCTAAATGTGTAAGCTGCTTCAACTGCGTGAGCAAATGCAACAAAGGCGCGATGAAATATGGCTATTACAAATATTTCAAAGTCACTGAAGAGCCAAAAGTTATAGGCGACGAAGGCAAGACCAGTCGCAAAACCTTCATAGCAACAGTTGCAACCATAGCCACTGCCTCGGCTCTGCATGCTCAAGAAAAAGTAGTTGACGGAGGCTTGGCAACCATACTTGAGAAGAAGGCTCCAAAGCGCATTACTCCTCTCAAACCCGCAGGATCCGAAAGCCTTGAGAACTTCAGCTCCAAATGTACAGGATGTCAGTTGTGCGTACAAAACTGCCCGAATGATGTACTGCGGGCCTCATCAAAGCTGGATACTTTCATGCAGCCCGAGATGTCGTACGAGCGTGGCTATTGCCGGCCCGAATGCACGGCTTGCTCGGAGGTATGTCCGGCCGGCGCCATCCACAAGATTACTCGAGAACAAAAATCCTCCATAAAGATAGGTCATGCAGTGTGGATCGACCGCAATTGCATACCGCTTCGTGACGGCGTGGAGTGCGGCAACTGCGCTCACCACTGCCCCACCGGTGCCATCACTATGATGCCTTATGATCCCGATGACGCGGCATCACACAAGATTCCGCTTGTCAACACCGAACGCTGCATAGGCTGCGGCGCCTGCGAACACGTCTGTCCGGCAAGGCCGTTCAGTGCAATTTATGTAGAAGGTAACTTAATTCACATGGAGGTGTAAAATGAAAGAAAACAATATATCACGCAAGGATTTCCTGAAGGTGGTCGGTGCCACCGCAGCAGTTTCAGCCGTCGCATTATCAGGCTGCAAATCTGACAATATCGAAAAAGAAACAACCTATTCCGTGGGCGATATTCCCAAGGACAAGATGACCTACCGCACAAACCATAACAGCGGCGACAAGGTTTCCATATTAGGCTACGGCATGATGCGTCTACCCTTCAAAGATAATGTGATTGACCAGGAGATGGTCAATAAGTTGGTGGACTATGCCATGGACCACGGTGTCAATTACTACGACACCTCACCGGTTTACTGCCGCGGAGGTTCTGAGGTGGCCACAGGCATTGCGCTTAGCCGTTACCCCAGGGAGAAATACTACCTAGCCACCAAGCTGTCTAACTTCGCTCCCCAGTTTTGGAGCCGCGAAGCCTCCATCAAGATGTACCACGACTCTTTCGAGAAGTTGCAAACCAACTATTTCGACTACTATCTGCTTCATTCCGTGGGCAACAGCAGCAAGGGGCTTGACGGATGGCAGACCTTCCAGAAACGCTACATCGACAACGGCATGATCGACTTCGTTCAGGAAGAACGCCGTGCCGGACGCATCCGCAACCTGGGTTTCTCCTTCCACGGTGATCCACGCACCATTGAATGGCTTTTGGATAACCACGACAAATACCATTGGGACTTCGTGCAAATCGAGATGAACTATATCGACTGGGAGCACGCTCACGATGTGGACGAGGACAATGTCAACGCCGACTATCTCTACAAACGCCTTACCGACTTGAACATTCCTGTAGTCATCATGGAGCCTTTGCTCGGCGGACGACTGTCCAACCTGCCTGATGTGCTTGCCACCACGTTGAAACAACGCGCGCCTCAAAACAGCGTGGCTTCGTGGGCTTTCCGTTTTGTTGGCACCTACCCCAACGTGCTCACAGTGCTTAGCGGCATGACTTTTATGGAACATCTGCAGGACAACCTGCGCACCTACAGTCCGCTACAGCCTTGCACTCCAGAGGAAATCCAGCTGCTGATGCAGGTTGCCGACATGTATCTGAAATATCCTATAATCCCATGCACCACCTGTCAGTACTGCATGCCATGTCCTTACGGCATCGACATCCCTACCAACTTCAGCTTCTATAACAAATGCGTCAACGAAGGCAGCATAGTGGAAGACACTCAGTCGAAGGATTACCGCAAGGCACGCCGTCGTTTCCTCATTGAATATAACCGCACCTTGGAGGCCGACCGTCAGGTGGAGCACTGCATAGGCTGCAATCAGTGTGTCTCTCACTGTCCGCAGCGCATCAACATACCTCAACAGTTAACCAGAATCAACGACATTGTCGAAAGATTATTACAACAGATATAATTTTTAAAAATTATAATAATTCAGTCAGTTTTAAGTTATTGTAAACGAATTAACTAATAAAAATACATCAAATGAAAAAACTATCTTTATTACTCTTTGCTACAGCTCTGATAATGAGTTCATGCAACAATCACAATCAGTTTAAAGTCACTCTCAACTTAACAGATGCCGACAATCAGACAGCTTACCTCTTCAAGGCTGTTGATAATGAGGAGATCCTCATTGACTCAGCTGTCATCAACAACAACAAAGCTGTGATGAATGTCGATTTCGACGATCCTCAGACTCTTTATTACATCAAATTTGAAAAAAACGAACGTTGCAACCGATTCCCTTTCTTCACTGAAAACACAAGCACCACCATCAATGGAAACAGCGTTGAAGACATGCAGTTATGGAGAGTGGATGGCTGTCCTGCAATGGACATCCTGAACACCTACTCTGACGGTATGATTTCGTTTGGTGAAAGAATAGAAGCTCTGCTAATAGAAAGCAATGAATATGCTTTGGCTGAGGATGAGGAAAATGCTAAGGAAGCATTCCACAAAGCCGAAGCCGTTATGGAAGAATACCACGCCTATGAGCTCGAATACATCTCAAATCTTCCCGACACATACGTTGCCCACTATATTCTTTACCTAGGCAAAGATGATTTTGAATATGACGAGGTGAAAAAAATTGCCGAAGGTTTCAAGACAGAATCCGTTTTCAACAAAAGCATACAGGAATACCTCGAAACTTACGGACGCATACAGCCAGGTGCTCCGGCCATGGACTTCACACTGCAGACAGCTGACGGCAAAGATGTAAACCTCATGCAGACCATCAAAGCCAACAAATACACTCTGGTCGACTTCTGGGCATCATGGTGCATGCCATGCCGTGAGGAGAATCCATTTGTGAAAATGGCTTATCAGAAATTCCACAACAAAGGTTTGGCTATCATAGGTGTAAGCGTCGACCGCAACGAAGCTTCATGGCTTCAGGCTGTCAAGGACGACGATCTCCCGTGGACCCATGTGCGCGACATCAACGGTTCAGCCGCCAATGAGTACCTTGTGAAATACATTCCAAGCAACTTCCTGTTCAATCAGGATGGCGTTATAGTCGCCACAAACCTTCGCGGTGAAGAACTCGAAGCTAAATTAGCTGAATTGTTAAAATAGTTCCATAAACATGAAAAATATCATCATTCTGTCGCTGGCGTTGCTGATGTTTAGCTGCTGTGACAAAACCCAAGAAAACTGCAAGACAATGAATAACAACACTATGGAAGATTTGCTCACGCGCCGCAGCGTGCGCAGCTACACCGACGAGGTGCCTCCTATGGAGGTCATCGAAGAAATCTGCAAGGCCGGCACCTACGCCCCTACAGGAATGAACAAACAGGCCCCTATCATCATCGCGGTGACAAACCGTGAGGTACGCGACAAGCTGAGCAAGCTAAACGCAGAAGTGTTCGGCAAGGACAACGACATGGACCCGTTCTACGGAGCTCCGGTGGTCTTGGTCGTTTTGGCCGACACCACAGCCGCATTCACTTGGAAAGAAGACGGTTCGCTCGTGATGGGCAACCTCTTGAACGCAGCCCACGCCAAAGGTCTCGGCTCATGCTGGATCCACCGCGCCAAAGAAGTGTTTGAGACTCCGGAAGGCAAAGCCATTTTGCGTGACCTCGGCATCGACGACACTAAATACGTCGGCATAGGCAACTGCATTTTGGGCTACGTGAAAGGCGACTATCCGACGGCAAGACCGAGGAAAGACAATTATGTTTATTGGATAAAGTAGAGACAGGTTAGTTTTTGTTTTTAAGACAGGATTAACAAGATTAACAGGATTTTTTTATGCAAAAATCCTGTTAATCTTGTAAAAAAAATAGTATTATGAAAAAATATATCACAATTGTCTTTGTCTTATTATGTTGCACAATAAATCTGTCAGCACAAAACATCTGGAAAGACATCAGTATTGAAGACAATGATTTTCTGGGCGTTGGCACTGACGGTTGCATATATGTATATTCGTCATACGGTATTGTATATCGGTCACAAGATGAAGGAGCCACATGGGAAAGCGTTCTCGACCAAAACAATGGCAATTTCTTCACATACAATTTTACAATCAACAAAGACAATCGGGTTTTTATATTCGAGAATGGTAGCCAAACAGTGTTATACTCCGATGACGACGGCGACATCTGGCAGCAGACCACGCCAATACCTATAAATACTATTTGGGTTTTAGGTTTGTATTCTCCATCCAATGATATTTTATTAGGTTGGACATATACTGAAATTTTCTGGACTACTGACAGTGGTGCCACTTGGGACTTTGCGACACTCAGTTTCATTAACGAGGAAACAGCTCATATAAATTGCGTGATTGTGAATGATGAAGGCGATATTTATGCCAGTGTTTATGATACTGATTATAACAACAGGGGCATCTACCATTCCACACTTTCAGATATGCAGAATTGGACGTTATCTGCTTTCATGAGTTGGGATATAACTTATATGACATTCGACCCCGAAGGCAATGTCGTCGCCAATTACAATGGGAATACAACAACCGACAATTTGCATGTGCCTGGTTATTATCTTATCAAAAACAGAGAAATAGCTGTTTCAGATAATGGAATCATATATAAACTGAAATATGAGCCAGACGGCCAGGTAAGACTCAATTATTCCATTAATCACAGCATGAGTTTCTTTGACATCGGTGAGACCATGCCCGTCACCCACATCCCATATCCCGGTTCCGATGATGCTAACCTTTTCAAAGGCAACGACAACCATCTATATTATTGTGGTGGCGGTGTTTTTTATAAAAGCATCAAAAACGCTGACCATATTCCTTGGATAAACGGAGTTCTGGCTCATGTCACTGCTCCTTATTTCACAAACAACGCCAATGACAGCCGAGTAGCAATAGTATCTGATGATGAAACCTATTACATCACCGTGGATGGATATTGGGCCAATCCCAATAGCGACTCACTCATTGTATGTTATGACACTATACCTGTCGGCACAAACATACACTTAACAGGGATGATTAACGAAAGGCTGGATGATAATGGTGACACATTCAAAGTCGTTGATATCCAATGCCTTGAAGGCTCTTATTATAATGCCATCACAACTTTCATTGAACCTTGGGGAGTGCCTGTCGCCTATCCCGGACCGGAAACAGTTGATGCAGCAATGATTCAATACAGACAGCCACCATACGAGCTGTATTATCTTTCGATAAACGGAGAATTGCAAACTGAATACCCAATTGTTTTTAACGGCGTGGAAATCAATGGCTTTTGCAGGTTTATCGGTCACGGAACCACTTGGTACGATTATTATGGCGAGCCTTTCAATGTTTTCGAGTTGCACGATGTAGTGCCATATTATCAGGGCGATTTCAATGATGACGGAATCCTCACTACCGAAAATCCTTTGAATTCTCTTGCGTTACAAAACGCCTCTGGTATTATTTACCTAACTCACAATAACAAGATGTTCCAAAATTACATTGACAACAACCTTTATGAAGAAGGAATAAATGTTCATGTCAAAGGATGGAATGCATATCGTTATGACGAATATGGCAATATGTATCAGACAGTTGATTTTGTTTCGATGCAAACGGATGAGGAAATAACACTTCAAGGATACGTAGGCAGTGCTGCCATGCCTCACACAGGATATATTCCAATTCCAGGTATGTCGCCAGCATTTGTATATCTTGACAAATCCTATTATATTGATAATCAGATAGAACAAACAATAAACGGTATTGAACACATCATTGTCGGAAACGACACCATACATGAAGGAGACCACATAGAAGCCACTTTTACATCCAGGGTATTGATCGACACTGATTTAAATCTCTACTATAGGATTATGATCAATGAGGCAAATATCATAATGAATTCTATATATGATACGGAAACAAAAGAATTTTCGGTTTTTCCGAATCCTGCCGATGATTATATCATGATTAGTGTTGACCAGCCGAAAGATTTCACAATATCGGATATTTTCGGTAAAATAGTCCTAACAGGTACAATATCGTCTGATAATCAACAGATTGACATCTCAGAGTTATCTTGTGGAATGTATTTTATAAAAATAGATGATATTTTAGTAAAACTAATAATAAACAGATAACAACATGAAAAGACTTATCTCATTAACACTCATTGCATTAGCAGTTGTTTGTATAGTATTTTCCTGTAAAAAAGAAAAACAGGGCACGACAGACCCTATCGACACCAGCAAAATCACTTTCGGCAACACCGAGGGTATGGATGTGGTGAGGTTAGATTCCATTTATTTGACAAATCACCCCTATGCAGGGTATTATTATACTGAAAACATTGATTTTGACGGAGATGGCTTGGGTGATAATATAATAAAATTTGAGATAATCGCTGGTGCTTGGGTTGGCAGTGGCAGTCAAAACGTCGCAATTCTTGGTGAATTTTTTGAAAAAGAGACTTTTATCCATAATGACACATCTTATCATTCCCACGATGGGATTGTTGAGGCTATATGTTCAGAAATTTATTCCAATTGTGGGCAAATTGCCACCTACGACTCTGTACAGACCAGTCAAGTTTTGAAAGTCACGGCTAATGATGAAGGCGCTCAGATGAGTGTCAATGATAATTTCGAATATGCCTCGATTTTCTACAATGACGCTGAGATATTTTGTGGTGATTATTTTATTGAAAATTATTATTATTCCAACGACACTGTTTACCAATACACTTTCAGGTATATCAACCATTGCAGCGCTTTTGCTACCGGGAAGCCTGAATATATAGGATTTAAAGTCACCGAAAACGACCGCACCCGTTTGGGATGGGTGAAAGTCGAGCTCATTCCGTCGGATTTGCCGGATGATTATTACTTTAAGATTATTGAAGCGGCAATACAGAAATGATAAATTACGGCGCTGCCTTAAAGGCTTTAAGGCCATTAATGGCTTTAAGGCCCTTAAGGCAGCGCCGTAATAATTTACTTTTTTTACAATTTAATGTGTCTTATCCGGCCACTCTGGGATTGCCGGCGCCTCCGGCCAATCCTTCATCTGTTCCAAAATCACCTCGATAGCTTTATCAAGCTGGGCATCAACGCCATTGAACTCATCGTATGGGTTGTTGTCGATGACGATGTCTGGGTCGACACCGTGTCCTTCGATGATCCAGTTGCCGTTTTGGTCGAACGGAGCGAACTCAGGACGGTTCAAGGTGCCGCCGTCGATGAACGGCAAGCTGCCACGGATGCCCACAACGCCACCCCATGAACGTGTACCGATGGTGGTACCGAGTTTGTAATGCTTGAACTGCCATGGGAACAAGTCGCCGTCGGATGCTGAGTATTTGTTGAACAACAACACCTTTGGTCCGTTTATCATCTGGTTAGGCTTGATTTCAGCTGCGTTGCCGTTACGTGTCACTGTCCACATTGATGCCTCACGGCGCAGACGCTCGATAATCATCGGTGAGACGTTACCGCCGCCATTGCCACGGTCGTCGATAATCAAAGCCTTCTTGGTGAGCTGCGGATAGAAGTATTTCACAAACTCGTTCAAACCCTCGACACCCATGTCAGGGATGTGGATGTAACCCACCTGGCCGTTGGTAGCCTTGCTGACTTTCTCGATGTTGTTTTGCACCATATTGTAGTAATAAAGCGAGTTTTCGCTTTCAATCGGTGTCACCACCACGTCACGGGCGCCGCTTTCCGATGCCTTGCTGTTCAGACTTAACACCACAGCCTTGCCAGCCTTGTCAATCAAAGCCTCGTAGATATTGACCATGTCTTTCGTTGAGACGCCGTCTATAGCCACGATGAAGTCGCCTTCCTTAGCGTTTACACCTATTTCAGTCAATGGAGAGATAGTTGCATCGTTCCAGCTCTCCCCTTTCAAAATCTTGTTGATCTTGTAATATCCGCTGCCGTCGCGCTCAAGTTCTGCGCCAAGCAGACCGAGTTTGAGACGTGGTGTCTCAACGCGGTCGCCGCCACCTGTGTAAGCATGACCGATGTTCAATTCGCCAATCATCTCACCGATGAGGTAGTTGACATCGTTACGGTCACCGCAATATGGGATCAAAACAGCATATTTGTCATGGATTGCCGGCCAGTCGTTGCCGTGCATGTTAGGCGCATAGAAGAAGTCGCGCATCTGACGCCATGCCTCGGTGTAAATCTGAGCCCATTCCTCATGCAGGTTGACCCATTTCTTCATGTTTGAAAGGTCGATAGGCTCGTCAATGCCTTTCACCTCACGTTTTGGAGCGTTGATCACCGCTATGTTCCAACGTTTTCTGACAACCATCTTCTTTCCGTCAGGAGTCAGATAATAATCGTTGAAGTCACCGATTTTTGTAGCTTCTTTTTCCTCCAAATCGTAGTAATACAAGCCGCCGCCGCGGTTGCCCCAAGACATGTAATAAAGTCCGTTTTCAACCGCATTGAGGTCGTAATAATAAGCTGTATTGAGGTCCGGTAACGGAATGATACGGCTCATGATGCCTTCAAAATCAATCTTTATCGACAGGGCGTCTTCTTTCTTGGAATCCTTTTTCTTGTCTTTGCCCTTGTCTGACTTGCCTGACTTCTCCTCTTTTGCCTCGCCTTTGTCGACAGTAACTTCGTCATTCTTTGTGAGGAAAGGCGAAGGGGTGTCTTTCTGCAAGGTTATCATGTAGATGCGGCTCATCTCACGATAGGCATAGTTCCATTCCACGCTGCTGTAGGTCGGGTTGAAATCGCGTTCTGAGGTGAAATACAGATACTTCCCGTTCTTGTCGAATGTAGGATTCGATGAGTTGAACCAGGTGTCGGTGACAGGCTCAGCCTTCTGAGTATCAACGTTATAGATAAAAATTCTGCTAAACTCCGACATGTTATTGTCAGAATATGCAATCCATTTGCTGTCTGGCGACCATGAGAAATCTCTCATCTCGCCATCCTGGCTCTTCGCGACCTCAGTTACCTTCTTCGAGGCGACATCAATCATCATGAGGCGGTTCATCTTGTCGTACCAGGTGATTTTCTTGCTGTCAGGCGACCATGAAGGCTGGTATTTGTAAGTCTCAGAAACTTTTTGAGGATCAGTGAGTTGTATAGCCTCTTCCTTACCGTCTTGTTTCTGAATGTAAAGCTCGTCGTTGCCGGTTCTATCAGAGATGTAAGCGATATATTCGCCATCAGGTGACCAAGCGACGTTACGATCGTGAACGCCGTCAGACTTGGTCAAATTCCTTGTAATTCCTGACTCTACAGGCAATGTCCAGACATCACCGCGAGCGCTTAAAACGATACGTTTTCCGTCAGGTGACACATCGCCTGATGTGATGTATTTCGATGCATCAACGTATTTTGTGCGTGACGACTTGTTATCGCCGATGATTTGCGCCGGAATCGGATGAATCGAGTTGTCTTTCAGGCTCAGACGGAACAGCTCGCCGCCGTTTTCATAAACGATGTCGTTGTCGCCCAGCGAAGGATATTTCACATCGTAATAAGTGTAGTTTGTAACCTTCGTAATCGCCTTTGTTTTCAGGTCATAGCAGAAAATATTCATCGTTCTGTCGCGGTCTGAGCAGAAATAAATCTTATCGCCTGCCCACATCGGGAAGATATCTTGAGCCACATTGTTGGTGATGTTTGTCAACTCTTTTGTGTTGAAATCGAAGATCCAGACATCGTCGGCCATACCGCCGCGATAGTATTTCCAGGTACGGAACTCACGCATCACGCGGTTGAACGCGATCTTGGTGCCGTCAGGCGAATAGCTTATCCAGCCGCCTTCCTCGAATGGAAGCTGTTCACCGAGTCCGCCGTTGATGTTAGCCACAAAAAGATGTCCGATAAAGTCGTCCCAAGTAATTCTGCGTGAACGATATACGATATTCTCGTTATCTTTCCATGTCATCACGATGTTGTTAGGTCCCATACGGTCCGAGAGGTCGTCACGGTCGAGGGTGGCTGTGTAGGTAACACGTTGAGGCTCACCGCCTTCGGCAGGCATCACATAAACTTCTGTGTTACCATCGTATTGTCCGGTGAATGCGATGTTTTTCCCGTCAGGTGAGAATCTTGCAAAGATCTCGAACCCCTCAGGGTCGTTAGTCAATTGGCGAGCCAGTCCGCCCTTGATGTCGACGGTGTAAAGGTCACCTGCATAGCTGAAGACTACCTGGTTTCCGTGAATTGCCGGAAAACGCAGCATCTTAGCATCGTTCTGTGCCTGCAGCGACAATGTGCCGAATGCAAGCAACAAGCTGAAAATAAACAATTTACATTTCATAGCAATAATTTAAATCGTTAATATTAGATTAAAACAATTTATCCATTCTAACTTCATCAACTATAATCTCATCTCCTAAGTAAACGAGATAAGCCTTGATTTGCTGCATGCCATTCATCTGAATTAATGCCGACATGTAATTTTGCAACTGCCCATGATACTGCTCGTCGGGTCTACCTGTCTTATAATCAATCAATATGGTGCCGTTTTTTGTCTCCACATACCTGTCAGGACGTATGATATTTCCGTCGTATGTGCGTATATCCATCTCGTTTTTCACCATTGCATCTTCGGAAAAAGCCTCTTTCAGCTCCGGTATCTCTGTAACCTTTCTAAAGATAGACAAAAGTCTATCAGCCTGCTTCTGGTCAAGGGTACCGTCATTGACGTATGGTCGCAAAGCTCTCTCGGCATCGGCTATGGTGAGTATCTTGGAGAGTATTTCATGCACCAGCAGACCCCATTCATCAGGACGGAAACTGTCTTTCTCGGCCCACATCATGGTCGGATCGGGATCAAGTTGCAGCTTTTCGTACCAGTTAAGAGTGTTAGGCGCTTTATTTCCTTCAGGCAATTCCAATATTATAACCTTATCGGATTTGGAGGATTTCTTATTGATTTCCAATACTGTAGAAGCAAAATCACCATAATTGTAGGCAGTCATTTCCTCTCCTTCCACAACCTCAATTTCCTCATTTTTCAAGAAATAATCCTTGAAAGCGTCTATATGGTTTCCACTCTTATCATGTTGAATATCAAGACTATCTTCAAAGAAATCGGTAAACAGATTATAACCCTCGTTTTTTGGTTTATAATCGTTGGTATAGACGAAAAGCATGTTCTTGGCACGGGTCATCGCCACATACATCAAATCGAGTATGTCGAGCATGGTCTTTTGGTTTTCCTTCTCAACCAGATGTTCAAAAGCGGTGCCTACAAGCTTTTCTTTGCTAAGTTTCAGCAGGAAGGCATCCAGATGTGGAATAGACTTAGTCTCGTCATAATCAGCACATTGCAGCCACATCTCGCTTTGAGTAAAACCATGAGCCGACTGCAGCATAGTATTTGCATAAGGATACAGAACCACCTTAAACTCCAGGCCTTTTGCCTTGTGTATGGTCATAATCTGAACACTGTCAAGCTCGCCCGACAACTGCACTGCCAGTTTGTTTTTCTTTTTGTCCCAAAACTCAAGAAAATCAGCTATTCCCGAACTGTGATGACCTTGCCAGTCGAACACCATGTTCATGAAATACTGCAGAAACACATCTTCGGCGATATTGAAGCCGTACGACTTGCAAATCTGCATGCAAAGGTCGTATATTCCACCTGTTTGTTCAGCGGATATGACTTCCGGCACAGCTTCACAACGGCATTTAGCGGCAAAAAACTCCACTGCCTTTTTGGTCACCGGATTGCTGTCGTCCACCATCCGCATCAGGCTGTGTACAACCAACTGCACCTTGTCGGAAGTCTGCAACAGCAGCGACTCGGCCGACACGACTCCTATACCGTTCTCCACCAGGTAATTGGCTATGTCAGTACCGTCAGAATTGGAACGGACAAGTATTGTAATATCTTTATAACCAATATTTTGATTATGCAAATCTATAATTTGCTTTAATATTAATTTTTTAACCTTCTCCCTGTATTCAGCCTGCTTCATCTCGCCATGCAGCACCTCTACCGAGACAAAACCCTCCCCGTTTTTGGGGTTGTAAATCTGTTCCACGTCGTTGTAGACACCTTTGATCGGCAAAGAGTTTTCAGCATAACGGAAGAAGGTGTTGTTGAACTTTATGACACTCTTGGACGAACGGAAATTGGTGTCAAGAGTCATCTTGCGGGCCGAAGCCACAAACTGAGCCTCACAGCGTTCTCCGAAAGCATTATCCGGACGCTTGTATATATTTGGCAAATTGATTATCTGCTCAACTTCACCGCTGCGGAAGCGGTAAATCGACTGCTTGGCGTCGCCCACAAGCAGGTTCATATTTCCGGACGACAGGCTGTTTTCAACCAAAGGTAGGAAATTCTGCCACTGCAGCACCGAAGTGTCCTGAAACTCATCTATGAAATAATGTTTGTAGCGTTCACCTATCCTCTCGTAGATAAAAGGCACAGAACAGTCGTCCAAAATATCGGAAATCCTCTTGTTGAACTCCGAAATATGCACCTGTGACGACTCGGCAATATACTCCTTTATAAGTTCGAAAATATGGTTTCGCAAAACGTAAAGATACAGGTCTTTTTCTATGGTATCATATATCAACTTCTTGGAATACAACGACTTGTATTCTCTCACCGCATCATTGTACACATCCAGAATCGCATCGTCTGAAATCCTGCTCTTTGGGTCTTTCCAAGGCTTGTCGCCGTTTAATATACTTTCGGTAGTGGCTGTAGTCACACAGCTTTTGCCCTCGGCCATCTTCTTTTTGACGGTTGGCAAGCCCCTGCTGGCTTTCCCGCTGTAATCCTGATCGGTTATGCCGCACCTCTTCTCCTCTTCTTCTATTCCATTGATTATCAACAATATAGTTTTATCAAGATTTTCCTTTTCGGCATGCACATAATCCCTGATTTCCTTGTATTTCTTCTCGTCTATATCACTGAAATTCTTATAGTTACCCTTACGATAGGCATCTTCCGACAGAAGCTTGACTATAAACCCGCCCAACAGCTTCTTCACATCCCAATTGCTTTCTTCCGAAAGGTTATATTCCACAAAATTCGACAATATGGTAGTGATAAACTGATTCTTGCCGATTTCATCCGAAATCCTGCGTATTATCTCATCAACCAGATCGTCGTCATCCAAAATCACGCTGTATTGTCCGGGCAATTCAAGTTCTCTGGCAAAGCTACGTGAAAGCCGCTGCACAAAACTGTCGATGGTGCACACCGCCACATCGCTGTAATTATGCAGCATATTGGTATACAGACGCTTAGCCCTATCAATTAGAGCACTTTCAGAAATGTTGACAGCTGAAATCAGATACTCCCGCATCTGCACTATGTCGCTCTCGGTGGAGCCCTCGATAAAACCAAGCAGGAAACGCAATATCTTGGCTTTCATCTCTCCAGCAGCCTTGTTGGTGAAAGTCACAGCCAATATCTCGCGGAAAGCGTCAGCATTGTCCCCCAAACACAGCGTAAGGTACTCCCTCACTATGGTGAAGGTTTTACCCGAGCCGGCAGAGGCCCTGTAAATTTTGAACGGTTTACCAGCCTCACTCATCGCTTATTCTTGTTTTTCCTGTGGATATTGAAGATTTCCCTCACATTGTCAAAACTTTGCGAATATGAGATACCCACTCCCTGCGTGAAGTCGGAATAGCTTTCAAACGAGTAGATGTAGTAGTTATTCTTGATGTTGGTGTGATTGTACGCTTTCAGACTCAATCGCTTGGTCAGCTTGAACGTGATATCCACATCTCCCACTATGTTGTTGGCCTTATTGGTGGTATTTTTGTCGCCACGTATCACTCCGAAGTTGCCTTCAATGACCAGACGGTCGTCGAAAAGCTGAGTCGACAGAGCCACTTCCAGCTCTTCATTTGTCAAACGGTCATTAGGAGTGTAATTGATACCCACATCAAAGTCTTTGGATATCTGTGACAGCCAGTTGCTCAACTGGCTGGTTATGACGCCATAGCCTGCCGTAGTGCCCAATCTGGCCACATTCGATTCTGCAGCATACGAGAACGAACCCAACATCAGCAGAGAGAACACCTGCTGGGCCATCACGCCCTGGTTGGTGGTGTCTATGATAGAATACACAAGGCTTCGTGTATCGTCTTTCACATTAGGCAACTCTATTCCGAAAGTGATGGTCGGGTTCATCAGCTTGTCGGTAAGACGGATAATGCAGTCCACGTTGATATTGTCGGTCAAGGCCGTGGTATCCACAGCCGAGGTTCCCAGTGATGTCAGAGACGATTTGGTACGGTAAACACCCACCAGATTGATGTCGGCATCGGTTGGATCGCCTGTCCAGCGTATGGTTCCTCCGTTGCGCAGAGAGAAGGTACGCTTCACCATCTCAAGAGAGAAGACAAAGGTTCCGCTACTCATCAGATAGTCACCGCGCATTGTAAAGTCGTCGTTTGTAACACCCAGGTTGAGATTACCCGTGCCTCGGGCGGAAATGTTACCCATATTCATAGGCAGGAAGATATTGACTTCTGCATCTGGCGTAACTTGGGCATCAATGTTGATAGTATATTTGTCTTCCTCCTTGGCCACCTCAGGTATAAACTTCTCTATTACAGTATCCGACTCTTCATTATGCTTCACGAAAACAATGAAATTGTCGTTCACCGAACTTGCACTGGAAATCGGCACATCTATCTCAGTTCCCTTCTTGGTGAGCACGTCAATGTCCATGGTAATGTCGTCGACAGGGCCTTTGATACTGACCACGCCGTCAGCTATGGCCGTTCCGTAGAATCCGCTGGCATTTTCCATAGGAATGTTCAGCGCCAGGAAGTCCTTACATCTGATCTTGATGTCGAAATTGAAGTCGCTCAGGTGATGATGGTCAATGACGCCGTTCAGAGTGGCATAATGCCCCGTAGTGTCTCGCACAATAATGTCGTTGAACACTATCCTGTCTTTCTTCATGGTGATGGTATCACTGAAAGTGAAGTAGGTGTTCATGTAATTGACCAGACAGCCGGCATTGTTCATAACCACTTTGCCTAAAATCTCCGGCTCCTTTATTGAGCCGCGAACCTTCACGTTACCGCTGGCATGACCGCTCATTCGCTTGACGACATTGCTGATGAATGGCGACAGAGTTGCAAGCTTGAAAGCATCGAAATCCAAGTCAAACTTGAGGTTATCTTTTGTCTTCAAAGGATAGTACGAACCCACAAGCTTAACTGCCTCGTGCTTTTCATCGCCAAACAAACTGTTGTAAAGCTCTGTGTTGATGTGTATAGATTTGTCCGAGTCGTGCCAGCTCGTAGTCACTGACACATCGCCAACCTCCTGATTGTTAAGATAGAAGTTGGCAAGCTCCAGATTGGTAATGAAAGACATGGTCTCACTGAGGCCAGACATTCTGACTATTCCGTTAGCCATACCGTCGAAATTGATATCGCTACCCTTGACAACAAAGTCGAAATCAGACACATCCACATCGTTAAGCACAGCCACCAAAGTGTCGGTACTGTGCATAGGAACATATCCGTTGAACGCCATCGACTGGGTGCCAGTATAAAGCATCAGGTAGTTGACCCCTATCCTATCCTTCTGGAAATCAATGTTACACATTGGATGCAGATTCCAGACCGTGTCGTTGACAACCAATTCCTCAGCCTTAAGTTTGAGCAGTCCACCCGACTTCTCGTAAGGTATGAATGTGGACTTCAGATGAGCCTTGTTGCGGTTGACGTCGTCATAGTCATCCCAAAACAGATCAAAATTGACCGTATCGTTGCTGCACACAGTATGCAGAGTCAAATTCTCCAAACCCAAACGCTCGCTATACTGTTCCGAGGTATCGCGAATGATTATTTCCGACAAATTGATAAGCGACACATATTCGTTGTAGCGGGCTGTATTTCTGATATCCAAATCCAGGATCCTCATGTCGTTATATACTATTTCCGGAGATTCAACAGTGCATCCGTGATATGGGTATTCTGTTGTGTAGGTCGCGTTGATGGTTGTTCCGCTGCTCACATAGAGATCCGGCATAAACATATGCATCAACTGTCTGGTATCTTTCAGGTTCAAGGATATCGAGAACTCCTGCTTATCCGTTTCGGTGGGTTCTCTGTCGTACCAGGCTGGAATGTGAATGTAATCGCGGGCAGTGTTCTTAAATGCCTCGACAAAGGTTCCCGAGCTGATAATGCCAGTGCCGTTGAAATCGAAGAAATCGCAGTCTATTGCAATATCCTTAATGCCGCTGATCTCGTTTATACTGCCATTGAAATAATCCATGGTATACAGCTCGCCGTTGAAGTATGAAGTGTTGTTCAGAGCCACACTTCCCACGATATCGTCCAAATTGTCGCCTTTGATGTCCAAATCTATATCCGACGAAACTACTACAGTTTTGTCATAATCGACAAGATTCAACTTCACCAGATCGGCATTCTTAACCTTGGCCGAAACTTTGTACCCTAGTTTGTCTTGATCTTTGAAATCTATGACAGAAGCCCAATCCAAGTTAATCAGAGGATGCTTAATATCGAAATCCGTCAACAGACGGCTGTCACCGTAATCTGCGTGTATATCGATGCTATCAAACTCATTGCCCATGATTTTCAAAGATTCAACAGCCACATCAGCCTTGAAATTGGATGTTTCCACCTCTAAACCCTTACCGTCCATGCCGAATTCAAATGTCACCTCCGACTCCTCATCCATGTCGAACATCTTCTGCAGATTTATATTGTCGGCATCGATGCTGAAAATATATTCGGAATCCTCCGTAGTGTTGAGATAGACATAGATGTCCATATTGCCTATGTCTGTCTGAAGATTGAACTGAGTGTTGAAATCGTCGGGATAACCCTTGAAAAAGCCTGTCAGCTCAAACACCTCCACATCGTCAAGCACAGACGGCATAGGCACAGTGACCGACTCAATCGGTATGGCGAAGTTGTCAACGTCGTTATAGGTAGTCCTGAGATTGCGGAAATTGATGTCCATGTAGGATGTGAAGAACTCCGGCAAACCCTTGAATGCCACGTCTGCATCAATATGCGAGTTCTCACCGAAACGGGCATCAAAGTTTTTCACTATGAAATCTGACACTTTACCGTCAAAGTAAGCCGTGAACACAAACTTGTCGGGCATTCTGTCCAGCACCCAGGAGAAATATCTCAAGTCGCTGAGTTTCAATGTCGACTCCCTGATATTTCCTATGATTCTCACCGAATCCTCAAACTCGTAATAGGCACTTGACTGCTCATATTCAAAACGCATGTCCAGATCGACCTTCGATTCGCCTGTGGCCAGCATAAGGTTGTCTATGTTCAGGCATTTCTCGCAAAACAGCACATCTCCGTAGGCGTCGTCCAGCACCAGTCCGCAACGGTCCTGGCCCTTGAGCGAGTGTACGTTCCACATTATGGTGTCATGCTTTATCTCTATGTCGCTGATTACGCCGTAAATACTGTCAATGTCGATATGGAACCAGTCCATGCTAAGCTTCTCGGGACGGTCTCTGTTCTGATCCCAGTAAACCACACGTCCGTTGTCGAGTTTCATATTGTCAATCCTGAAACGGATATCCGAGCCTTCATCCGTATCTGCTTCAGTATCTCCTCCTCCGCCCATCTGACCGAATAGCTCCATCATGTTGAGCCTCTCGGCGCCCTCATATTTGACCACATTTCCCCAAACATCTTCCAGATATATATCCTTCACCCTTAATTCGTCAGGCATAATCGTCGGGCTCACCTTGGCGTAAAGCTTGCCCACTCTGAAGAGCGGGCAGCCGTACAAATCGTCAATCTGCACGTCTTCAAGCACAATGCCCAAGTCGTAAGTGATATAGAAAGTGCGGATTTTGACTTCAGTATTCAGTCTTTTTGAAAGTTCACCTGCTATGGAACGCGCAACCATGGTCTGGAGAGTGACGTCGCGGAAGGCTGCGACCATGCTCGCCAGAAGTGCAATAATTATCACAAAGATAATTAATATGCCGTGGATAATTTTATTTTTTGTAACTTTGCGCATTCTTTTATGCTATGAACGAATACATTTTAGCCATCGAATCATCATGTGACGACACTTCTGCGGCAGTTTTGAGAGGCACGACAGTTTTATCGAATGTCATTGCTAATCAGGAGGTTCACCGTCAGTACGGGGGCGTCATTCCCGAGCTTGCATCACGCGCTCACCAACAGAACATCATTCCTGTGGTTGAAGCAGCGATTAAGCAAGCAAATATACAAAAAAATCAAATAAGTGCAATATCTTTTACACGTGGACCGGGACTTTTAGGTTCACTGCTCGTAGGCACTTCATTTTCAAAGGCTTTTGCCTTGGCCATGGACATCCCAATGATTGAAATAAATCATACCAACGGTCATGTGCTGGCCTTATTCGCTCAGGAGCCCGACTCACCTACGCCGGTTCCGGAGTTTCCTTTCCTCTGCCTGACAGTATCGGGCGGCCATACCCAAATCATGAAAGTCAACGACTATTTCGACTTGGAGATTCTGGGCAAGACCATAGACGACGCTGCCGGCGAGGCCTTCGACAAGACAGCTAAAATCATGGGATTGGGATATCCCGGAGGCCCGATAATCAACAGGTTAGCCAAAGAGGGAAACCCTGACGCCTTCCAGTTCAGCAAGCCTCACATTCCTGGCTACGACTACAGTTTCAGCGGACTGAAGACCAGTTTCCTGTATTTCCTGAGAGACAAACTGAAGGAAAACGAGAATTTCATTGAAGAAAACAAAGCCGACCTCTGCGCTTCAATACAAAAGGACATAATCGACACGCTTATGAAAAAGCTTATCAAAGCTGCCAAGGACACAGGCATAAGGCAGGTGGCCATAGCCGGCGGCGTGTCGGCGAACACAGGTTTGCAGGACGCGTTAATCGCCGCCGGCAAAAAGTACCATTGGCAGGTATTCATCCCTAAGTTCAAGTTCAGCACCGACAACGCGGCAATGATAGGCGTTGCTGGCTATCTGAAATACCAGCGCGGAGAGTTCGGAAGTCAGGATATGACACCATACGCGAGGACAGCCACACTGTAAGACTAAATTTAAAGTTATGGATTGGAAAACATTATTATCAGCTAAGCGTGAGGCTCGCGCACAGAGCGTGGCCGACATCAGGAACGAGTTTCAGAGAGACTACGACCGTATTATCTTCTCTAACATCTTCCGCCGTCTGCAAAACAAGACGCAGGTGTTCGCCTTGCCAGGCAGCAAGTTGGTGCATAACCGTTTGACGCACAGCCTCGAAGTGGCCAGCGTAGGCCGTTCCATAGCCCGCATGGTATCGAAAGAGCTCATCGACCGTTTCGGCCCAGATTTCCATAACGAGATTTACGACATTGACACCATAGTTTCCACAGCCTGTCTGGCTCACGACCTCGGCAACCCTCCTTTCGGACACTCGGGCGAAGAAACCATAAGCAGCTACTTCAAGTTCGGCGAAGGCCGCAAGCTACAGAGCCAGATTCCCGAAGAGCAATGGTCTGACCTCATCTCCTTTGAAGGAAATGCTAATGCTTTCCGCCAGTTGACACATCAGTTTGCAGGCCGTCGTGAAGGCGGACTCTCGCTCACATATGCCTCATTGGCCACTCTGATAAAATACCCTTATCCGTCGTTCGGCAAAGGCGATCGCAAGAAATACAACGTCTTCAACTCAGAGATAGAACAGTTTGAAAAAGTGATGGAAGGCTGCGGAATACCGCGCACAGACAGCCAAAAGCCGATATATGCCCGTCATCCTCTCTCCTACATGATGGAAGCCGCCGATGACATCTGCTACCTCATACTCGACATGGAGGACGCTCACAAGCGTAACATCATACAAACCAGCGATATAGACCGCCACTTCACCGCATTCTTCAGCGAAGACCGTCCTGAAGAGGCCTGGTTCTTCGAGCGCCGCGACCACATTTTCAAGACCGTGACCGACTCCAACGAGCGCATGGCCTTTCTCCGCGCCACAGTCATCAACAAACTCGTAGACTGCGTATCCAGCGTTTTCGTTGAAAACTACGATAGCATCATGTCTGGGACGTTCCAAAAGAGTTTGATATCACAGCTCCCGGAACTCGAGAACAACGCCCTGGAGGCCTGCAGAACGTTCTCAGTGCCAAATATTTACAGACATCCATCTGTCGTCAAGATAGAAGTGACAGGTTACAACATCATAGGCAGCCTGATGAACGAGTTCATGGACGCAGTGATGCATCCGGAAAGCGGCTATCACCGCCGTCTGATGTCCATCATCCCCGACCAGTTCAAGACAGAAAAAGACGACCTGTACTCAAAAATACAAGTCGTCCTCGATTATATCTCCAACATGACCGACCTCTACGCAGTGCAGCTCTACAAAGACCTGCGCGGCATAGAGTAATCAGTTAGGCTAAAAGCTTTTTCAAAGCCTCCACGAAGTTTCTGATATCGTCTTCGGTGGTGTCGAACGAGCACATCCATCGCACTATATCCTTGTCCATATCCCAGTCGTAGAAGAAATACTGCTTCTGCAACTCAGTCCACACCTTGCGAGGCAATTGCACGAAAACTCCGTTAACCTGCACAGGATAAACCACTTTCACCTGCGGAATGTCTTTCACCATGCTGTAAAGCAGCTGTGCCATGCGGTTGCTGTGCTCGGCGTTGCGGCGCCACAGTCCGGTCTGCAGATAAGCTTCGAACTGCACTGCCAGGAAACGCATTTTTGAGCAGAGCTGAAGCCCCTGTTTGCGGCGGAATTTGTATTCCTTGGCCAGTTCCGGATTCAGATACACCACCGACTCCCCTATCATCAGACCGTTTTTGGTGCCTCCGAACGACAATACGTCCACACCTGCATCGGTTGTCATATCTTTGAATGAGCAATTCAAAGCCACCGCAGCGTTGGCCAAACGGGCTCCGTCCATATGCAGATACATATTGTGCTCATGGGCCAAAGCCGCCAATGCCTTGATTTCGTTAATGGTATAGAGAGTTCCTAACTCGGTCGACTGAGTAATGGTAATTGCTTTGGGTTGTGAATGATGCTCAAAACCGAAGCCATGCATGCGGGTCATCACCAGTTCAGGAGTAAGTTTGCCGTCGGGTGTATCCACTGTGAGCAGACGGCAGCCCACTATGCGTTGCGGAGCGCCGCATTCGTCTACATTCACGTGGGCGGTCTCGGCACAAATCACAGCCTCATGTGAGCGCACCATGGCATCTATGGCCATAGTGTTGGCTCCCGTGCCGTTAAACACAAACGACACCACGGCCTGCGGGCCGAAATACTCCTTGAACAATTGTTCCACTCTGGCGCAATATTCATCGTCACCGTAAGCCAGCGCATGCTCAGCATTGGCATCAGCTATAGCTTTCAAAACCTCAGGACTAATGCCTGAATGGTTGTCACTTCCGAATCCTCTTTTCATCTTATCAAATTTTAAATCTATTATTTCTTATTTCCCAAAAGCACTCCGCTTACCATCCAATGCGAAAAACTGCTTCCTTCGTCGGCTCCCTGCGGAATGGCCACCGTAATGACGTGATGTCCTGGTTTTAAGTCGTTTAGGTCAAAATAGACAGGGTTGGTAGCCGTACCAGGACACCATCCCGAACGGGACAGGTCGGAAGACGACACTCCGTTCCAGAAATTACCGGAAACCGGATTGAATTCGCGGTATGTGGCACAGTCGCAACGCCATGGAGTGTACTTAAACACCTTCTCCCCATCCACAATTATGGTATTCTCTTTAGGGTTGAACTCATCGCCTCCATCCCATCCTCCATGACCGGTGGTAATATATCTAAGTTGCAGATTTTCAATTCCTTCAGGCACATCAAACTCAACTGTGAGGCTGTCAGTATAGAACAATCGTCCGTAGTTTTGCCCCGACATTTCCATAACGTTGCAAGTGTTGAACAGAGGCAAACTCCAACGGCTGTTGCCAGACACGTCACCGCTGTAGTCATTAGGATAAGCCACCAGATCGAGTGACACCTTGTGTCCTCCACCATCGTAATTACCTATGAAAGCGCCTATCAACACATCACCCGAAAGACGGTCCGAAAGCTCGGTCACTTCCATCTTGTAATAAGCTTCATCCTCCCATTCCAAGCCGTCTATTTTCACTCTGTCGTTGAAGTGATTCACTCCGAATGGAGTAAAGAACCTGACCAGCTCAACTACAGGCATATAGTCGTCTTCCAAACGTATTCCCTGATATTTTTTGCCATTCTTATCACATTGATATGGAATAACTTCAATACTATCAATTAAAGCATTACTTAAAGATAGTTTTCTGTCCATAGGAATGACAAAAACCGAGCCTGTACGGTCGTATGCATCCCCATTTGAACGCTGGCGAAGCTCGGCGAACAACTGGTAATGTTCAGGCAAAACCGGCAGGTTGACACGCTTCAGAATGACGGTTCCCCATGAGAACGAAAGCACAGTGTCGAAAGGTATCTCGCCCTGGAACTTATCGATATTTGCAAAATGAATCTGGTCGTCCTCGAAAATCTTAGTGCGGATTATAAGCTTTTCCTTATTTATATTGTTCAATTCCTTGTAGGTCTTCCTAATTCCAAGATTCTCCGGAATCAAAGCCTTCTTCAGCTTTTTGTCCTTCTTTATGGATTTCAGCTCCAGTATGCGGTTGCCGTTTATGGACTGTCGCACCATCACCCCTTTCAGATAACCGCGTGAGGTAACCGGAGTGGCTTGATAACCAAGACTTTCAGTCATCCAAACCTCAATAGTGTTGGAGTTAATTGAAGTTTTATACTTCTTGCAATGGTAACCGTTAACGTCCTCCTCTCCTTTTTCCTCAAACTCCACACCGTTGTTTTTCAGTGAATAAGAGCAGAAATACGACTCTCCGTCCTGATAGTTCATCTGTACAAAGACTGAATCCGTTTCGTAATCGACAAAGGTGCAGTCAGTTGACAGACCGGCTATCAACTCACCGGTAAACTCCTGAATATCACTGATTTTAAGCTGGTTCTTATAACGAAGAACCTCACGGAAGGTGGTGTCGCCGCTGTCGGAGCCAAGCATATACGACTGATACACAAGGCGTTGCTGAGCCGAAACGGTCAAACTTGCGAATAGCGCGACCAACAATAATACTCGCTTCATATTTAAAATTTTTGCAAAGGTATATAAATTTTGTATATTTGCAAAATCTATCGCAAATTTAATTAATCACCATAATGAAAAAGTTTTTGTTACCTATCGCATTGATTATGTTAATGTTACATTCATGCGGCGATACCAAGCAGCCTAAGGCTCCGGTACGCGAGAAAATCAAACTACAATCAGATGTATTAACCCCCGAAGTGCTTTGGAGCATGGGTAGAATTGGCGAATTTTCAGTTTCCGCCGACGGTCATACTGTGGTCTACAGTGTCACCGACTACTATGTCGACCAAAACAAAGGCTTTTCAAGGATTTACATCATGGATGCCAACGGCGGCAACCTCAAATGCCTCACCAAAGGCAAAAACAGCGAGTACAGCCCGGTCTTCACCCCTTCCGGCTCAATCGCTTACATGACAGCCAAGAGCGGCGACATGCAGCTGTGGGAAATGGACATTCAGGGCCAGAGCCGCAAACAGATCACCAATATAAAAGACGGCATCACAGGTTTCAAATACAGCCCGGACGGCAGCCATATAGTTTATTCAGCTGAAGTTAAGATTAAAGAAACCGTGGCCGACATCTATCCAGATCTTCAGCTCTCATCAGGCAGAATCAACAACGACCTGATGTACCGCCATTGGGACCAGTGGGTTGACACTTACAGCCATCTGTTCATAGCCCCTATAGGCAAAGACATGATTACTGAAGGTTTGGACGTTCTTCAGGGAGAGCCCTGGGAATCGCCAGTCAGACCTTGGGGTGGCATGGAACAGGTTGGCTGGACCGAAGACAGCCGCGCACTGCTTTACTGCTGCCGCAAAAAGGTGGGCATTGAGTATGCAACATCCACAAACACAAATATTTACAGATATGATTTAGCCTCAGCCCAGACTGCAAACCTTACCGAAGACATGATGGGTTACGACCTCAACCTCAGCGTGGCCCCAACTGGCAACAAGATTGCCTGGGAAAGCATGGAACGCGACGGTTACGAGGCCGACAAGCAGCGTTTGTTTGTGATGGACATGGCCACAGGCGAAAAGCACGACTACACCACAGGTTTCGACCAGAACGCCACGACTCTGACATGGTCGGCCGACGGCACTAAGATTTATTTCATCAGCGACATTCACGCCACCGAGCAGATTTACGAGCTGAACCTCAACACCGGTTCCATCCGCAAAATCACCTCAGGCAAACACAACTTTGTCTCACTTGCTGTGGCAGGCGACAAACTCATTGGCGGTCTGCAATCGATGAGTCATCCTACAGAGCTCTTCGCCATCGATCCAAAGAGCGGCGAGTTCAAACAAATCTCACACGTCAACGACAACATTTTCAATCAGTTGACCACTGGTGATGTAGAGGAAAGATGGATTAAGACCACCGACAACAAAATGATGTTGACCTGGATTATCTATCCGCCTCATTTCGACAAAAACAAAAAATACCCCACCCTGCTTTATTGCGAGGGCGGCCCGCAGAGCACAGTCAGCCAGTTCTGGTCGTACCGCTGGAACTTCCAGCAGATGGCAGCCAACGGCTATATTGTCGTGGCTCCGAACAGACGCGGACTTCCGGGCTTCGGACAGGAATGGAACGAGGCAATCAGCGGCGACTACGGCGGACAGTGCATGAAAGACTATCTCTCAGCCATCGACGCCATGGCTAAAGAGCCATTTGTCGATGCCGACAAGCTCGGCGCTGTTGGCGCCAGCTTTGGCGGTTTCTCGGTATTCTGGCTTGCCGGCCATCATGAAGGCCGCTTCAAAGCCCTCATCGCCCACGACGGAATGTTCAACTTAGACGCCCAATACCTCGAAACCGAAGAGTTGTGGTTCGTCAACTGGGATCTGGGTGGCCCATACTGGGATAAAGATAACCCTGTGGTTCAGTGGTCATACTCCAACTCACCTCACCTGTTCGTCGACAAATGGACAGCTCCTATACTTGTGATTCACGGAGGTTTGGACTACCGTATCTGCTTCACACAAGGCATGCAGGCCTACAACGCAGCTGTTCTGCGCGGCATTCCTGCAGAATTCCTATACTTCCCGGATGAAAACCACTGGGTGTTGAAGCCTCAGAACGGTATACTGTGGCAGCGCAGATTCAAGAATTGGCTTGATACCTATCTGAAATAGTTTTTAGTTTTTAGTCTTTAGTCGTTAGTGGTTCCCGGCTAACGGCTAATGGCTAATGGCTAACGGCTAAAAAAAAAGAACCGGTCGTTTGACCGGTTCTTTTTTTTATCGTGCCCATGAGAAGACTCGAACTTCCAAGAGCGTCCGCTCACTACACCCTGAATGTAGCGTGTTTACCAATTTCACCACATGGGCTTTGGGTGGAACTTTTGGTGCCCAGGACAAGAGTCGAACTTGCACGACGCAATCGTCACTACCCCCTCAAAGTAGCGTGTCTACCAATTTCACCACCTGGGCAAGGGTCTGCGTTTTGATTTCTCAAAAGCGTTGCAAAATTACACGTTTTTTGAATACAAACCACAAATTTTTTAAAATTTTTTGATATTTATTTAATACGTTGATAATCATCAAAATACAAAGACCAAACATCTGCAACATCAATCCATTTATTAAAGAAAGGAAACGCCGCATCGAAATTTTTTATACTTTTGCCCCGGCAAATCACAAAAAATGAGAATAGATATCATCACCATATTTCCTGAAATGTTCGAAGGACCTTTCACCGAGTCAATAGTGAAACGCGCTGTGACCAAAGGCCTGGTCGACATTCACCTCCACAATCTGCGCGACTACAGCACCGACAAACACCGCCGTGTGGACGACTACCCTTTCTCGGCAGGTGCCGGTATGGTCATGATGATTGAGCCCGTCGATAACTGCATCACACATCTGAAGTCGGAACGCGATTACGACGAGGTAATATACATGAGTCCTGACGGTGAGTTGCTGACACAGCCTGTAGTCAACCAACTCTCGATGAACGAAAACCTCATCATGCTTTGCGGACATTACAAAGGAATAGACGAGCGCATACGCGAGCATCTGGTCACCAAGGAAATCTCAATAGGCGATTACGTCCTTTCCGGCGGCGAACTGGCGGCGGCTGTGCTCACCGACAGTCTGGTGAGGTTGATTCCGGGCGCTTTGAGTGACGAAACTTCGGCACTTTCTGACTCTTTTCAGGACGGTTTGGTGTCGCCGCCGGTGTACACACGCCCTCGTGAATACAAAGGTTGGGAGGTTCCGGAGGTGCTTCTGTCGGGTAACGACGCCATTATAAACGAATGGAAATACCAGCAATCACTTGAAAGAACGAAGGAACGCCGCCCCGAGATGTACGAAAAAATAAAAAAAATAAAATAAATGTTGGTGGTATCGAAAAGTTTTGTATTTTTGCATGCTTTTTTAAGAGGATTAGAATAAGATAAAAAATACAACAGAAATGAAAAACGCGTTAATCCAATTCGTTGAAGATCAAGTACAAGTGAAAGATTTTCCACAGTTCAAGTCAGGTGATACCGTCACCGTAACTTATAAAATTGTTGAGGGAAACAAGGAACGTTTGCAGAAATTCCAGGGTGTAGTTCTGCAGCGCGCAGGCGAAGGCTGCCGTGCCACTTTCACCGTCAGAAAGATTTCCAACAACATCGGTGTTGAGAGAATATTCCCTATCGCCGATCCTATGATCGACAGCATCGAGGTGAACAAGAAGGGCGCCGTCCGCAGAGCTAGAATTTACTACCTCAGAGGACTCACCGGTAAGAAAGCCCGTATCAAGGAAATTCTCAAGAAGAAAGAAGACTAAGAAGTACTTGACAATCACAAAAATAACGTCGCGCTGCAGCACGACGTTATTTTTTTTATCTCCCTGAGGCTCCGCCCTATCTCCTACAAGCTTATCCCAGTCTCTTACAAATTTATCCCAGTCTCTGGCGAACCACTTCGAATGTGACTATGCCTGTGGCCACGCTGACATTGAGTGAATCTATGTCGCCCGGCATAGGAATGAGCAGATGGTCATCCACACGCTTGAGATATGCCTCGCTTATGCCGTCTTCCTCAGAGCCCATCATAATGGCGAGAGGTCCTGTAAGGTCGGCTTTCCACAACGACTGTTTGCCTTTTTCCGAAAAAGCCACCACCTTCAAGCCGCTGGCCTTCAGAAAATCTATGGTATCCTTGATATTCTCCACTCTGCATACATTAATCAACGACAAAGCTCCGGCCGAAGTCTTCATGGCGTCGCCGTTGATAAGGGCGCTTCCGCGGGAAGGTATCACTATGGCATCCACTCCGGCAGCGTAGCAAGTACGGGCAATGGCGCCGAAGTTGCGCACATCTGTAACACGGTCCAGAATCACCACCAAAGGCATGCGACCCTCGTCATACACCATAGGAACCACATTCTCTATGGTCTGATAAGAAATCGGGCACACAAAAGCCACTATTCCCTGATGATTCTTGCGGGTGAGGCGGTTCAGCTTCTCAATGGGGACAAACTGCACAGGCACCTCGTGCTCGCGGGCGTAGTTAACTATCTCAGAAATCTGAGGCGAGCGCAGGCCCGACTGTACGAAAATTTTCTCCAGCTCCTTCCCTGCCTTGATGACCTCCTCTACGGGATGTACGCCGAAAACCATGTTGGAGTCTTCCTTTTTTGCGGTATTATGTTTAATCATAAATAATTCGACTAATTTCTTCAATTGGATTACAAAATTAGAAAATTTTGGAATATCATAAATATTTTTTGTACATTTGCAGTGCTAATCAAGAAACTAATTATGAATAAACTTGCAAAAATAGTATTGACATTATTGATTATCACTCCATTTAGCTTAAACCTTGATGCTCAGACAAAGTCGCCGGAACCTGTTTCTGGCTTTGCTCTCACCAAAAAGATAATCAACAACCATCTGAATTACCCGAAAGAAGCCTTGGACGCCAAAAAAGGCGGTAAAATTACAGTATATTATAAGGTAGACAAAGACGGCAACGCCACCGGCTACAACGTTAAGGAGGCTTTCGACGAGCAGTGCGCCGCCGAAGCTGTCAGACTGGTGAAAATGATAGAATGGAATCCTGGACTTAAAGACGGCAAGCCGACAGCTTACGACGACTACTACACAGTCGACTTCTCTCCCAAGAGCTACAAGAAGGCCGAGGAGAAAAACCCGAGAGTGGTGCTGCCCGACCAAGGTCATCCTGCTCAAAAGAGCAACAACATCTACACTTTGAAAGAAGTCAGCAAAGCTCCATATCCGTATTTCGAAAATCCTGACGTCACTTTGGCTGCATATCTCCGCACAGAGCTCGTCTTCCCCGATCAGGCTAAACAGTTTGAGATTCAGGGCACCGTAAAGCTGAACTTTGTGGTGGAAACAGATGGCCGCGCCTCTAACATAGTGGTTGAAAACAGCGTTGGCGGAGGTTGCGACAACGAGGCCATCCGTTTGCTGCAAAGTCTGGTTTGGACTCCGGGCGTCAAAAACGACAGCTTGGTGCGAACCAGAACCACACAGGATATAACGTTCCAGATTGGCGAAAGAAACTTTCATGACGGGAATAGATATTAGCTATTAGCTATTAGCTATTAGCCATTAGCCATTAGCAGAGAATATGTTTAACTTAAATTAATATAGTATGAAAAAATTATTTTTACCTTTAGTTGCATTGCTGCTTTCGGTGAATGTGGCATATGCACAGGATGCTGAAACAGTGGCATCACCTTGGACACACGGCGGTAACGTCGGTTTCAACATGGCTCAGAGCCATTTTGACAACTGGTCGGCTGGCGGTCAGGACAATATCAACTTCCTCGGTTTGGCCAAGTACAACGTCAACTACAAGAAAGGCAACCACAAATGGGACAACAGCATTGATCTTCAGTTGGGTTACAGCTATTTCGATTTGAAAAAAAATCCTATCAAAACCGACGACCGTATCTTCCTGAGTTCTTTGTATGGTCACAATCTTTCGAGTGACAAGTGGTATGCTACAGCCGACTTCACATTCCAGAGCCAGTTTGCCAATGGTTACAACTACGCTGCCGACAGCACCAACCGCATTTCAGGTTTCATGGCTCCTGGTTACTTCACTTTAGGTATTGGTGTCCAGTGGGTTCCGAACGAGCACTTCAAAGTCAATATCTCTCCTCTCACATGCAAACTTATAGTCGTCAACGACCAGAAACTCGCTGATGAAGGCGCATTTGGTGTCAAGAAAGCCCATTATGACGAAGAAACTGGAGAATTAATCAAACATGGTGAGAAGACCCGTTGGGAACTTGGTGCTCAGTTGACAGCAGAGTTCAACTACGAGATTTTTGAAAATGTTACATTTAGCTCAAAACTCATCGCTTTCTATGACTATCTGCATAAATCATCTGATTTGAACGCACTTGACGAGAAATACACCTGCCCTGTTGTTTTCGACTGGGACAACGCTCTTGTCATGAAAGTCAACGACTGGTTGAGCTGCAACCTGACAGCACGTTTGGTTTATGATGAGGACATCAAACCTATCAGCGGTCCTACATTCCGCCAGTTCAAGGAAGTGTTGAGCATCGGCATTTCATATAAGATTCCGTAATCATGACAAAAATAGGATTATTATCCGACACACACGGATGGCTCAATCCGAAAGTCTTTGAGTTTTTCAAAGACTGTGACGAAATATGGCATGTTGGTGACATCGGCTCGGCCGATGTCACCAATGCTTTGTCGGCATTCAAACCGCTTCGCGCGGTATACGGCAACATGGACGGACAGGACATCCGTCTGACCTACCCCAAAACCCAAATTTTCACCGTCGAAGAAATGAAGGTGGTGATGACCCATATTGGCGGTTATCCCAACCATTACGAGCCGGGCATAAAAGAACTGCTAATCAAAGAGAAACCTGACATTTTCATCAGCGGTCACTCGCACATCCTCAAGGTGATGAACGACCACAGCCTCCACCTGCTCCACATCAACCCAGGAGCGGCCGGACAGACAGGTCCTCACAAAGTGATTACAATGGTGAGATTCCAAATAGACGGAAAGAATGCTTCCAACATGGAAGTCTACGAAAAATCCAGATACTAGCGCAAACGGTCGATTGACTTCAGCAGAGCTATATCCTTCTTGATTCCGCGAATGGCCAAAATCTGGAAAACCAAGTTTACCAGCGGAATGACTGTACCTATGAAATATGCAACATCAAATTGATAGGAATCACCCTCAACAGCGGCTATAACCTTCTGGATGTCTGCATCATAATACAAAAGCACCAAACCGATGAATACCACGTTGAAGAGCATGTCGAGCTGGCAAAGTCTCACCTGCTGCTCGCGTTTCTTGAAACGAAATGCTGTATAGATAGGAGTTATGGTCATCAAAATCGTCAAAACTATGAGCGGCCAGGTGTAAGCCTTTGACAACGAAAGGTTTTCTATTGGGTTTTGTATTCCAAAGATAGTGAATTTCATAACATTACCATCGGCTACAAATGAAGCCAGAGGCATGAAAAACAACAATGCGCTGGCTATTGCCGATAAAAACATAAATACGGTCTGTTTTCTCTGAATCATATTTCCAAAAATTTTTGCAAAAGTAACACTTTTTTTTGTTGCCCTTATGAAATAAATTGTTATTTTTGCAACGTCAAATAAACACAATGACCATTTGTTATTGTTCCATTTCGAGGGACAGTTCAGCCCCGAAAATTTCAAGGATAAATTATTTTTTATGTACGACATTTACGAATTAAACGACAAATCACTTGCCGAGCTCAAGGAGATAGGTATAAAGCTTGGAGTGGATGATGTCAATGTGCCGAAGGAAAACTTGGTATTCAGTATTCTTAACCGCCAAGCTGAGTCGGAAAATCAGGCAGCCCCTAAGCCCAAAGGACGTCCGGGAAGAAAGAAAAAAGTAGTTGAGGCAGAAGAAGTTGCAGTTGAAGCGGCTCCTGTCGATCCTGCTGCAAAACCGACTCACAAGAGAGGTCCTAAAGCGGCCGCTGAACCTGCACAGGAAGCTGCTCCGGAAGTTCCGGAAGCCCCGGCAGAAGCTGTTGCCGAAGCGGCATCAGAGGCTCCGCGCCGTGGCCGTCGCCCAAGAATCGGAAAGCGCACCGACGTGATTAAGACTACCTTCGACAACAATACAAACGAAGATAAAGCGGCATATCATGTATCATATCCGCGTCCGAAACCGGCAGTGGTGGACGTGGCCAACGAGATATTGAACGAGAACAACGAGGAAGAGCCTGAAACTGAGATGGTAGCTCCGATTGAACCGGTATTGCCGATGTTTGAGGAAAAGCAAGCCAGCTACGAGGTCCGTCCACAAAAGACGTATCACGAGGAGCAGCCCAACCAGCAGCCCAAACCTCAGGAGCCTCCGCGACACGAAGAGCTCATTTCGGAGTTCGACGGCGTGGTGCAGGCTGAAGGCGTGCTCGAAATCATGCCCGACGGCTTCGGATTCCTCCGTTCGGCCGACTACAACTATCTCAACTCACCTGATGACATCTACGTCTCACAGTCGCAGATAAAGCTGTTCGGTCTCAAGACAGGCGACACCATTCTCGGAATGATACGTCCTCCAAAGAACGGCGAGAAGTTCTTCCCGCTGGTGAAAGTCGACAAGATCAACGGACGTAACCCTGACGAGGTGCGCGACCGTATCCCGTTCGACTTCCTCACCCCTCTGTTCCCTGACGAGAAGTTCAAACTCACAGGACACCAGGGCGGCACAGTGTCTACACGTATCATGGACCTCTTCGCCCCCATCGGCAAAGGTCAGCGCGGTTTGATAGTCGCACAGCCCAAGACAGGTAAAACAGTGTTGCTGAAGGAAGTGGCCAACGCCATTGCGGCCAACCACCCCGAGGTATACCTTATTATATTGTTGATTGACGAACGTCCTGAAGAGGTCACCGACATGGCTCGCAGCGTAAAAGCCGAAGTCATTTCCTCAACCTTCGACGAGCCGGCCGACAAACACGTGAAGATAGCCAACATAGTGCTCGAGAAGGCCAAACGTTTGACCGAATGCGGTCACGATGTGGTGATTCTGCTCGACTCCATCACCCGTCTGGCACGTGCCTACAACACAGTGTCACCGGCATCGGGCAAGGTGCTTTCGGGCGGTGTCGAAGCCAATGCATTGCAGAAGCCTAAACGTTTCTTCGGCGCTGCACGTAACATTGAAGGCGGCGGCTCACTGACCATTCTTGCCACAGCCCTCATCGACACAGGCTCCAAGATGGATGAAGTCATCTTCGAAGAGTTCAAGGGTACAGGTAACATGGAGTTGCAGCTCGACCGTCGTCTGTCGAACAAGCGCATCTACCCTGCCATCGACATTGTGGCATCAGGTACGCGTCGTGACGACCTGCTGGTGGACGAACGCACTCTGGCACGCGTCTGGGCTCTGCGCAACCACTTCGCCGACATGACACCAGTCGAAGCCATGGAATTCCTCAAAGACAGGATTTCCAAGACCATCTCAAACGAAGAATTCTTGGCAACTATCGACAAATAATAAAGTCTCTGAGTCGTAATGTTAAGGGAAACCATAAGGAAGTACAGGAGTTACGCATTCATCACGCAAAGACAGATGGCCAATCTGTTGGGCATTTCGGTGACCAAGTATCATCGCAAGGAAAACGGGTTGTGCTGCATAGAGCGAGACGAAGTGATTAAGATAGCCAAAATCCTTAAGCTTAACGAGAAAGACCTTCTGACTCAATGGATGGCCGACAATCTCTACGAATTGGTTACTTACGACAACGAACTTATGGAGAAGGCTCTCAAATTGGTGAAGGAAAACCTTGACCATTACGACAATTCGATATGCGATAAGGCAATGCAAAAAAGAGTGAGATGATTTTTCAAATACAAACGGATAAATGAGCATTTACGTTTTTATTAAACTTTTAGGCTGTCTGGCATTGCTGATGTACGGTATGAAAGCCATGAGTGATGCTCTTCAGAAAATGGCCGGTCCTCAGCTGCGTCACGTTCTGAGCACTATGACAACCAACCGCATCACCGGTATGTTGACCGGAGTTTTCATCACAGCGGCAGTGCAGTCGTCGACGGCAACCACTCTGATGACGGTGTCGTTTGTCAACGCCGGATTGCTGACTCTGGCACAGTCCATCTCGGTAATCATGGGCGCCCACATCGGTACCACAGTGACTGCCTGGATTATGTCGCTGGGCTTTTCGTTCAACATCACCGACTTTGTGTTTCCCGCGTTTTTCGTAGGAATCATACTGCTGTATTTGAAAAAACGCCGCATCATAGGCGACTTTCTGTTTGGTATTGCCTTCCTGTTCCTGGGTCTGAGCACCTTGAAGGACACCGGTTTCTCCGTAGTTCAAAACCCTGAAGCCAATGCAGCCATCAGCGCTTTCTTCGAGCGTTTCAACGACCCTAACTTCTTGAACACCTTATTCTTCCTGTTCATGGGATCTCTGTTGACTCTGCTTGTTCAGTCGAGTGCTGCCATTATGGCTATCACCATGATTTTGTGCTCCACCGGAGTTCTGCATATAGATCAGGGTGTTATGCTTGTGTTGGGTGAAAACATTGGCACAACCATCACCGCCAACATAGTGGCCATGGGCGCCAACACTCAAGCCAGGCGAGCGGCTTTCGCCCACTTGAGCATCAATGTGGTGGGTGTTATTTGGGCTTTGATTCTACTGCAGCCACTTGTCAATCTGGTGTGCCATATCGTGGGCTTCGACAGATACATGACGCCTGACAATCCGGGTTACGCCGCCAATCTAGCCATGATATCGGTGGTTTTGGCATCCTTCCACTCAGCTTTCAATATCACAAACACTTTGCTGCAGATAGGTTTCGTCCACACCATTGAGCGTTTCGTCTGCAGAGTTATTAAGCCTAAAGTATCTGAGGAAGACGAGGAATCGAAGTTGAAATACATAACTGGCGGATTGCTTTCAACCGCTGAGCTTTCCATTCTTCAAGCCCAGAAAGAGATAAGCCTGTTCGCCGCACGTACCAACAAGATGTTCAACTTCATCCCCACCCTGCTGTTTGACACCAAAAACGACGAGGATTTCAGCAAGCTATTCTCCAGAATCGAGAAATACGAAGGCATTTCGGACAATATGGAGATTGAGATTGCCAACTACCTGAACAAGGTGACAGCCGGACATTTGAGTGACGAAAGTAAGACACAAATCCGTTACATGCTGCGTGAGGTAGGCGAACTTGAAAGTATTGGCGACAGCTGCTACAACCTGGCTCGCACCATCAATCAGAAACACACCAAGAACGAGCATTTCACCGACGAGCAGAAGGTGCACATCCGCCACATGTTCGAGCTGGACAACAAGGCTCTGGAGCACATGCAGAAGGTGCTTGACGACGACCAGAACATAGTCGACATTAACGAGTCGTTGAATATAGAAAACGAAATCAACAACTACCGCACACAGCTCAAGGAGGCCAATGTTACCGACATCAACGAGCACCGCTACAACTATCAAGCCGGTGTGCAGTATATGGACATCATCTGTGAGAGCGAGAAACTGGGCGACTACGCTATCAACGTAGTCGAGGCTCACGCTCACAAGAAGCTGACAGCATAAAAAAATCCGGCGGGTTCCCCGCCGGATTTTTCTTTATAAAACTTACCTTACTTTTTCTTTCCCCACCATTTATGGATTGAGATGAGGCTGTAGTGGCGTTTCTTGCTCTTGGCTTCTGCCACGGCAACTTCCTTGGCAGCTTCTATCCTAGCCTGTTCGGCATTGGCAGCGTTCTGCTGTTTTTGCATCTGGTATTCCCAAGCCTGCTGGTCACTTTCCTTGATACGGTTTTCCATCTGGTTGAACAATACCGTAGCTTCGGCATAAGCCTTGCTCTGAGGGTTGATCTGAACGAGGTAGGCACCGGCTTTTTCGGCTGCTGCTCTGTTCTGACCTTTAGTCCATTCGCTTCTGGCCTGGCTGAGCAAGATATCCCCTTCCTCATCTATCTTCTTCTGATAGACTTTTGCGGCCTCGGCCATGCTTCTGGCATAGCATTCCTCACAGATGTCAGGCACGCGAGTCAGCTCGAATATGGCATCGTCGTACTGCTGATTGTTTGACAGATGCTGTGCTTCAGAAATTATGAAGTTGCATTTGGTGTTATAGTAATTGACGATGTTATCCTTGGCTATAGCTATCATTCTCTTGAAAGTCGGGTCGTTGACCTTTATCTTTTTGATAGCGCTCAAATAAGCCTTGTCCTTAGTGTCGTCAGCACCCTTCACTGTGATAGAGCCCTGTGAGAACAAGGTTCCGTCTATGCCGTCGCCAATGAAGAAGCTCACCTCCAACTCAACAACGTGCATCACGGGAGCTGTGGCTGTGGTTTCAGAACCGAGTTCATTGACATTGGCTGTCATGATGAAACGTTCACCATCCGAGCTACCCAGACCGTTTTTGAGAATGGCTTTGCTCATTCTGTCAAGAAGAATGTTTTGGGCTGCTACCGGGATATCCATCTCCGGATCCATGAAAGCCGTAATGCAGATACGCTGCTTGTCATCCAATGTGGAAGCCTTATCCTGCGCAAACAACGGCATGGCAAAGAATAAGGTGCAGGCTATAATCAATAACTTTTTCATAATTATTCCTCCTCTGTTGCGTCAATTCCTAATGTAATGAACACTTTGCCGACTCCGCGTGGCTCAACACGGCACGGTTCGCCGGAAATCTCGGTGATGTAAGCTGCCAGACCGTCGCCAAAGTCCTTAGCATACTGGGCAACTGTGGTGGTCTTGCCTGTTCTTCTGTTTTTCTTCTCTTTGAAGAGCGGGATGTGCACCTGTGAGAATTTGAGTTTGTTGGCTGTAGCCTGGTCGGTGGCAAAGCTGGTACCTTCCACAACTTCCGATTCGATGTAGTCAGCTATGATGACCGAGAGCTTGTCGCCATCGAAGGTGGTATTATAGCTGGTGCTGCACGAAGCGAATCTGTCGCACACAACAACAATCTCGCGGCCTTCCTTAGCCATGATGGCGAATTTCTCGTTGATCTGGCTCAAGAAATGATCCTGAATGTTCTGTATGGCTTCCTTCAACTGGTTCACCATCTGGGCGTTGCCCGACACTGCTGTGCCACGGGCCACGTTCGAGAAGAGAGCCTTGTTGGTGGCTGCATCGTACACTCCGATGTTGAACTCCACATACTGTTTGCCTGCCTCGTTTTTGACACGGTAGTCAAACTCTATGCGCATATCGGCACGCACGGCCGATTCCAACATATCCTTCATGGTGGCGGCCTTCTCATTGCCGTATTCCTCAGCTGCGTCATAAGCGCGGTTGGTCTTGTACTCGTTGAGTTCCTGACGCAGGTCGTTCATGTCGAATCCGGCCTTGCTCATGAAGCCCTCGAAAGCTGTTATCATGTCGCGCATATTTTCGTCAGATAAAGCCTTGTCGTAGTCGACATTGCCATACTGGTCGGTATAACCGCCCTTCTTGCACCATTCATCAGATGGGAAGATGATCATCTTCGGTTTGGCCACACCCTGAAGGTCGGCTGCAAAGGCTTTCACCTTACCGTTATCGACGAGATATTTCTTCAGTGCATCGTAGTTCACCTGCACTTTCAGGTGAACCTGGAAAAAGCCTTTTCCGAGGTCAACCACATCCTTACCCTCTGGTTTGATGGTACTACGGTTGGTTATGAAACTCAGATACATGCCATCCGGAGCGAAGAAGTTGTCGAAGAACTCTTCATCTTCAGGTTTAGGCTCCATAGCGTCGTACAAGGCCGGCACGCCCTCGGCTTGAGGTGTTCCGGGAATGTTTTTGAATATGCAAGCATGTATGGCATTCTGCTGAGCCTGAAACACAGCACCCTCTATCTTTTTGCCGGTACCCGACACATAGATATACTTGGTTCCTGTAGTTCCCACTGCTATGACCTGTGCGTCATAGTTCTGCGGGTTGGTGAATATAGCGGCGCGTTTTTTCTTTTGAGATTGCGCGAAGCCTTCCAACGATGTTAATGCGAGCAGAAAGGCCAATGTTACTAATAAGATTTTTTTCATAGCGTTTATTATTACATTGATAATTAGAAGCAAAGTCTGACACCGCCGCCTATACCGAGACCGTTCTTGTGGCCGTAGCCGCAGTCTTTGAGATAGTCGTTGATGACTTTATATGAATCGAGGCCGTAAATATTGACCGAATAGGTAACCTGGAAGTACAACTGCACTGGGTAGTAGATATTGAATGCAAAGCGCACACCTGGATCAAGATAGATGGAACCCTTTGTCTTGGTGTTGTCTTCCGTCATCTCCTCTTTTGGATTGAAATCTTCTATATAAGCCAATTCTTTCAACTTGTTCAGGCTCACGCTAGGTGAAAGGAATACGTCGGCGCCCACTCTCAAGTAAGGCTGAACCTCAAGGAAATGATAGAGCTTAACGCCGCACATATAACCGATACTGACGTTAAAATACATCACGCCTTTATCGAAAAGGAACTTTCCGTCATCACCTGTAATGTATGCATACTCACCATAATTATTATGACCTTCGAGCAATTTGCTGCCACTCATTACATCCAGACCGAAGTTCATGGTGAGGTACTGGCTGAAACCGCGTTTTTTGATATTCATAAGGAAGTCAACTCCTACGTTAGCCATTGAGAATGAGCCGAACAGTTTGTTGTTGTTAGGTTTGGCCAGGCTGGCGTTGTAGGTGTAGTCAAAACTGATGCTTATGCCGGCATCTTTCTTCTCCTTGAGTATCTCATTGCCTTTCAGAGGCTGTACGCCCGAAATTCTGTAGAAATAGGTGGAATCGGCCTTACCGTCGGCAACCCTGCGGTTGTCGGCCACCTCTGTGGCTCTGACGAAGCCCTTGCGTCTGAACTCATTGGCTCCTTTCTTAGCGTTGTAGACCTGACCGTAGATACCGTAACGGTGTCCGTTGCGCACTCCCTCTTTGGTTCCGATCTTTGCAGTGATGAAAGGCTTGACAGTCTCACAGTCAATGGCTACCTGCCACTCCGGGATTGCCTTGACCAGCTTTTCGATTACGCTGTTAAAACCGCTGTTCACGGCATCAGCCAACTCGTCGCCGTAAGCTGTCACGCCATCGGCGGCATTGAGCGACATCAGAATGTCGAGGTTGTCGTAGGCATTCTTCTTGGCGGCTACTGTAGCAGCATCGTCAGTGTCGTATATCCACATCTCGCTCAACACTCTTGCGGCCACCTCATGAGCATCAGTAATCTTGAAGACATATCCTGCGATATTGGCTTTCCACTGTACTTTGGTTACGGTGTTGCCCTTGCTGTCTTTCACCTTCCTTTCCTCTCGGGTTGGGTTTTTCATGTCTATAACCACCACATAGCTTTTTTCCATGAGCATCTCACCGTTCTGGCCCATGGCGTCCACTTGAGTAAGCTGAGACTCCATGACATCCTTGTCGGTGGCGTTCCATTTACCGCGCTGGTCTAGAATCACACGGCTGAAACGGCCTTCCTTATCACGCTGGAGAATGTAGTTGAAAATCTGTTTGCCGACATCTTCGTCATTCAAACAGTTCACAATGCCTCTTGCAGTCATTGCATCAGGTCTGAAGCCCTTTATGCTGTTAGTATTCTCAATAATACGGCTGGTTCTCAGTCTGATGGATTTTGTCGAAATCTCGTTTACGTCGAACTTACTACCCATACTTTTGCTGAGTATGTTGGACTCGAACATGTTGTCATAGTTGTCGGCATAGGTAGTCACGACAAGAGAGACACTGTTGCGGTTGTATTCGGCAAAATTACCGTCTGCTTCAACTATCCTCTGAGCGAACGCAGGCAAGCACAACAAGCATGTCATGCACAGTGTGATAAGTCTTCTTTTCATAGTTTAATAATTAAATTGTTTGCAAATATAAAAATTTAAATAACATAAAGCAATTTTATTTACCTGTCAGGTCGTGGTAACGGCGACGCGCTGACACGTAAGTGATCTGACGGTCAGTGATGGCGTTCTGTGCCTGCAACAGCAGAGTGTTAGCCTCAAGCACGTCGGTAAGTGTATTCAAACCCGCACGGTAATTGAGTTCTGCCAGACGGTAGTTTTCTGCGGCCATGTCCAAAGCAGCCTGATCCGATTCCATCAGCGATTCGGCCTCTATCATCTGGTTGTATGCCTGCTTTTCCTGCAACGACATCTTCTCTGTGAGATCTTGCTGCATAATCTCGAATTCTTCGATCTTGAGGTTATGCTCCTTGATTTTGTGCGATGTCTCCCACCAATTTGTAATAGGAACCTGCAAAGAAGCGAAGAACAAGGCATTGCCCTTGTAGTTTTTAATGGTATTACCGTACTGTACCATAGCGCCCACTCCAATTTGCGGCAGGGCCTCTCCTCTAGACAATTTCTTGTTTAACTCCTCAGCATCGATTTGCATCTGCAAAAGCTGTATCTCAGGACGGATAAAGTTGTCGTTTTCGACGTATATATCGGCCACGGCCAGATCATTATCCAAGTTAAGACCTTCTTCAGGGTACTCAATGCCTATCTCTTGGCAAAGCAACTGCGAGGCCAGAACTATACCGTTGTTAAGCTGCAGCTGCAAAGCCTTGTATTTGTTACGTTCCAGAGCCACGCGCAGCTGGTCGTTCTTGGTAACCAAGCCGGCCTTAAGTGCAGTGTTGACAACACGGTCGAGTGAATCTATCAGGTTGAGGGCCGACTCCAGAGTGGCAACCTTTGCTTGAAGTCCGACCACCAGATAGTAGGTCGACTCAATGTTTTCCAACAAGTCGCGTTCCGATACCTCAGCCTTAAGCTCGGCAGCTTCTATGCCGAGTTTTGCAAGTTTGTTGCCCGAGCGCACACGTCCTCCGGCATAGACCGGCTGTAAAGCCAAAGCGCTGACGCTGTGTCCGTAGTGCATGAGATTGATTTCCTCAGGCACGTTCAAACCGACGTCTTCATTAAGATATTCGATGATAGTCTTCAAAATCTCTCCAAATTCGTCGTGCACATCATTTACACCATATTGTATAATAGGCTTTGCTGCATAATAGGCAAAATAGCCCAGGCTCACCTGTGGGAAATACTTGGTGTATACCTGCTGTTTGACCTCCTGAGCCTTTTCTATCTCAATCTGATTGGTCTTGAACTGGGCATTATTGACTCTGGCCAAGGCGAAACACGAGTCAAGAGTAAGAACGTCTTGAGCCGACAAGCCTAAAGTCAGGCAGGCAAAAACAACAATCAAAATATATCTTTTCATAGCGCTATTCTTTAAGACCATTATGTTCCAAATTATATTTCTCAATACGCTTCTCACGTTTGTCCAGATTTCTCAGGAATCTCATGTTGAGTTTCTTCCAGACCAACTTATCATGTTCACCGGCATCGAAAGCCAGACAGTAAGCTACAGGAAGCACCGTCACCACGAGCGGGAATGTGAAGATTGTGCCGAAGCAGATAACCACACCCATAGGCTCCCAAAGCAAGGTCTGAGCCAAAATCATAGGGATGACGCCTAATGCTGTAGTGGCTGAAGTGAGGAAGATAGGTCTCATACGACGCAAACCTGCCTCATAAGCAGCCTTATGCACCGGCAAATGCGATTTCTCACGCAGTTCTGCCGCATAATCGTACATGATAATGGCGTTACGCACAATGATACCGATAAGCGAGATGATACCCAACATTGCCGTCACAGACAAATCCAGGCCGAACATCCACAAACCCAGCATGGATCCGAAGATGCAAAGCACCGACACTGACAGTGAAAGGAAGGATATTCCGATTTTTCCATAGTGAATAATCAAAACTATGTACATCACGATAATGGCTGCCATGATTGACATCAGAAGTGACGGCATTGTATCATTGGTCACCGACATTGAGCCACCCGGTGTGATAATGACATCTTCAGGAATGTCGAGAGTTTCGATATATTCGTCAATCTTCTTAAACTCTCTGAGCTGTCCAGCACCAGGAACCACATCGGCACCCAATGTTATGCACTTCATGCCGTTGCGGTGAGGCAGAATGCTATGCTTAAAGCTGGGCTCCAATTTGGCCACCTGACGCAAAGGCACCCACACACCAGGATGTGAGGTTGGTATCAGCATATCTCCAAGTCCCTCATAGTCAATGTCGTGTGAACCCTCGGTGTACACTGTAGTGTGAAGGTTATAACCGCCTTCCCAGAGCGAGACTATGCTGCTTCCGGTCATGGCACCTGCAAGGTAAACAGACAGCACCGACTGTGTCACTCCCAGACGGGTAGCTTCATCCACATCGAGCACCACCTCAATAACCTCCTCCGTTTCATCAAAATCGGAATGCACATAAAACAGATTAGGATCCTTACGCATGAATTCCTTAATGGAATCATTGATTACGCTGAGCTGGTTATAATCATCGCCCATTATGTAATACTCAACTGGCGAGTTGACTATCTGATAGTCCATCTGTTTGAAACGAATCTGAGCAATTGGGAAATAATTCTCATATTTCTTCGGATACTCGTTCATCATTTCCTTGGTAGCGTCATCCGACTCAGTTATCACAATAAACTGTGCGTAGGCATTGGTCGGCATGGCTTCAGGAGCATAGGTCATGTGGAATCGTGGTGAAGCCATACCAATAAACGCTGTCACCGACTTCACACGCTTATCAGCCTTCAGAATCTTGGTCAGCGAATCGGACACAGCCGCTGTCTCCTCCAACGAACTGCCGGCAGCCAGGTGTATTTCGACAGCAAAGCTGTCACGCTCAGCCTTTGGCAACATCTGAATGTTTATCTTTGTCAGGAAGAAGATACCCAGAACTACAGACACCAATGCCGCAACAACGGTTGCCCATTTATGGCGGAAACAAAGGTCAAGCAGTTTCTTGTAACTGTTTTGCAAGGCATCGAAAAACTTTGACTGAATCTTCTCAAATCTTGAGCGCTTGTTAGGATTATAAGGTTTAATCACCCTTGCCGACAAATATGGTATCACCCAGATTGCGTACAGGAAACTGCATGACAAAGTGATGAAGATAGCCCATGGGAACAGTTTGATGAAGTCACCCATGTTGGTACCTTGCATCAGTGGCAACATCGGGAAGAACATGCACGAAATCGAGCATGTGGCTATGAGCATGGATGTCATGAGCCGTTTTGTGGATATAGCTGCCGAATACCAACGCGAATGCCTTTCAGTCAGCATGTCGGAATAGCCGTCGATAACCACCACCGAGTCGTCCACTATCATACCCAAGACGACGATAAGAGCGGCCAAAGTCACAGTGTTGAGCTCCATACCAAGCAGGTACATTATGGCCCAAGCTGCCGCTATACAAACAGGCACCGAGGTAGACGACACCAAAGCCGTTCTTAACGGGAACAGCATCAGCATCACTAGAATAACTATAAGTATAGCCTCAATCAAGTCTCTCAGGAACGACATCACCGACTTGTTGACAACCACTGGCTGGTCGGTGATACGGTGCACCCTGATGTCAGGCGGAGCAGTGGAAAGGAAGGCGTTTATCTTTTCGTTGACTTCATCACCGAAGGCCACCACATTGTTGCCCGGACGCATTTCGATGGAGAATATCAAGCAGCGGTTTTTGTCGACCACACTGTCGGAATATTGGATATACTGTGACGCTTCCATGTAACGGCGTTCTATACGGGCCACGTCACGCAGTTTAACCGTCTGTCCGGTTACCTGGTCGGAGAAAACCACCATTTCATTCAGTTCATAGAGGTCGCCAATAGGCACTTCCACGTGAATCAGGGCCTGGCCGTCACTGTTTTCAACCTTTCCGGAAATGGTACGCAAACTATGTGCGCCAAGTTCAGCAGTCACCATACCTGGTGAAATTGCGTACTGTGTCATGCGGGCCGGATCCATGTAAACCGCAATCTCTTCCTTTTGCTCACCTACGATTTTGATATTGCCGAGGCTTTTTATAGTACGCAGTTTTTGAGCAAGTTTATCGGAAAATTCACGCAGCTCGCGAGACGAGCGCTGATCACTTTCAATGGCGAGAAGCAGTGATGACGCGTTTCCGAAATCGTCGATAACGGCTGTCGCAATCACGCCTTTCGGCAAATCAGTCTGTTTAAAAAGTGTCAATCCCTGACGTATACGTGACCAGGTCATACGTGCATCGGCGGTTTCAGTCACCAAGTTGACGATGACTACCAGCATACCGTCTTTGGCATACGAATAAGTCTTGGTTTTATCAACATCTGCAAAGGTGAACAGATACTGTTCGGTAACTCCTGTCACCCTCTGCTCTATCTCTTCGGCCGTGGCGCCTGGATAGACGATAGCGACCACGCCGGTACGTATAGTCACATCCGGAAACTCGTTCTTTTTCAGACGAGGAAGCGCGAAGAAGCCGAATATGACAATAATAGCCATGAAGAAGAACACCAGATTGCTGTTCCTCATCGCCGCTTCAATTATGTTTCTTTTCTTAGCCATATTTGTATCAAATTATTTGATAGAAACTTTTGCTCCGTTGAACAGTTTCTGGTAGCCTAAAGTGACTATGGTATCTCCATGCTCAAGGCCTTTTTTGACAAGCACGCCATTTTTGACAAAATCGCTCACCTCAATGACACGACGGTACGACTTGCCGTTTTTCACAACCCATACAGCCAGTCCGTCGGACATGGTCTGAACGCATGATGCCGGCACTACTATGCCGTTGAGCGAAGTCTTTATGAGACGGATCTTCACCACCATGCCAGGCAGAGCGTCTTGGCCTTTGAGGTCAATCTTGGCCTTCACATTGTATGTATGTCCGAAAGGATTGGAGACAATTGCCTTGTCGTAAATGGTGATATCACGCTCCAAATCGCCCAAAGCGTGAATGGTTGCTATACCTTTGTCACCTGTGTTGATATTGCCCACTTCCTTTTCAGGAACAGAGAACTCCACAACAATTTTGTCCATATCAATGAGATGGCAGAATGCTTCCGCCGGACGCATCATCTCGCCTATCACTCGGTTGTTCATGCTGATGACACCATCCTGTGGCGCGTAAATAGTGCAATCTTCAAGATGTTTGCGTGTCGATATCTCTGTCTGACGGGCCTTCTCAAGATCGGTTTCCATCTGCACCCAACGCACTTCGCTGATTCCACCTTCCTCGTGGACCTGTTTCAGACGGTTGTAACCGTCTTCGGCCTGATTGAGGGTGGCCAAGGCTGCGTCATGCAAACTTCTGGCCGTAGTCTCATCAACCTTGGCTATAATGTCGCCCTTCTTAACTTTCTGACCATTGGACACATATATACCGGTAAGCTCGCCGCCCAAAGTAAACGACAACCCCATCTTCACCTCACTCTTCAATGAGCCTACATGATAGTGGTAATTGGTGCCGTCGGCAAAATCGACCATTTGCACCTCCACCGGAATCACAGGATTATACTTTTTTTGTTTCTTTTCTTTGTTTCCACCACATCCTATCAATAACATTGATAAAGGAATGATCATTAAAAGTTTGAATCTCATTGTATTGCGTTTATTATCCTATTCCTGAAAAACTATTTAATTCCCATATTGTAAAGTATGAAGGCATAGATGTCGGCCTGCTCCTCGATGACTTTTGCCATAGGTTTGCCACCGCCGTGACCTGCCTTGCTGTCAATACGGATAATCTTAGGCTCGTCGCCAGTCTGTGCCGCCTGCAGGGTGGCTGCATATTTAAACGAGTGAGCTGGAACCACACGGTCGTCATGGTCGGCTGTGGTCACCATTATGGCCGGATAGTGCACATCCGGTCCGCTCTTAATGTTGTGTAGAGGCGAATATGCATACAAAGCCTTGAACATCTCAGGGCTATCCTCGCTGGTGCCGTAGTCGCTGGCCCAGTTCCAACCTATGGTAAACAGATGATAACGCAGCATGTCCATCACACCCACCTGAGGCACTGCCACGCGGAACAGCTCAGGACGCTGGTTGACGACTGCTCCCACCAGCAAACCGCCGTTCGATCCGCCGTTGACGGCCAGATAGTCCGGTGAAGTGTAGTCGTTATCAATGAGATATTCAGCTGCTGCGATAAAGTCGTCGAACACGTTCTGTTTCTGCAGCTTGGTGCCTGCTTGATGCCATTCCTCTCCGTACTCGTTACCGCCGCGGAGGTTAGCCATGGCATAGATGCCGCCTCTCTCGAGGAAAGGAATGCGGTTGACCGAGAAGCCCGGGTTCAGGGTGATGTTGAATCCACCGTAGCCGTAAAGCAAGGTCGGGTTCTTGCCGTTCTTCTTCATGTTTTTCTTGTAAGTCAGGAACATAGGTACACGTGTGCCGTCCTTACTGGTGTAGAATATCTGCTCGGTAGTGTAATCCTCTGGGTTGAAGTCAACCTTTGGAGCGCGGAACACTATCGACTTATTTGTCTCAATATCATAGCGATAGATGGTTGTCGGGAAAGTGAACGAAGTGAAAGCGTAGAAAATCTCAGGCTCTTCGTAACGGCTCACTATGCCTGTGGCTCCGAAGGTCGGGAACTTGATCTCGTGCTTCAGAGTGCCGTCGAGGTCATACACGAAAGCGTGGTTAGAAGCATCCTGGTCGTAGGTAACAATCATCTTGCCTGCACCCATCTGAGCCGACACCATCACGTTGTCCGACTCCGGGATCAACACCTGCCAGTTGTCTATAGACACCTTATTCATATCGTTGACATTCACCACGCAAATCTGACCCTTAGGTGCGTCGTAGTTAGTCATGATGTACATCTTGCCGTTGATAATGTCTATAGGTGAATAGTTGTAGTCCATATCGAAGGCAATCTGCACGAACTTGCCGTTAGGATCGTTCATGTCACGCATCCAAAGTGTATGACCGGCGCCCTGACCGCTCTCGTAGAGGAACATGTAATGCTCGTCTTCGGTCACGCCCACACCGTGGAAATATCTAGGCTGGTCGGGATTCTCGTAATAAAGCTTGTCTTTCGACTGAGGGTCGCCCAGCTTATGATAGTAAATCTTGTGATTTTCATTGACATTTGAAAACTCCTTGCCTGCCACAGGTTTGTCGTAGGCGGCATAGAAGAAACCGTCTTTGTACCATTCTGCACCAGTAAACTTGGCCCATTCAATATGGTCTGGCAGCAACTTCTTGGTAGCCACATCCAACACGTAAATCTCAACCCAGTCGGAACCGCTGCGCTGAATGGTGTAGGCCATGTACTTGCCGTCGTTTGAGAGGCTCATTGTGCCCAGCGACACTGTGCCGTCGTCGGAAAGCTTGTTCGGGTCGAGTAACACCTCTGGCACTCCGTCCACTTCCTGAACGTAGTACACGCTCTGGTTCTGCAATCCGTCGTTCTTGCTGAAAAAATACTTGCCGAAACGTTTGGAAGGCACGCCATAGCGCTCATAGTCAGCTATTTGTGTAAGACGCTGCTTGATAGTCTCCCTCAGCGGGATATGGCTCAGATACTCGTTGGTAAGAGCACGCTGGGCTTCCACCCATGCTGTTGTAGCAGCCGAGGTGTCGTTTTCCAGCCAGCGGTAAGGATCGGCCACCTTGGTTCCAAAATAATCGTCAACGACAGTCTCGTCGCGTTCGGTCATAGGATACTCCTTTATTTTATAACGAGTATCACATGCGGATAACATCACAATGCTTCCCATGATTAACAAAGATGTTTTTAAAAATTTCATATTATACTAATTTTTAACTTCTAATTTTCTGTCATGAACCCACAACTGTATGCTGTTAAACAAGTTCTGCCACACAGAATACAGAGCAGGGAAAATCGCCGCCAATGGATTGAGATATGTATTGGCCATCCAGATACCCATAGCTGAGTTCCTTTGTCCCAGCAGCTGTCCTCCGGCTATTATGTCGCCATATTTGTAACCAATGTACTTGCCCAACGCAAACTGTACGGCGCAGAAGGCTATTGAAAACACTCCCAGCCAAAATATTGCCGACAGGTTCTCCTTCCCTTCCATAAACATGAAATCTATGGTCTGACCCAGGGTTATCGTCAGAGCCAAAGCCCACAGATAGAACGACGAACCCTTTATCTTACACAGTAAGTCATGCACCTTTGGCATAACCACTTGAGTCGTCAGAGCCACAAAGAACGGCAGTGCTATTACAGTCCCTATCTTGCCGAGTATCATCCAGAATGACGTCCAAAACGGAATCTCCTGATGATTCCCGATAAACGAGAAATATATAGGTGCCACTATAGCCACCATCAAATTGCCGATAATGGTGTAGCTGGTCACTGTCTCACGGTTGGCGCCAAGCATACAGGCTATCACCACCACCGACGCAGCCACCGGGCACAGCACACCCAGCATAACACCTTGCGCCAATATCTCGCTGGCATTGAACGCCTTCAGCAGATAGTACATCCCAATGCTGACGCCCATCTGATATAACATCAACCAGAGGTACATCTTCGAGAAGTGCATCTTCTTGACATCGACAGCCGCAAAGTTCAACAGCAATATGCTGAAGATAAGATACGGCACCGCCACCTTCAAAACACCGCACCAAGAGTGGAACAGAAGTCCCAACACTATGGCAATCGGCAGAACGTACGGACGAATTTTATGCATTCGTTATCTCTTACCCTTCATTATCTCAATGAATGGGTTGTAATAGTTTTCACCTTTTTGTGTAACACCCTCAAGACCTTTACCGCCGTTCTTCGGACGTTTCACATCACCGAAGATACCCTTTTCAAGAGCGGTGAACAATCCTTCCTTCACTATTTCCTCAAGCAAAGCTATAGTGTTGTTTAACACCAACTTGGCACGCTCACGACAGATACCGCCTTCACGGAACTGCATCTCTTCGCCTATGCTGTGCATGTTGTTGAAGATGTATTTGGCGTTCTCGATTGAGAGGTAACGGTCGCTCATGAACGGAGTGTGGATAGCCTCGGTAGGCATACCGAGCAGCTGGATTCCCTGATGTGTCCAGATACCGATCATGTTAAACAGTGCATCCTGGATGTGACCGCGGAAGATGTTACCTGTCATGAACTTGGTCGGAGGCATGTATTTCAAAGTAGCCTTCGGGAAGATCTCACGTGTCATCTGAGCCTGTGCGAGCTCAAGGAGGAAGCCGTTTTCAAGCATAGGATCCATTTCGAAAGCGTGACCCAAGCCCATCTGCTCTTCCTTCAAACCTGCTGAGAATGCAAGCTGTTCGTTGATAAGGTCTGATGCCAACACAGTGTGAGCTGCCTCGACAGCGTCAGCTGTTGTCAGGTAGTTATCCTCACCGGTGTTGATGATGACGCCGGCGAATCCGTTGATGATACGGCTCATGTACTGGTCGATCAGAGTACGCTGCATGTTGATATCACGGAACAAGATTCCGTAGAGAGCGTCGTTCAACATCACGTCGAGGCCTTCGAAAGCACCCATGACGGCGATTTCAGGCATGCAGAGACCAGAGCAGTAGTTACACAGACGGATATAACGGCCGAGTTCTTCGCCCACTTCATCCAATGCCTTACGCATGATGCGGAAGTTCTCCTGTGTAGCGAATGTACCGCCGAAACCTTCTGTTGTAGCACCGTATGGCACGTAGTCGAGCAACGACTGACCGGTAGTACGGATCACAGCGATAACGTCAGCACCCTGACGGGCACCGGCCTGGGCCTGCACCACGTCTTCGTAGATGTTACCTGTTGCCACAATAATATAAAGGTATGGCTTAGGACCCTCGCCTATGGTGTTCAGATAATGGTCACGTCTGTCGTGACGAGCACGAATCTTTCCGACGTTCTCATCGATGACTGGCTGCAATGTCTCAGCAATCTTCTTTGCGTCGCGGGTCACCACTTTTGTGATGTCGAGCTTGCCAGCTGCCACCTGTTCAGCTATCTCCTGTGGCTTTAAGCCAGTCTGAATCATAGCGTTAGCGATGAAGAACAGCACGCCTTCACCAAGCACGCCTTTCTCTTTCAGTGTGTCAACCACCACGTTTGGCAACGGCACCTGGTTCTCATCAACTCCGTCTATGCCCATCAAACGGCTGAGCGTACGCTCCACCGCAACGGTAGTATATTGTTCCACGAATTCCTGCACCTGGTCGGCAATCTTCTTTGCCAATCCTCTCGCATACTCAACTTTAGTAAAATCAAGTCCTAATTTGCTTTCCATAGTTTTATATTTTTAATCTATTCTTTTATTTTCAAAATTTCACGTGCTTTTGAAATCCAGACAGCATCAATTCCCAAGCTTTCCGCAATATTAAGTGCTTCATGAGGAACTTCTCCGTCTTTGACTTCAATAAGCTCGTAGTTCATTTTGCCGTCTTCGAATCCTTTGACACGAAGTCTGCGGGAATCAGTCGGCTCTATATCGTAATGCGTTGTCATGACGAGACTGACGTTTTCAACCTCAAGTACTTTCACCAACGATGAGACCAAGGCCGTTCCCTCTTTAGGGTTAGTGGTTCTCGCAGGTTCGTCAATCAACGCTAAAATTTTTCGTTTTCCACGTGATGCCTTGATAACAGCATCGATATTTTTCATTTCCGCGGCAAACGATGACAGTCCTTTCTCAATAGACTGCTCATCGCCAATGCAGAAATAGATTTCATCTTTCAAATCAACTTTGGCTTTTGTCGCAGGAATGCCAAAACCGAACTGGAACAGATATTGACAGAGAGTTAATGTCTTCAAAACCACTGTCTTACCTCCCATGTTGGCTCCTGTTATCAATGTCGGCTTGTTCCAGAATGTGATGTCAACCGGCTGGAATGTGCGGTTACGCTGCTCTAAGGCGTCTTTCACTTCCGGATTGAACAACCCTTCGTATTCCGTCGCTCCATTATCTGAAACTATCGGGAAACAAAGGTTGTATTTTATCATCTGATAAGCTTTGGCGAGGTTTAAGTCGATGAATGCCAAGGCTTTCTGAGCTGCTTCAAGCTCGTCGGCATATTTGGAGAGCTGCATCGACAGCTTGGCGCGGATCTCATCCTCAATGGATGTAGCTTCGCTGAACAAAGCCTCGTCGAAGTCTTCTTTAGCCTTCATGATACGTCTCAGCTCCATCAAGCGCGCCGAATACGAGTCGTAGATGTAAAACGACGCTATCTTCATCCCGTCAGGGTCGAGTATGCTCACCACCTCTTCCATGTTAGGGATAAAAATACTCTCGCCCAGTTGCAGGCTGTTCATCACCACCTGAACTTCGCCAGCGAGCATAGCCAGATGCTTCACTTCGAAGAGTTCTATGTCATCCAAGACATACTTGTTCCTCAAGTGTGTGATTGTGCCCCCAATCTCCTTCAGATTGCAGAGTTTAAACTGCAGGTTGTTAATCTGGTTTTGGTTCTCTTGATTGTTAACAACATCATAAAACTGCTTAAGAATCTGATAGTTAGTATTGATAATCCTGACATCCGCCGGCATCTCGGTATCCAGAATCATCCTCCTCGCGAAGCCCGAGTGGGTGTCGAGGTTGTCTATCATATATTTCAGACCGCAAGGTTGCTCTATGAGTTGTTTCAGTCGCATTTCTTTAAATCATAAACCGGAAGGTTGATAGCTTCCGACATAGTTTTACATAGTCTGTCCGAGTCGAGCACCATGCCGTTGGGTGCCGTCGGGTTTACCGTCACCGCGATGAGCTTGCTTTTTTGCATCACACTGATCTTGCCGCCTCCCCTCACAAACGCCTTATATAATATAGGTGTAAGGAATATCTTCGTAAAATCAGTCACCACTATCTCCGTCTCCTTGAAAATCTTCTTGGTGCGGATATGCTCCATAAAGCCGTCTGTCAGCGCGCCGCTCATGAACAGCGTCTTGCAGTGCTCTATGCCGTCGGTGCAGATTTTCGTCGATAACGAGGATGTCACTTTCAAGTCATGCAGCTCGTCGTTGTCGTCCACAGCCCATACACCTGTGTGTATATCATTGAACCTCAATCTGTTTTCCTCGGATGTCAGATCCAGATTCACCATATCCACCACGAAGGCCGTCTTCTGCACCAGGTTTGTGATGTTTGCCGAATAGGCCGCTCCTGTTGCCAAAATCATCGACTCTGAAGTAGCCGGCGAAGCCAGACTCATTCTTGACAGCGCCCCGTCGATGATAATCAGGTCGATGTTAAAGCGGTCCATCGAGCTCATCCAGCGCCTTAGCCCCAGGTTTGACGAAGGTCCTGAAAGCAGTATCTTTCCCTTCGTCAGCGCTTTGGCCGTTACTATCCTTCCTAATGAAGTGTTCTCATCGCTCACATCGACAAGCTCCGAAACCACTCTTCTTTGCAGATAATGTTTCTCGCTTGTCCCGAAATATGTACCTTCCTGTATGGTTATCTCCGGCTTGGCCGTCTTAGTCACCTGGTCGGTAGTCTCGCCGTCTATACCAATGGAACTTAGTGCGATACGCATTCTGTCGAGGGGCAAGCGGCCTAAAACATAGTTCAGACTCACCGTTTTGCCGGTGTTTTTCGCCAGCCCCACGATAGAACAGCTTCTGTATTTTACAAGTTCCTCAATGAAAGGCATAACTTATTGAGCGTCAATATTATCTCCCTGCTCTGTCAACTCTTTTATCTCGGCTTCTTCTTCCTTTCTCCTTGAAAACAGCCAGAAAAAGACCAAAAACAAAATAGTAGTGATTCCTGCTTCCAAGATTGCCCAAATCAGAATGTTCGTCAAAGCGAAATTCTGCTGGTAAACAAACATCATGACGACGTTAAACAAGTAAATGACAATCAGAAAAACCACAATGATTTTCCAGCTTGGGGTACGATAATATTTGATAGTACTCATACAGATTATTTTTTATTTGTTATGTTTCTGTCTTTCGTGACGATACAGATGTGCCGGTTCGATGTTCATCTTCTCGCCTTCCAGCAGTGTGATGACGCCGTCAACCGGTTTGTTTCTGTCGACTTCTTCCACTCTCTCAGCCTCGAGTCTCTTCTTAAGTGCCTGGCACTCAGGGCAGTTGCAATCGCTATGGTATTCTGCCGGCTCGGTGTAGGTGGTGATGACGCCTTCGAAGTTACGCAGCACCACTCTGCCTGGAGACTGTGAAATCACGTACTGTGGCATGACCGGGGTCTTGCCGCCACCGCCTGGAGCATCGACGACGAATGTCGGGACGCAGAATCCTGAGGTGTGGCCGCGCAAGCCTTCGATAATCTCTATGCCCTTCGACACTGGTGTGCGGAAGTGCTCCAGACCCATCGAAAGGTCGCACTGATAGATGTAGTAAGGACGTACACGCATCTTCACGAGGTCGTGGACGAGCTGACGCATCACGAACACGCAGTCGTTGACGCCACGGAGCAACACACTCTGGTTACCCAGCGGGATACCGGCGTTGGCCAATCTCTCGCAAGCTGCGAATGATTCAGGTGTCACCTCGTTCGGGTGGTTGAAGTGTGTGTTGATCCAGATTGGATGATACTTCTTCAGCATGTCGCAGAGTTCAGGAGTGATACGCTGTGGGCAAACCACAGGAGTACGTGTTCCCAGACGCACGATTTCGACATGTTTGATCTGACGGAGACGACCGATAATGTATTCCAACTTCTTGTCGCTCACCATCAAGGCGTCACCGCCTGACAGCAACACGTCGCGGACACATTCAGTCTTCTCGATGTATTCCAATGCTTTTTCGATACGGTCGGCCGGTGACTCGTCGTCCTTCTGACCTGCAAAACGACGGCGTGTGCAGTGACGGCAGTACATTGAGCACATATCGGTGATGAGGAACAACACTCTGTCCGGATAACGGTGTGTCAGTCCAGGAACCGGTGAATCCTCGTCCTCATGCAGCGGGTCGAGCAAGTCGGCGCGTGCGATGTGTGTCTCGGCAGCTGTAGGAATAGCCTGGCGACGGACCGGATCAGCCGGATCGTCCGGGTTGATGAGGCTCAAATAATAAGGAGTGATAGCCATACGCAGAGTTGAAAGGGTCTTCTTCACACCTTCTTCCTCGGCTTCGGTCAACTTCACATATTTCTTCAAGTCCTCAAGGGTCTCGATGCGGTTCTTGACCTGCCATTTCCAATCGTTCCACTGTTCGTCAGTGACGTTTGGAAACATTATTTTTCTTCTTGATTCTCCCATATTCTTAGTCTTTAGTCGTTAGTCATTAGTCTTTAGAAATCAACCATATGGCTAAAGTCTAAAGACTAAAGACTAAAGTCTTAATTAAGCATAAAGTTCTTCAAAGATCTTACGGAGTTTCGGGCTCTCGCGGAGTTCCTGAAGTGTGAATTCAGCGTGACCTTTGGTGTAGCCGTTACCCATGATCATGTTGACGTCTGATCCGATACCTTCAGCGCCCAATGAAGCCTTTGTGAAGCTGGTTGCCATTGAGAAGAAGTAAACGATACCGTCGTCCTTTGTGCAGAGGACAGCTGTCATTTCCTGATCCGGAACGTTCACACAGTTGATTGTCACGTCGGCCATCTTGCCGTTTGTGAGTTTCTCGACGAGTTCATAAACCTGAACCGGTGTCATGCCTGCAGCGCTCTCGACGATGTCGCAGAAGCCGAGGTCTTTGATACGCTGTGTTGACTTAGGGCTGTTGGCGATACCGATGACCTTACCTGTCACGCCGACGCGTTTCTTAGCCTCGTAAGCGCAGAGCATACCTGACTTACCACCGGCGCCGAGGATGACGACTGTCTGACCGTACTGGCAGAGTTTTGCTGTCTGTGCTGGAGCACCGGCTACGTCCAATGCTGACAATGCGAGTTTTTCCGGCATGTCGGTCGGGATCTTTGCGTAGATACCGCTTTCGAAGAGGATAGCCTTACCTTTGATGTCGACCTGGTCAACGTCTGGACGGATGGCGATGATTTCATCGATGCGGAGAGGTGTCAGTGACAATGAGACCAATGTAGCGATGCGGTCGCCTTCTTTGAGGTCGATCTTGCCTTTCAAAGCGTCACCGATCTTCTCGACTTTACCGAGAAGCATACCGCCTGAACCTGTACGGCGGTTGCGGTGCTTACCCTGCAACTCGACGTTGAGGAACATTTCCTTCTTCACCTCTTCCATGATCTTTTCCTCTGATGCGCCAGCACCTGCCTGCTGTTTTGCATAGTTGTGGATATCGGTGAATGATGCTGAGTCGATATTCAAAGTCTGGACGTCAATCAAAATCTCGTTGTCCCAGATTTCGTCCATGTTGTTGTCGAGTTTGTTAGCTGGTTGTGGAAGAACGCCTTTTGGTTCAATCACGCGGTGTGTACCGTATTTGTTACCGTGTTTCTGCATTTTATTTAAAATTTTAAATGTTATTTGATTATTTAATTTGTTTTCTTTTTTTAATTCCCTTCAAGAGATTATCTCTTCTTCAATCCAAGGATCTCTCTTGCTTCATCTGATGTGGCGATTGGTCTGCCAAGTTCCTTAGCCAATCTCACGACTTTCTCAACGAGTTCGCCGTTTGATTTTGCCAAGACGCCTTTCGACAGATAGAGGTTGTCCTCGAAGCCCACGCGGACGTTGCCGCCCATGGCGATAGCTGCTGCTGCCATAGGGAATGCGTTACGTCCGACGCCTGTCACTGTCCATGTCGAGCCAGCCGGGATGCCGTTGACCAACCAGCAGAGGTTAGCCACTGTTGCAGGTGTGCAGCCAGGGACGCCGAGCACGAAGTTGAACTGCATAGGTGCGCCCGGGACTTCGCCCTTGCGAGCCATGGTGAGGATGGTGTCGAGGTGACCCATCTCGAAGCATTCGTATTCCGGCTTGATGCCGCGTTCGATCATGCGTTTGCCGAAGGCGCGCATTGTTGGCATGGTGTTGTCGAAGATCTCATCGCCGAAGTTGCATGTTCCGCAGTCGAGTGTCGCCATCTCTGGACGTGGGTTGGTGTCGGTCGACTGAAGACGCTCGTCCGGTGTCATACCGACGGCACCGCCTGTCGAAGGAATCAAAATCACGTTAGGGCAAACTTTGAGGATAGCCTCTTCGCACTCCTGGAAACGGCCACGGTCCTGTGTAGGTGTGCCGTCATCCCAGCGGACGTGAAGGTGAACTATAGCTGCACCGGCGTCTACTGCCGACTTAGCCTCGCGCACAATCTCCTCAACTGTATAAGGAACGTTAGGATTCTGTTCTTTTGTTACTTCTGCGCCGCAGATAGCAGCTGTGATTATCAGTTTATCCATGATTCTTTACTTTTTTCTTTGGCAATCTTTTGGTGTAACGCATGTGCCTGAAGCGCGGCAAACCAGGATAGGCTCATCGAGCTCGTCAGCAGCTGATGGAGAGATGTCTGGACGGGCGACAGCAACCTTGCGGGCCTCAAACAACATGTGGCGCGATGTGTTGCCTTCACGGTCGATCCAACCTTCAGCTTCGATAAAGTCGCCTGCATAGACAGGGGCTTTGAATTCAATCATGTCGTATGCACAGAACAGACCTTCGTCGCCGTCACGCATAATCAAAAGTTCGGTAGCCACATCACCGAAGAGGTGAACCATGTGAGCGCCGTCAACCAAATTGCCACCGTAGTGAGCATCCTTCGCACTCATGCGAAGTCTAATCTTTGTTCTATATTCTTTTTCCAT